>Ga0255754_10004111_pt1 | contig 10271 bp, 11 predicted proteins | sample 101ome_22_FD_179954 | JGI IMG/M metagenome (GOLD analysis project Ga0255754, IMG submission 179954) | Coastal salt marsh microbial communities from the Groves Creek Marsh, Skidaway Island, Georgia - 101412BT metaG (version 2) | ecosystem: Environmental > Aquatic > Marine > Intertidal zone >... | reverse complement strand
AAGTGAAAAGCCGCTCCCTATTAGAATTGTACTCTCCAGGCGGTCTTCATCAGCACGCCCAACTGGTAACCGCCTTTGTGTCGACCGATGCTGTCCCAAGACACGACAAGCACGACGCTCCGAGATCAGGTAATCTGCGTGCCGTTCAGCTCCTTTTGGGCCACACCAAGATGGATAGCACGGTCAGATACCTCGGCGTCGAACTTGAGGATGCTCTTGCGATTGCGGAGGCCATTGAAATCTAAGAAATAGGGCCGTCTTCACGGACGGCCCAGAACGGCCAGTCGGCCCCAAAGAGGCGAACCGCGGCTTCGCACCCTATTCTTACGCCAGCACGGTTGCCTTCCCGCTAGGCCTTTGCGCAGGTTTCGGGTCGTCATCTGGGTGGGTGAGTTGTTACGGAGAAATCGGAGAACCGTTGGCCAGGACCACAATGCAAACACCACCACGATCAGAACAGACATCCAGCGACACCCTTTCGATGGGCTCCGTTGAGTGAGCGATGCTGTTCCTGCTCTCGCTTCTTTGGGGGGGCTCGTTCTTCTTTGTGGGGGTAGCGGTTCGGGACCTTCCCACATTGACGATCGTCGCGTTGCGCGTCGGCCTGGATCACCTCGGTCAGCGGGCCAGGTGAAAATTCCGATGGCAGTTCGAACGGCACAACAGTAGTTTTGGCCATGGTGGCATATCCTTTCTCTCTGAGATCGACGGCGCTTTCAACACCGCCATGATATGCCGCCTACTTCAGGCCATCACCAACTTTCGGGCATAACTCCGCATTGACTTGATCTTGGGCATCATGTTTGGGTCAAAGTCGAGCTTTTGGTGAGGGTGCGATAAGCTTTTATTCTGACCAAGAAAGCTGCATTTTATGTTTCAAAAGGCGCCTCTGCCACTCGTTCTAGCAATAAGCATTATTGCAATTTTATTCAGTGCGACTGCGTCGCGGGCTGGGTGTGAGCTAGACAGCGTGGGGATCGAAGTCACCCGACAGTTGACCAATAGCGACACCAGCGCGCTTACTACTGCGGCCACAAATAATAGGGATATTACGACATGTGACGTGAGCGGCATCACGGATATGAGTTCTATGTTCCGCCTTGCTTCATCCTTCAACCAAGACATTAGTTCTTGGGACACGTCAAATGTAACCAATATGAATTATATGTTCAGGGGTGCTTCATCCTTCAACCAAGACATTAGTTCTTGGGACACGTCAAATGTAACCAATATGAATTATATGTTCACGGGTGCTTCATCCTTCAATCAAGATATTGGTTCATGGGACACGGCAAATTTGATCAGCATGAATTTCATGTTCAACGGCGCTTCATCCTTCAACCAAGACATTGGCTCATGGGACACGTCAAGGGTGACAAGCACGCAAAACATGTTCGAAGGTGCTTCATCCTTCAACCATGATATTGGTTCATGGGACACTTCAAATTTAGTGAATGCAGGGTACATGTTTGCTGGCGCCAGTGCCTTCAACCAAGATATTGGGTCGTGGGACACGTCAAATTTAGCCATTATGTATAACATGTTCTACGGGGCTTCAGCGTTTAATCAAGATATTGGTTCATGGGACACGTCAAAAATAACCAACATGAAGTCCATGTTCCACGGCGCTTCATCCTTCAACCACGATATTGGTTCGTGGGACACGTCAAGGGTGCAGTATATGCAATATATGTTCCGGGAGGCTCGCGCATTCAATCAAGATATCGGTTCATGGGACACGTCAAATGTAACCGATATGACGCAAATGTTCCTGTACGCTTCATCTTTCAATCAAGACATTGGTTCATGGGACACGTCAAATGTAACCAATATGAGTTACATGTTCTACGATGCTGTCTCGTTTTCTCAAGATTTGCGAGGCTGGGACGTCGCGCATATTTCCTCGCGGCCTTCAAACTTCAGCGCAATGAGTAGCGATCTAGAGCCGCTTTGGGGCTTGGCGCCATTCGATGCATCACCAACGGTGACGCTTACATCGGATGCCAACGATCCTCATTCGGGAGTGCTCACGGTAACAGCGACGTTTTCCGAAGACGTGACGGGGTTTGCGTTGGATGATCTGACGATCGGCAACGGCACGGCATCAAGTTTTACCGCGACGTCGGCATCGGTTTATACGGCCGTTGTCACCCCCACATCCGATGGTGCTGTGACAGTAGACGTTGCCGCAGACGTTGCAGTCGATGGGGCAGGCAACGGGAACGACGTAGCAACTCAGTTGAGCGTGACCATAGACAGCACCGCGCCGACAGTCTCCCTGACGTCGGATGCGACCGATCCACACTCAGGTGCGTCCACAGTCACAGCGACGTTCTCTGAGGCCGTTATAGGGTTTGTGATCGGCGATGTGACTATTGGGAACGGAACTGCATCAAGTTTTACAGGCTCTGGAGCCGTTTATACCTTTGATGTAACTCCATCTGCTGATGGTGCTGTGACTGTTGATCTCGCGGCAAATGTTGCAGTCGACGGTGCAGGCAATGGCAACACAGGAGCAAGTCAACTAAGCGTATTAATTGACAGCACCCCTCCCACTGTCACGATTACGGGTCCAGAAAATGTTGTAGTAAGTGATTTTACAGTGACGTTTACTTTCTCTGAGAACGTTACAGGCTTTGACGCGAGTGATGTGAACGTAGTGAATGGCGCAAAGGGAACATTCTCGGGTTCCAACGATATCTATACACTTGTGATCACCAATCCTGGACTGGGCACCAGTGTGTCTGTGTCAATAGACGCAAACGCAGCATTTGACGCTGCCGGAAATAGCAATGAAGCGTCTAACGTGTTCGAAGTTCAAACAGGATCTCCAGCCTCAGAGTTTGCGGAACATGAGGCAGAGATCCGTAACACGCTAGTTGGTGAAGCCTCACGCAGCCTGCGCAGCTCAGTTACAGCAAATCGCCGCCTAGCGCAAAGCGCTCGTGATCGCTTTGTAGAGTTACGCCAAGCCCAAGCACGTGGAGAAGACGTCACACGGGCTCTGATCCCATTCGATATTGATGGCAACTTCACGCTGTCTGAGAGCGGCTTGAGCACTGCTGGCAACTTCTTCCAGCAGGTTGGCGATGAAGAGGGCACGCAGCGCCGCCTGTTCTTCGGTGACTTTGACGTGCAGCATGACAGTGACACGGGCAGCAGCACTGCCACACTCACAGCTCGTGTTGCTTGGGAACAGAAGGTGTCTGACCAAACTATGCTGGGCTACTTCATCGGCGGTGAACTTGCCTCCTCCAACATTGATGGTGCATTCGAGGGTGACCAAGATCGGCTAGGTGTCACAGCAGGCGGCTATGCTGTTCACCAACTTGCTGACCAAGTGTATCTGGACGGTTTCCTCAGCTACGGCATTGGCCGCAACAATTTGGACATGAAGAACGACGTGCTGGCACTGACCAGCGATTACACCACACGTACGGCAACAGCAGGCGCAGCCGTCTCGGGTATCTACGAGTATGAACGTTATGAATTCCGCCCTGAGCTGGCATTCAGTTATGGCCACACATGGATTGGCAATGTTGGCTTCACAGGCCGTGCATATGGTCTGGTGGATGACACGCTCAGTTTAAATGCAGGCAACGTGAGCATTGCCAACTTCACCCTACGACCTGAAGTTGTATGGGCGCTGGATGCAGACACAGTGGCAGAAAGCAACAGTCAGCTCAGCTTTGCTCCACGTGCAATCTGCGAACGCACGATCGCCACTGCGCGAACAGAGAACTGTGGTGGTGGTGCTGAGCTTGGACTGAGCAGCACGTCAGAAGACGGATTGAGCAACGCAGAAATACGCTTTGTCCGAGACAGAGTTGGCAGCAGCTATCGGTCAAGCTTTGCCGTTAACCTCGAGCACAGGTTCTAAACACATCTGAAAACATAGTAGGGCGGTCTTTGGGTCGCCCTTTTTGTCCCAACCACAGTGTTTCGCACACAGTACTCCGAATACGGTGTCTCTACCACCATGTCTCAAGAACTGTGTGCCACACACAACTGCCAACGCTTCGGTTGAAACACTGTGTCCTAAACCCTGTGTTCCAACCACACTGTCGCTAACACTGTGTTGAACACAGCGATTCCGCGCAAATTATAGCGACAAACAAGGCGAAAAGTGTGTGTTAGGTGTATTTTTGGAAAATACACGCTTAGCGTGTATTTCGCCAAGTTAAGTACTTGATCTTATTTTCTAAATGGTGCCCGGGGGCGGAATCGAACCACCGACACGAGGATTTTCAATCCACTGCTCTACCCCTGAGCTACCCGGGCACGGGGAACTGGCCGAACCAGCCCTCGGGGGGTGGCGACCTTCTAGACGTGAGGTGACGCGGTGTCCAGAGGGTTTTACCGGCAAAATGCACCTCTTAAGAAATTTCACTGAGCCGCCTTCATCCGACCGGAAAGATAGGCCGCATTCCGGTAGCCATGATCGTTGCGGACGACGAAATCGGAACGACGCAAATACCCAAACAAATTCATGAACAATAAAAAACCGCCAAGCGGCTCACTTGACGGTTTTTGCCTTCAAATCAAAGATCGATATCAGTGGCGCGGTTCGTCCTGCTCATAAGAACGCGGATCCAGACTGTCCTCGTCCATCGGCTCCTCCGAGGGGAGAGCGTATGAGCCACCCAGCCACTTCGCCAGATCAACATCCGCGCAGCGCTTTGAGCAAAAGGGCTTATAGCGCTCATCAGTATCTTTGCGGCAAATCGGGCAGCCCATCACAAGAGCTTCCGCAGGAGCGCCGAGGAGGGAAGGCGCTCGCGCTTTCGCTGCATCTCGAACAATCCCATCGCTGTCCAGCCTACAAGCGACGTCTCGATGGGGTCCGCCTTGAAGGTCGCCCTGAGCGATTGCTCCAACTGCCGCCTATGTGCCTTCGACATCGGCGCGAAATCGACCACGACCTGACCGCCAAGCCCCCGCAAACGCAACTCACGCGGGAGTGCCCGCGCAGCGGCGAGGTTCGCTTTCAATGCGGCCGCCGGTGATGTGTCACCGCGTGTGTTCACGTCCACTGTTACCAGCGCACGCGTCGCTTCGACCCACATATCCGCATCACCCAGAGTAACGACCGCCACCTGCAACCGCTCCAATGCATCAAGGACACCTTGCTCCTCGAAGCATCCGCTGTGCGTTTCAACAGTTGCCGGCGCAGTCCATTCCCGCCATGCAAACACATGCGGGCCGTCGCCCTCGGTCAGCGCTTCCGGTTCGCTTCCATCGGCATCATTCAAAACGGCTGCTGCAAGATCGCGCATTGCAGCAATATCCTCTGCGATTGCGTCTTCGTCGGCAGCCGCACAAGAAGAACGCAAGATCAGCCCTGCGCCCTCCTCCGGCATCATGTCTTCTGCAAGAACTCTCAAGAATCCGCGCGTCTCTTCATCGGTTATCTGTCGGGAGATGTTCAAGCCAGGCGCTCCTGGCGTGACGATCGCATAGCGGCTCTTGAACAGAACGCGCTGCGTCACCGGCACTGCCTTGCCATCCTCAGCTTGTCCCGTCACCTGAACCAATAGCGCCTGACCAGGCTTCAGCCCCTTCCCCTGACGCAGGAAACCGCTCTCACCATCAGGCAACCGGACCATCATGCCGCCCTGCCCTTTGAGCGGACGGTCGCAAATCGCGCGATAAATTGCCCCGACGCGTGCCTTTTCGGGATCGTCGATCAAGAAATCTTCAAGTCGACCATCAACCATTAGCGCGGCAGCTTCCTGTCCACCAAGGTGATCGAGCAAGATCGAACGGCCCTTCATTCGGATGCCCTTTCATATACTGGGTAACCCGCTGCGGTGAGAAGCCCCGCCGCCTCCGCGAGCGGTAGCCCCACAACGCCCGTGAACGAACCATTGATCCACGGGATAAACGCACCCGCGGGCCCCTGAATAGCGTAACCGCCAGCTTTCCCTTGCCAGTCGCCGCTCGCGAGGTAGCTGTTCACCTCGGCATTGCTCAGACGTTTCATCTGCACGGTTGTGACCACATCCTTAACAAATAGCGCCTCGCCGCGTTTCACGGCAACGGCAGTGATCACACGATGCCGTCTGCCTGACATCGCATGGAGGAAAGCAGCCGCCTCAGCCGCATTCTCGGGCTTGCCCATGATCCGCCGCCCCATCGCGACAGTCGTATCCGCACACAGGACAACCTCACCTGCGCCACAAGGCACCGCTTGCGCCTTCTCGCGCGCCATACGGATCACATAGGGGCGCGGCAACTCCCCACGAAGGGGCGTCTCGTCAATATCAGGTGGGCGTATGTCAGCCGGCACGATGCCGATCTGCGCCAAAAGCTCCAGTCGCCGTGGCGACCCGGAGCCCAAAACCAGCCGCAGCCCGTTATCGGGCTTAAGGGTTGTCACTTGAAGCGATAGTTGATCCGACCCTTGGTCAGATCATACGGCGTCATTTCTACCTGAACCTTATCGCCAGCCAGAACGCGAATACGGTTTTTCCGCATTTTTCCTGCCGTATGCGCAATGATTTCATGGCCGTTTTCCAGCTCGACCCTGAACGTCGCGTTCGGCAGAAGTTCCTTCACGACACCGGGGAATTCGAGCAGTTCTTCCTTGGCCATGTGATCTCCTGTTTTGCACTATTCGCCCAAAATCTGCGAACGGCGCCTAAATGGGCCTGTTTGGCAGGTTTTTCAAGCGAAATCATCCGATCTCACGGCAAGTGACCTGCACCAGTCGTTCATCTTGCTCCGGCCAGTGCGCGACATTTCCAACCTGACCATTCGCACGAGGGGCCGAAATCGCCTTCGGATCCACCTCGAACACGACCCAAGCTTCGTGATCCGTCTCGCCTTGGCCGACTATTCCATCAGAAGGCAGCCCATAATCAGGAGGGCAGAAAGCCCCTGCCCGCCCCGTTCCCAAATCCAGAATCTCACAGCCCGCGACCCCGCCCAAGAGCGGTGCTTGAACGATCAGTAACTGCCCCTCAATCGCCCTTGCACGGCAGGATTGCCGCACCCGTGTCTGCCCAGCAGCATAGTCCGTCGCAGAGGGGACAAGCACCATATCTACCCCTGCCTCAACCAAACGGCGCGCCAACAGCGGAAACTCGACATCATAGCAGATCAAAATACCAATCCGGCCAAGTGTCGTATCAAAGCACTTCAGTTCCACGCCGGAAACGATCTTCATCTCGTTGCGCTCGTAGGGCGTTAGGATCATCTTGTCCTGCCAATCAAGTTGCCCATTTGGGCCGCAAAAATAGGCCCGATTGACGCTCTCCCCTCTGCTATCAATGGCACAAAGGCTCCCCGCAAGCACATAGAGCCGATGCTTTTGCGCGAGCGCGGAGATCGCTCCGGCATAACGCTCGGCAACCCGTTGCATCCTGTCACGCCACTCAACAGGTGTTGGCTCACCACTCGGCGACCCGATAAGCGCCGCTTCACAACCCGCATATTCTGGCAGCAATGCAAGCTCCGCACCCTGAGCAGCCGCCTCACCCATCCAAGCATCCAAACGGCCTTCCAGTGACTGCCAATCATCGTGCCAAGTTGGCTTGTAAGCTGAAGTCGCAATTTTCATAGTTTGCGTATCCAAAACTGAAGCTTTTTTGAGGTTTGTTGAGAATGCCCCACGTCAATCCATTGAAATTCTGCAAGTACCCCCGTGAGCTTTTCATATCCCCGCTTCTGCCAGAATGGATCAAGCGGATGATAATCATGCGGTTTCATTGGGTGATTGTCCGGCCGGATCACCCCGCAAAAGGCAGCATATGAACGGCCAAGAGTGCGGGCATGTCCCTCGCGCTTGTCAAAAAACGCATGCCCGATCCCCTGCCCGCGATATTCAGGCAACAGCACTGACTCGGCACAATAAAAGATATCTCCAAGAGCTAGTTCGGTGGTCTGGAATGCCCGCGCGAAGTCATCCTCATGATCCTCCATCGGGGTACCTGTCGCCGCACCGACAAGCCGCGCACCGTCAAACGCCCCCACAAGGATCGCGCCGGCGCTCTCGCGGTAACTTTCCAAATACCGGTGCTCATATTCGAAGCTGCCCTCGTACAAATAGGGCCAGTCGCGGAACACCCGCATGCGCAAGCGTGCCAAATCCGGCAAGTATTGGTCGAGGTCGTTCCCGGTCAGCTCACGAATTTCGACGCTCAATCAGACACCTGCCGAATCCAGTCCGCGAGGTTATAATAGGTCGTCACCCGCGTAATCTTTCCGCCTTGCAATGACATGAACGAACCAGCAGGCAGTTTGTAGGTCTGGCCCTTCGCCTCTGGCAGGCCCGCGTCTGTCGCAAGATAGGTGCCGTTGACGATGAATTCCGCCGCAGCGCGACTCCCGTCATCGCTTGCGAATATTTCGATTTCGGTGAGGTGCTCCCTGTAACAACGCGCCATATGAGCACAAAACTCGGCGAACTTCGCCTTGCCAGAGCGAATTTGCCCCTCATTCACATGGTGCGCAACATCGTCGTCCAGCTCCGCCAGCATCCCATCGATATCACCAGCATTAAAGGCCTCAAAATAGCGTACCATTGTCGCCTTCGCAGCGTCTCTCATTCTATGTCTCCTGCGGCGGCCCCCAACGTGCGGTCAGCCGTCCGATAATCTGATCCCGCGTCTGGCGATAGCTTTCGAGCTTCGCCTCACGCCCTTCTCCCAGCCCTGTCGGGTCCAGAATTGGCCAGTACTCTACGTCGAGGTGGAAGAACCGCGTCAACTCCAGCGCCCTTCTTTGGCTCGCCGGCGACAAAGCAATCACTAAATCAAACGAGGACAGATCGTCGCCCCATTGCTCCATTTCATCAAACGAGCGCGACCGATGCCGCGACAGTTCCACGTCGATCTCTTGGCAGACGGCAATCGCGAAACCGTCGATCTCCATATCGTTGCGGACACCGACCGATTGGATATAGCACTCAGAACCGTAGAATTTCTTCATGATGCCTTCTGCCATTGGCGAACGCACCGCGTTATGATCACAGCAAAACAAAACCGACTGCGGCAAGGGAGCCGCAGTTTCGTGTAACGTTGTCTCCCCCACCACGCCCTCAGCCCCCGAAATGCAGCACGCAGATCAAGGTAAACAGGCGTCGCGCGGTATCGGTGTCGAGTTCAACCTTGTTTTCCAGCCGCTCCTGCAACACCCGCGCACCTTCGTTATGGATGCCGCGGCGCGCCATATCGATTGTCTCTATCTGGCTCGGGGGGAGCGTTTTCACCGCGTCAAAATAGCTGGCGCAAATTTGGAAATAATCCTTAACAACTTGGCGGAACGGCCCGAGAGAGAGGTGGAATTCCGCAACGCCCTCGCCGCTTTCTGTCGTCACCTCAAAAACCAACCGGCGTTCACGGATCGACAACGCAAGGACATAAGGCCCCTCGGGAACCGCACGTCCCTCGCGCTCCGGCAATGTGAAGCTGTTCTGCTCCAACAGATCGAACATTGCGACCCGCCGCTCCTGCTCGATCTCTGGTGTAGGCGGCGGGAGGTTGGAGTCATCAAGTTCGATGCGGCTGATGTGGCTCATCTGGGTTCCTCGAAACTGTCGAAACTTCCTAGACCAGCCAGCCCCTCGGCGCAATTAACCTGCGTACCTATTTGTTCAACCGATCCAATCGCGCACTCACAGACAGGCCATGTGCTTCGAGGCTTTCAGAAGTCGCCAAGCGCACAGCCGCAGGACCAATCGCCTGCAAAGCTTCCGGCGTCATCCGCGCGATGGTGGTCCGTTTGACAAAGTCCATCACAGATAGCCCACTGGAAAACCGTGCCGAGCGTGCCGTGGGCAGAACATGGTTCGGGCCACCGATGTAGTCTCCGATGGCTTCAGGGGTCCAGCTCCCCACAAAGATCGCACCTGCATGGCGAATTTTGCCCGCCAACTGTTCGGCATCGGCAACACAAAGCTCGAGATGTTCCGGCGCAATCCGGTCCGACAGCGCGGCAGCCTCATCAATATCGTTGACCGTGATGATCACGCCGAAGTCGCGCCAACTTGCTCCCGCAATCGCGCGTCGCTCCAACGTTTCAAGCCGCGTTGCAACCGCAGCGGCAACCGCCTCACCAAAGGCCTTGTCGTCGGTGATCAAAATCGATTGGGCGCTTTCATCATGCTCGGCTTGGCTCAAAAGATCGATTGCGATCCAATCGGGATCATTGTTTTTATCTGCAATAACGAGGATTTCTGAAGGGCCGGCGATCATATCGATGCCGACCTTTCCAAAAACGCGCCGCTTCGCTGCAGCAACAAACGCATTGCCCGGGCCTGTGATTTTGTC
>Ga0255754_10004082_pt1 | contig 10309 bp, 9 predicted proteins | sample 101ome_22_FD_179954 | JGI IMG/M metagenome (GOLD analysis project Ga0255754, IMG submission 179954) | Coastal salt marsh microbial communities from the Groves Creek Marsh, Skidaway Island, Georgia - 101412BT metaG (version 2) | ecosystem: Environmental > Aquatic > Marine > Intertidal zone > Salt... | reverse complement strand
TGACCCATTACCGGGTGACGGAAACCACAGCGCATTGTGCGTGGGTTCAAGTCAAGTTGGAATCAGGTCGCACGCATCAAATTCGGGTGCATATGACGCACATTGGGCATCCGTTGGTTGGTGATCCTGTCTATCGGCAGGGGCGTCCAGGTCTTGGGTGCGCGGCGGTGGCTGCCCGAGATCTGATTGATCAATTCCCGAGACAGGCTTTGCATGCGCAATTGCTTGGGCTCAAGCATCCATCAACCCTCGAGATGGTCCAGTTTGAAGTGCCGATGGCTCAAGACCTTGCCGAACTCCATGCACAATTGAAGATCGTCGATGTCTGATCCATGGTTCGCAGTTGATATCCATTCAACCGTGGTTGCCCTGCAAACGACTCGTGTATCGCAACCTTCGCCCTATGGATCCTTTAATTTAGGCTTTCATGTGGGTGACGATGCCGCATCTGTCGCTGCTAACAGGGACCGATTAGCTTCCCATCTTGGGCGTCCAGTTTACTTTCCAGAGCAAGTCCACGGCGTCGATGTCTTGCGAGTCGGCGCAGACACAGATGTTCAAGTCGCTGATGCCGTTATTACCTCTGAGATGCATTATCCGATTGGTATTTTGACGGCGGATTGTTTGCCGGTTTTATTCTCCTCAAACACTCTAGTTGGTGCCGCCCACGCTGGCTGGAGGGGATTGGTGTCGGGTGTTCTTGAAAACACCTTGGCTGAATTTTCGAATCCGGCGGAGGTGAGCGTTTGGTTGGGTCCATGTATTGGGGCGGAGGCTTTTGAAGTGGGACCTGAGGTTGTGGATGCTTTTGTGTCTAAACACCCCCGCTATCGCCAATACTTTCAGCCGGTATCAGGTTCGGATCGGTCCCTTGGAGATCTTCAGTCGATTGCCGTGGATTTGCTTGAAAGCCGGGGTGTGGCTGTCATCAAACGGATACAAGCCTGTACGTATGTTGAGACTGAGCGGTGGTATTCGTATCGACGATCTGGAGTGACTGGCCGCATGGCCAGTTGCATTATGCGCACTGAATAACCTGTGGATAACTTGAAATTGATTAGCTGTGCCTCCACTAACATCGGCATTGAATTGGGATAGATAAGGGATGACCACATGCGAATGGATCGATTGACCAATCGGCTCATGCAAGCCTTGCAGGATGCACAAAGCCTCGCTTTAAGTTTAGATCATAATGAAATGTCGCCTTGGCATTTGCTCAAGGCGTTGTTGACTCAAACCAACGGATCGGCGCGCTCATTAATCGCTGCAGCCGGCGGCCATCACGATCGTTTGATCGCCGAAGTTGATCGCGCGTTAGATGGTCTGGCTCGCGTGACAAATCACGATGGCGAGGTTCGCATGAGCCAAGAGTTGGCCCGTCAATTTAACTTAGCCGAAAAACAATCCATGTCTCAAAAAGACGCCTATTTATCGTCTGAGACGCTGTTATCTGTCATGGCTAAGGACAAAGCGACCAACGCGGCTTTTCAGGCTGCTGGGGTGAACGAAGATCGGTTGGTCGATGCGATTAATCAACTGCGTGGAGGCGAGTCAGTGCAAACTGAGAACGATGAAGAAAACCGAGGAGCTTTGGATAAGTATTGTCTCGATCTGACGGCAAGAGCCTCAGAAGGGAAATTGGATCCAGTGATCGGGCGGGATGAAGAAATTCGGCGTGCTGTGCAGGTGCTGCAGCGTCGTACGAAAAATAATCCGGTGTTAATCGGTGAGCCTGGCGTCGGTAAGACAGCAATCGTTGAAGGTTTAGCCTCGCGGATTGTGAATGGTGAGGTGCCAGAAGGGTTGAAAGGCAAGCGTGTCTTGTCACTGGATATGGGTGCTCTGATTGCGGGAGCGAAATTCCGTGGTGAATTTGAGGAGCGTTTGAAAGCGGTTCTCAAGGAGCTGTCTCAGCAAGAAGGTCAGATCATTCTCTTCATTGATGAGATTCACACCATGGTGGGCGCTGGTAAATCTGAGGGCGCCATGGATGCGGGCAATATGTTGAAGCCAGCATTAGCGCGCGGTGAGCTGCACTGTGTGGGTGCGACCACCCTCGATGAATACCGACAGTATTTTGAAAAGGATGCAGCGCTTGAGCGTCGATTCCAGAAAGTGTTTGTGGGTGAACCCAGTGAAACGGACACTATCGCTATCTTGCGTGGCTTAAAACCGAAATACGAAGTGCACCACGGAGTCGAGATTTCTGATTCAGCGATCATTGCGGCTGCCAAGCTATCCAGTCGTTACATCACTGATCGACAGTTACCGGACAAGGCGATTGACTTGATGGATGAGTCAGCGAGCCGGATTCGGCTCGAAATGGACTCAAAACCTGAGGAGCTCGACCGGCTAGATCGCCGCTTGATCCAGTTGAAAATCGAGCGAGAAGCGTTGAAGAAAGAAAAAGATGATGCCAGTAAGGCTCGTTTGGTCGAATTGGAAGGCACCATTGCTGAAGTCGCTGCCGAAGCCAGTGCCTTAGAGGAAATTTGGGCATCTGAAAAAGCGCAAACTCAAGGCGTTCAGTCCATTAAAGAAGAGCTCGATCGAGCGGAAATTGATCTTGAGCAAGCGAGGCGCGCCGGTGATTTAGCTCGGATGAGTGAGATTCAGTACGGAGTCATTCCGTCGCTGGAAAAACGGATGGCTGAAGCGCAAAAAGCCAATGAATCTGATGAAGGCAAATTGGTGCGTTCTCGGGTGACCGAAGAAGAAATCGCGGAAGTGGTCAGTCGTTGGACCGGAATTCCTGTCGCGAAGATGCTCGAAGGCGAAAAAGACAAGCTTCTGCAGATGGAGAGCGCGTTACATAGCCGGGTTGTTGGCCAGGATACCGCTGTGACCGCTGTGGCCAACGCGGTGCGTCGTTCACGCTCTGGGTTATCTGATCCCAAACGTCCCAACGGATCATTTTTGTTCCTTGGGCCAACCGGGGTTGGTAAGACTGAACTCTGTAAAAGTTTGGCGGAATTTTTGTTCGATTCAGAAGATGCAATGGTTCGCATCGATATGTCTGAATTCATGGAAAAACATTCGGTTGCTCGCCTAGTTGGCGCGCCTCCGGGCTACGTCGGTTATGAACAAGGGGGGTATTTAACAGAAGCCGTCCGTCGACGCCCGTATTCGGTGGTGTTGTTGGATGAAGTTGAAAAAGCCCACCCCGATGTGTTCAACATTTTATTGCAGGTGTTAGATGATGGTCGATTGACCGATGGTCAAGGTCGGACTGTCGATTTCTCAAACACGGTCGTCGTGATGACTTCAAATTTAGGATCAGATTTGATTCAAAGCATGGTTGGGGAGTCACATGAAGCCATTCGGGATGCGGTAATGGGTATTGTTGGGACACAGTTCCGACCGGAATTCATTAATCGCATCGATGAGGCTGTTGTTTTCCATGCCCTGGGACGTGAACACATCCGAGGTATTTTGGATGTGCAGTTGTCCTATTTGCGAGCGCGTCTTGAAGACATGGATTACGGATTTGAGTTGTCGGATGCAGTGGCTGAAAAGCTATGTGAGGCTGGATATGATCCGGTGTATGGTGCGCGACCACTGAAGCGCGCAATCCAAGTCCACTTGGAAAATCCTCTGGCTGGGGCGCTCTTGAAAGGGCAGTTTAGCCCTGGCTCAACCATCCATGCAGACGTCAGTTCAACCGGTGAAATGACCTTTCACGCTTAAAATACCAAGGCCTGTCAGTTGACAGGCCATTTCTGAGTGTCACAATTCTCGGTTTACCTTAACTGTTTTCTTAAAGAGGGTCGGGAGTGGAATTGCTTTCTGGCGGTGAGATGATCATGCGCGCGCTGAAAGAAGAAGGGGTCAAAATGATTTTTGGCTACCCTGGAGGCGCGGTTTTACATATTTACGATGCACTGTATCAACAAGACGCAGTGGAACATATTCTCGTGCGCCATGAGCAAGCTGCTGTGCATGCGGCTGACGGCTTTGCGCGTTCGACTGGTGAAGTTGGCGTTGCTTTGGTGACGTCGGGTCCCGGTGCGACTAACGCAATTACTGGGATTGCGACAGCCTACATGGATTCGATTCCTCTGGTCGTGATCTCTGGAAATGTACCGAGCCATTTAATCGGCAGTGATGCGTTCCAAGAAACTGACATGATTGGTTGTTGTCGGCCGATCGTGAAGCATTCATTTTTAGTTCGCTCGATCGAAGAAATTCCAAGCGTGATGAAAAAGGCCTTCCATATTGCGAAAACAGGTCGTCCTGGGCCTGTGGTTGTGGATGTTCCGAAAGACATGACCGCGCCGACTGAAAAGCGCGCATTTGAATATCCTGAAACTGTCAAATTACGGTCTTACACGCCTGCGCTCAAAGGGCATGCTGGTCAGATTCGTAAGGCGCTTGATCTGCTTTTAGAAGCGAAACGACCTGTGATTTATGCTGGTGGCGGCGTCGTTCTTGGTGATGCATCAGCTGAATTGGTTGCTCTTGCTAAACGTCTTGGCTATCCAGTGACGAATACCCTGATGGGACTGGGAGCCTTCCCAGGATCGGATGATCAGTTTATCGGAATGCTCGGCATGCATGGGTTTTATGAAGCCAATCAGGCCATGCACCAGGCGGATGTGATTTTTGCCGTTGGTGCGCGCTTTGATGATCGAGTGACAAACAATCCGAAAAAGTTCTGTCCGAACGCTCGGATTATTCACATTGACATTGATCCAGCCTCGATTCAAAAAACTGTCCGTCACATTGAAGTGCCTCTGGTGGGTCCCGTGCAGCCTGTGTTGGCTGACATGGTCGACATGTTGAGCCAGATGGACATCGAGCCTGATCAAGACGCGTTGAAAGGTTGGTGGGAAACCATCAATGGCTGGCGTGAAAAGCATGGTCTTTGGACTGGCGATCGCTACACCCGCGGCGAAAAAATTATGCCGCAGGATGTGATTCGGACCCTGTACGAAGTCACCAATGGCGAAGCGTATATTTGTTCAGACGTCGGTCAACATCAAATGTTTGCAGCCCAGTATTACAAGTATGATAAGCCAAGGCAGTGGATTAATTCTGGCGGCCTTGGAACCATGGGCTTTGGTCTTCCAGCAGCCATGGGTGTGCAATTAGCACATCCCGATAGTGCAGTTGCCGTTGTCACGGGTGAAGGCTCAATCCAGATGTGTATCGAGGAATTGTCGACCTGCACGCAATACAACATGCCTGTGAAGATTATTAACCTGAATAATGCTGCGCTTGGCATGGTGAAGCAATGGCAAGACATGCAATATGGCGGCCGTTACGCAGCATCGACCTATCAGGATTCGTTGCCTGACTTTGTCAAACTGGCGGAAGCCTATGGTCATGTTGGCATGAAAGTCACTGATCCAGCTGAATTGAAAGCCAAAATGGAAGAGTGCTTTGCCATGAAAGATCGCGTGGTCTTCATGGATATTGATATTGATCCGGATGAACACGTCTATCCCATGCAAATTCAAACAGGCTCGATGAAAGACATGCTTTTGAGTAAGACGGAGCGTACCAAGTGAGACACATTATTTCGGTTCTGATGGAAAATGAGCCCGGTGCATTGTCTCGCGTGGTTGGTTTGTTTGCCCAGCGCGGTTACAACATTGAATCGTTGACGGTTGCTCCGACAGAAGATCCAACATTGTCGCGTTTGACGGTGACAACTATTGGTGATGACGCGGTGATCGAGCAAATTACCAAACACCTCAACAAATTGATCGATGTCGTGAAGTTGGTCGATTTGACGGAGGGTGATCACATCGAGCGTGAGCTGATGTTAATCAAAATTAAAGCCACTGGCGCTCAACGCGCCGAAGTGAAGCGGACCTGTGACATCTTCCGCGGTCAAATCGTTGACGTGAGTCCAGCAATGTATACAGTGCAGCTCACCGGAACGAGCGACAAGCTTGATGCATTTATTGAAGCCATTGGTGCTTCGGCCATTTTAGAAGTGGTTCGGAGCGGAGTCAGCGGGATCGCACGCGGTGAGCGCGTGCTGTCTGTGTAAACAGCCAACGTTAATAGAGGAAAACATTGCATGCAGATTTATTATGACAAAGATTGTGACCTGTCGATTATCCAGTCGAAAAAGGTATCGGTGATTGGTTATGGTTCGCAAGGCCACGCTCAGGCTTGTAACTTGAAGGATTCAGGCGTGGATGTCACCGTGGGTCTGCGTTCAGGTTCATCTTCTGTCGCTAAAGCACAAGCTCACGGTTTACAGGTGCTCCCCGTTGACCAAGCTGTTGCTCAAGCTGATGTCATCATGATTTTGACGCCTGATGAATTCCATGGTGATTTGTATCGCAACGAGATTGAGCCAAATATCAAGCAGGGCGCGACACTCGCGTTCTCGCACGGTTTCTCAATCCACTACAACCAAGTGGTGCCGCGGGCTGATCTTGACGTGATCATGATTGCACCGAAAGCACCAGGTCACACAGTCCGAAGCGAATACGTGCGTGGCGGTGGGGTTCCTGATTTGGTGGCGATCCACCAAGATGCATCCGGTAACGCCAAAAACGTCGCTATGTCATATGCCTCAGGCGTCGGTGGCGGTCGGACTGGCATTATTGAAACCACATTCAAAGATGAAACTGAAACGGATTTATTTGGCGAGCAGGCAGTCCTTTGTGGTGGCTGTGTGGAGCTGGTGAAGGCTGGCTTTGAGACGCTTGTGGAAGCCGGTTACGCGCCTGAGATGGCCTATTTTGAATGTTTGCACGAACTCAAATTGATCGTTGATTTGATGTATGAAGGCGGTATCGCCAACATGAACTATTCGATTTCAAACAACGCTGAATTTGGCGAATATGTGACTGGACCTGAAGTGATTAACGAAGAATCCAGATATGCCATGCGCGAAGCTCTGCGTCGCATTCAGGATGGTGAATACGCGAAGATGTTCATTACCGAAGGTCAGACTAACTATCCATCGATGACTGCACGCCGTCGCAATGACGCGGCACATCCAATCGAGCAGGTGGGTGGACAGCTCAGAGCCATGATGCCTTGGATTGCAGCCAATCAATTGGTTGATAAAGACAAGAACTAATTGAATGCGGGCCGAACGGCCCGCTTTTCATGATGACTCAGTCCAAAGGTATTTACCTCCTCCCTAACATACTGACCACGGCCGGATTACTGGCAGGATTCTTCTCGATTATCACAGCCACTCGTGCTGTCTATCAGGGCGAAGGTTTGTTTGAAACTGCAGCAATCGCGATACTCGTGTCTGGATTATTTGATGGATTGGACGGACGAGTAGCTCGTTTGACCAATACCCAGAGCGAATTTGGTGCACAGTACGACTCGTTAAGTGATGTCGTCGCTTTCGGTGTGGCCCCTGCTGTTTTAGTGTTTAGCTGGTCACTGTCGGCGCTTGGGAAATTGGGATGGGTTGCAGCTTTTATTTACGTCGCCGGCACAGCCTTACGATTGGCGCGATTTAATGTTCAACGTGAGATTGTCGATTCGAACTATTTTGTTGGGCTGGCTTGTCCTGCGGCCGCCTATTTCTTGGCTGCTGCTGTCTGGACATTGGTCGACTCTAATATTCAAGGAGAAACGGTCGCCTTAACCATGGTGATTTTGACCGCTGTCTGTGGTCTGTTAATGGTTTCCTCAGTGCCTTACCCGTCGTTTAAGAACTCAGATCTGAAGGCGCGGGTGCCTTTATTGGCGATCATGGCGGCAGCGTTGATTTTCGCGTTTGTGTCGCTGGATCCACCGAGAGTCCTCTTTTTGCTGACGGGTTTTTATTTATTAAGCGGCCCTGGGCTATGGTTAAGAACAAAATTGGGTAGCAAGCGGTATGCGGCGAAAGAAGAAGAGTAAACGCGGAATCATCGATGAAGATATTCCCGAGGTTTCAGAGAACGAAGCCCGACGCCAAGTCATCTATGGTGGAATCTGTTTCGTTGTCAGTTTGGTGCTTGTTTTGGTGTTTCGACCAGGCACAGAGCATCTCCTTGAAATGATCATCCTGATCGGTTTCGTGGCGTCCAGTACTTTTGGCGGGATGAAACTTGCCAGCTGGATTGAATCAAAAAACTACAATCTCAAAGGATAAACAATGCAAAAAGGGTATTGGGTTAGTTGCTATCGTGAAATCTATGATGCGGACAAACTAGCGGCCTATGCCGCGCTCGCCAAGCCAGCCATTGAAAGTCAGGGCGGACAATTTTTGGTGCGTGGGACTGCGGCCTATGCATCTGGCTCTGGATTCAAGGAGCGTACGGTCATCGTTGAATGGCCAACGTTAGATGCCGCGCAAGCTGCTTACGAATCAGAAGCCTACCAGGCTGCGCTAGACGCACTGTCCGATGGTGTCGACCGGGACTTCAGAATCATTGAGGGTGCGTGAGTTGATAGTCACCCGCAATGGCACCGATAGAAAAAACTGACTTGCGCAAACAGCTGTTCATTGGCATTCTCGAACCATGAACACACAATTCGCCAATGACAATCTGCTATTTGGCCTTCGACTGCCCTGATGGGCGGTTCGATTTTTCTCGGTTTCGATTTCTATTCTATGTTTGTTTGTTGTTGCCAAGCGGCGCTGAGCCGTTGGAGAGATTAAGATGGCGAAAGATCAATTAATCATTTTTGATACGACCTTGCGTGATGGGGAACAAAGCCCCGGCGCCTCAATGACGCGAGATGAAAAAGTTCGCATTGCCAAGGCCCTCGAGCGACTCCGAGTCGATGTCATCGAAGCAGGTTTTGCTGTGGCGAGTCCCGGTGACTTTGAGGCTGTGAAAGCCGTCGCTGAAGCGATTACAGAGTCAACCGTCTGTAGTTTGTCACGCGCACTGGATCGCGATATCGAAGTGGCTGCAGAGGCGATCGCGCCGGCGCCGCGACGTCGGATCCACACGTTTATCGCCACCAGTCCGATTCACATGAAGCATAAATTGAAGCTTGAGCCTGAACAGGTGATTGAGCAGGCTGTGTATGCTGTGAAGAAGGCTCGTCAATATACCGATGATGTGGAATTTTCAGCTGAGGACGCAGGTCGTTCGGATATTGACTTCTTGGCACGTGTTTTCGAAGCCGTGATCAACGCCGGCGCGACCACCTGTAATTTTCCGGATACGGTCGGCTATAACCTCCCGTTTCAGATTGAAGAGACGGTACGCACACTCCTCACGAAAATTCCCAATGCAGACAAAGCGGTATTTTCGGTGCATTGCCACAATGATCTTGGATTGGCTGTTGCCAATTCACTGGCAGCTGTGCGGGCAGGGTGTCGTCAGGTGGAATGCACCATCAATGGCTTAGGGGAGAGAGCTGGGAATACGTCACTGGAAGAGATTGTCATGGCGGTGAAGACGCGCTCGGATATCGTTGATGTGGAAACACACATCGATACACGACACATTGTGCCTGCGTCGCGTCTTGTGTCCTCGATTACGGGTTTCCCAGTCCAACCAAACAAAGCCATCGTCGGTGCCAATGCTTTCGCGCATGAGTCTGGCATTCATCAGGATGGTGTCTTAAAACATCGCGAGACCTATGAAATCATGCGGGCTGAAGACGTCGGGTGGAATACCAATAAAATGGTCTTGGGGAAACACTCAGGTCGTGCAGCCTTTAAATCCAGACTGGATGAATTAGGGATTACTCTTGCCGATGATCAGGCCTTAAATCATGCTTTTGCGCGCTTTAAAGATCTGGCCGATCGTAAGCATGAGATTTTCGACGAAGATCTTCAGGCGTTGATGAATGCGCAAAAAATGGAAGCAGATAGTGCTCGGTATGAACTGTCGGATCTATCAGTCGCATCGAAACTGGGTGTTGCCCCAACAGCGCATTTGACTTTACGTGTTGATGGCACTGAAGTGAATGTATCCGCCCAAGGCGATGGTCCAGTTGATGCTGTCTACAAAGCCATTGAGTCGGTTGCAAATTCAGGCAGTGATCTGCAGTTGTACTCAGTCAATGCCATCACGACAGGAACTGATTCACAGGGTGAAGTCACTGTGCGGCTTGAAAAATCTGGACGCATCGTCAATGGGTTAGGTGCAGATACAGACATTATTGTGGCATCAGCAAAAGCCTATCTGCATGCGCTTAACTTAATCGAAAAGCCTCTGGATAAGCAGCACCCGCAAAAATCTGAAGGAATTTGATGCAAGGCTTGCCACCACAGGAGTCGCGAAAGATTCTGGATGCGATGGGTATCCCGGTGGTGGTGTTGCGTGATCGTCAGCCTGGTGCTGCGACTGATGATCGCCGGACACCAGAGGCGAGCTACCCCAAGCCTCAGATGGCTTCTGAACTGGTCAAGCCGTTGGTCTCGGAGTCAGGAGTGGAT
>Ga0255754_10004059_pt1 | contig 10343 bp, 20 predicted proteins | sample 101ome_22_FD_179954 | JGI IMG/M metagenome (GOLD analysis project Ga0255754, IMG submission 179954) | Coastal salt marsh microbial communities from the Groves Creek Marsh, Skidaway Island, Georgia - 101412BT metaG (version 2) | ecosystem: Environmental > Aquatic > Marine > Intertidal zone >... | reverse complement strand
CTAACCACTTTTTTACCAGATCTTGCCCAGATTTGCTTCTCGAGCATAAGGTCAGATGTAAGCTCTCTTAAGTTCATATAGTATTTAGTTTTTAATTGATGTTTAGGACTACAACTACGATTGTTGATAAAAGTCCAGCTATGATAGTTCCTGCTGTACCAATAAGCAGTTTAGTCATACTTTGTTGTCCTCTAGTAATATCTAGATGGATATCTTCAACTTTTTGTTCTATTTTTGTGAGGCGACTTTCTAAGACTTCATAGCGTTGAGCGCATAAGTCTACATGTGCTTCTAAGTTTTCTTTTTCAAGTTGGCTAGTTGCCATATTCTTCTCTCCGTTGCTTGGTTCATGCAAGGGGCCTTCTCTGTGCCTAATGGTAATTGCCTAATGTTATATTATATTTATCATCTACTTTAAAATTTCAAACATAATATTTTGTTTTTTTCCTGTTGTTGTAAATACAGGCTGTCTAAAAGTTGTAGTTTCAGTAAGGTTGTTTACAAATGGTATTAAATCAAAATCTTCTTGCATTATTTCAACACTAGTTGCTTCTTCAGGTGTTTCAAACTTAAATTCCCAAACCTTTTGCGGTTGTGAATTAATTGAACTAGATTCAAGTACACTAGATTGTGGAGTGTCTAATGGATCAATATTACAGCGTAAACCCAAAACGTTAACGATAGTCATATAGTTTTGCTGTTGTCCGTAAGCAACCTCGTCTTCACCTTTGCGAGCTCTGCTTTCTGTAATATCAACTGTAGTTGTAAGTTTGAATCTCATGACCATGTATTTACATGCCATAAAAAAAGCGCCACATAAAAGTGGCGCTTTTCTAAACTATTAAAGTAAGTTATTATGCACTTACGATAAACTGTCCACCAGCTGTTGCTGTTGCACCTGATAGGTCAACTGAGTCAACTGTACCTAGATCTTGGATGATACGTGTTAGTGAAGCCGCGTCATGCTGGCTACCATCAACTACAACGTTGATCAAACCCGCTGTGCCTTCTGAATTGAAAGCAATTGGATTTACTGCTTGTGCGATTGCTTCTAATGTAGAACCAATTCCGCCTTTACCTGAGCAGTCTGCTCCTGCGTCGATTACGTAAAAACCTAAGTTTGCTGTTGAATATAGGGTTGCATGTGCATGACCCAAACCGTTTACTCTTGTTACTGCCGCCATTGTTTTCTCCTTGTTTCTCGTTAATGTGGCACTTCACTACTCTGTGAAGTTCTTATATTGTATTTAGTCTTTTAGGAAAAAATAGGCTATTTAGATGCTTTTTTGGCTCTCTGATGCAGTGATCTTAGCAAATTTATGTATGCAGGGCCTGCTTTTACTATATCATCTAGCATTTTTATAGCAGGTAAGTAACCTTGTACAAACTGTCCAGGAACACTTTTTCCGTCTTTAGCAAGGTTTAAAAAGTTTTTTGTTTTCATAAGATTGTCTACACCAACTAGATATCTATACAAACTTAAATCTCTTGCTGTTGGACTAATATCTGGAACACTTACCTTTGGTTCATTATCTTGCACTCTAGCTGTTTCTAGATCATTTACACTTGTAAGTTTACTAAAGTCATCTATGATATCACTGTTTCTAAGTTTAGCCCTAGCCGCTAGTAATAATCTTGTGATGGTATTTTGCTTGTCTCTTGTTGACAGTCTATCATATTGTAAAATGTTTCTACGCAATAGTTTGTAGTCAGCGTTGGTAATGTTAAGACTGCTTTCTAATCTCATAATAAATTCATTTGCCTTTGTGGCTGAACCTATTTTGAGTTGTTTTATATAACCGTTGAATTGCATTAACGGAAATGATGTTTTAGCTCTAAGTCTTTTTGCGGAGCCTGGATCTTTTAATTTACCTAAAACAGCATCATCTCCATTAACAAAATATGCAAGGTTATATAAATCAGTGCCATGTATTCTGTAGGTTTTATAGGTGTCATATCCATCTGTACGTCTAGCATACTCTTTGACATTACCTGCAAAGCCTGGATACTTACGCATTACTTCTAATATTAAAACTGTTAAAAATAACCGCTCACAACAATCTGTATAGGTAAGGGTATTAAGATTACCTCCACCTTTAGTCATTCTTGCTTCGTGGATTTCTTTAACAAATTCTAACATCATTTATAGTCCTGCTATTACCTTTTCTAAACCTGCTGACATTTGAATTTGTTTCATAACTTCGTCTGCCGCATCTGGATCTCTTGCATATTTAGGTTTGATACCTAGTAGTGGTGCTATACCTATATAGCCTCTTTGCAAGATAGCTTTTGCTTGATCCTGGCTTACAGGAATAGCTTTGCCGTCATCTGTTTTAACTTCTCCGCCTTTTGGATAGTCACTAATTTTTCTTAATTGTACACTTACCTGCGGTTGTTTAAAAACTTCTTTATCGTCGTAGTCTTTGTCAAGCTCACTACCTAAACCTTTTAGGCCTAGATCAGCAAAACTTGGTCCTTCTTTTAATAGTTCATTAATTTTCATCTTTGGCTCCTATCGTTGAACTGCTCTGTTTGCGGCGGAGAATGATGCACGAGGCACCAGTTTAATATCACCTTTAGGATGAGCTAGTACATAGCCTTCTCCTCCAGGTTTACCATTAATGCTTTGTTTGACATCTCCACCTTGTGAATCAAACTTTGCAATAATATCGTCTTTAGCCATTTGGATTGCACCTACTACATTCCACATAGACTTAAAATGATTCATATGTTCTTTTATATATTGCAGAACATTTGCTTTTTTACGCTCGCTTAGTTTAGATTGAGACAACCAAGTGCTAAAGTCCTTGCCTAAATTATCTAATCCTGTGTCAACTTTACTGTTTATATAAGCATAAAATATTTTAGGAAGGTCTGTAAGTTGTTTTGCTCTTAGACTTGGTTCGTCCAACATTGCATCTAAACCTTGTGCATTTTGTTTTACAATTGATTCAGCTCTGTCTAGTGTAGCAGTATCTACCTCTACAGGCTTTTCTGTTGTTACACTAGGCACAACAAAAACTTCTGTGCCTTTAAATGCATCCATGCTACGGAATGCACTTTCGTTACCTTCTGCATCTACTTCTCTATGTATAACTATGCCAGTATCGCTTTGTCCAATTCGTTTACCTAAGTCGCTCTTTGTATCGATATTATATTTTACAATTTGTGGTTGGAATGTATAGTGTCCATCTTCAACTGGCGGAGTTGTGTAATACAACAAATCACCTTTGAAGTAACCTCTAAAGTTTTTGTCCAATGCTTTTTCAAACTTAGGAAAAATACTTTTCATGTTTTGTGCAAACGCCTGACGCCCTGGATCGTCCTTGTTTTTGCCTCCGCTCCTATTGAGTAAGATTGCCTCAAGTTCCTCCGGGCTCTTTGCACGACCATTTGTTGTCTTTGCGTTAAATCCTGTTTTGTCTGTAAGTATAAACTCTCCATTTTCATCGCGACCAAAAATGAGTGCGGGAGATCCATCCCATTTGAGTGTGACATTTTTATGCTCCCCTCCTGCCATGTCTCTGAGTGATTTTAAAACACGCATGGCACCTTTGCTTCCTTCCCAAAATACAATGTCCTCAGCATGTTGTATTCTGGCATCTGCTTCAAGTAAACCTTCACCTACAAGTTTGCCATGCAAAGGATGATCCTTACGCCCTGACTTAGCCTTAGGCATTTTGTCTTTACCTTTAGCTTGACCAGCAGGTCCTGTTTTATACTTCTTGAATTCTACGAAACGCATTTACTATCTCATTGTTTTCTTTAGGCTGTACTTTCTTTTGTTGCCATACTGGGTTAGGACTTTCTGGTCCTTCATATTTGTCAACAATAGCCTGTGCTTCTGGATTAGCTTTAACAATTGACTCAACTGATCCTAAATCTTTTGCAGTTGCATTTGGACCTAACAGTTGTTTTGCAATCTCATCCATGTTGTTTGAAACTAATTCATTTGTTTCTCTGTTAACTAAACCTTTGTAAGGGCTCCACTTCATGTCTTTTTCTTTAGCAAGGTCTGCAATCATAATTTGCTTGTGTATACCTTTGTATGGAGAACCTTTTGGAATATCATGTACATGGAACTTCTGTGCAGTTTCACCATTGTCAACAACCATAATATCAACTTGCTGTGCCGCACCACCTACTTTAGTTTTGACGTGTACGCTTGTTCCACTTTTCTTTGTGTCAAAGCCTGCTTGCTGAAACAGTTTTTCTAGTTCTACTCTTGCGGCTTTCGCATCTGCTACTTTGAAGTGTCCGCCTAGTTTGCCTGCGTCTATAATCATATCCAAGTCACCACTGCGCTTGCCTGGTGTAGGTGTAGCACCTGAACCAATAGGCAATGCTTTTGCTCCTGTTTTAGCAAGAACACTGTTGACCTGCTTCATCATATCAGGAATAATAGCTTGATCAAAATCTTCAGTTTCATCTGGCCAAATGTTACCACCTTCTCTTAAAACTTGTTCTGAAAACATTCTTTTGTCTCTTGGTGCTCTATTATAGTTTACAGCCCCTGTGCGTCCAGTCAATCCCATGCCACCATCATTCGGAAACCAAATGTCTTTTTCATCGTTGTAAACATATACAACACCTTTGTCATCTGTGTATGTTGCACCTGAAGGTATTTTCTTAATATCAATCTTGTCATTCTTTGCGATAGGCTTTTTACTAGATTGTGGTTTTACTTTTTTCTTTGTCTTTTTAACCTTAGGATCATCTAATTTTGTTACATTAGGTCCTGGCCTACCTGTTGTAGTCTGTAGTGTATCGATTGCTCTATTAACAAATCTTTTAGGATCCTTCATCCATGCATCAGCACGTTTGAACCAGCTATCCTTTTTATCCGTTTTATCCTTTTCAGTTAATAATTCGTTAATTTTCATTTTTCTTGTTCTCTATAATTTTTGACATACATCTTTTAAATTTGCGTGGATCCCCAGTTCTAATGCTATTGATAAAACGTCTTTCTAGCTCATTAGCTGTTTCACTATCATAAGATTCTGATATGCGATTAAGCAAATTTATAGAACTTTCTATAATATTGTTTGCTGTAGACTCTATAAGGTAGTCTTTATCCTTATTAATGCCTACATTGCTTAATTCTTGTAATATGCTTCTTGTACGTTTTTTCATGACACTACTCCATATTGTATTTAGCGTTAGAATAAATATGCTTGTAACATATAAGGGAGGGCACAATGTCTATATCAAAACTAAACTTCAAGGAAAAATCCTTACTCTTTGCTGAACTTGCATCTCTTGCGTATAATAACAAACGTGACGTGCAAAGTCAAGCGAAAAATTACCAATTTACAACTATCGAATTTTATGATAGAGATGGAGCTCAAGCATATCGTTTTATGAACAAAAATGATATTGTTATAGCTTGCAGAGGAACACAACCTAATCAGTTTAATGATATCAAGGCAGATTTACGTGCAGTACCTATTATGGCAGAAACTGTTGGTAGAGTACACAAAGGATTTAAAAAAGAAGTTGACGACTTATGGCCAATGATACAAGAGGATTTAATAAGAAAAGTTAATCTAAATAAAACACTTTGGTTTTGCGGACACAGTTTAGGTGCGGCAATGGCAACTATTATGGCTAGTAGATGTAAACACGACATAGAATTAAATGACCCTGTAGAACTATACACATACGGATCTCCTAGAGTTGGTTGGAAAAACTATTGTGATAGCCTTAATGTTACGCATCATCGTTGGGTAAACAACAATGACATTGTTACAAGAGTTCCTTTATGGATAATGGGATATAGACATCACGGTGAAGAACATTATATGAATGCTTATGGTGAAGTACGCAATCCAACTGGTTATCAAAGGTTCAAAGATAGATGGCGTGGAATGTGGATGGGCATTAAAAAAGGAACAATAGATAACTTTTCAGATCACAGTATGACAGGCTATATAGATAATCTAAAGAAGTTTAATGCTTCTTAATTTTATTATTATAGGCGATTGCTTCTTCAAGTAAAGTCATTCTAGTATCTGCGCTTACAACCGAACTGCGTACAGTTGCAAGAGTATCCTTAGGTAAACAGTGTCCTCCAAAGCCACGTTCATCAGTAACATGACTATGACTTTCTCCTATACGATCATCTGTTGTAATTAATTTACGAACAGTTTCAAAGTCGATACCTTCACCTTTGCAGTAATCATAAACTTGATTAAAGAAACTTACTTTTAATGCAAGGTAACTATTTCTTAGCTGTTTAGTCAAAATAAGTTCTTCAGGTTTTGCGACATGCACATTGATAGCACCACGGGCTGTTAAAAATATATCACTCCAAAAATTACAACTTGCTCCGCCAAAGTAATAATCTTTTTTCCCTAATGCATCTTCTTTCCAATGTGCCGCACGTAAGAACTCCGGAGAAAAAGTTATATCTTTATTCTCACAAGTGTCTTGAATAAGTCTCCAACCTTCTGGAGAGATAGTGCTTTTGATCAGTATAGGTACATTCGGTGCTTCGTCAATAACGTTGCAAACATTAGTTACATCGCAATGTCCTGACCTTTCTTTTTGTGGGGTGCTTACACAAATGATCACAGCATCTGCAAATTTTAAATTACCATAATGGCCTTTAATAGGATCACTTATAATAATGTCATGGTATTCCTTTAACATTATTTCATGTGCTTGTCCTACGTAACCGTAGCCTGCTATTCCTATTTTCATCCAACCATCCAATTGTAAACTGCTCTCATAGCAAGTAACATATACATAAGTTCCATACATGCTCTTGGAATGTCTTTGTCTTTTACTGCAAAGTAGATCCACATTGAACAACTAACACAAGCTAATCCCCAACCTATTGCTTGAGTGTCTGTATTAGCATCCGATAATATGTAAGCGGCTAGTATTGCTATCATAAAGCCTAGCCATCTTCCTTTATCTAGTTTTTGATAGAACCTAATTTTCATTTCTTACCTAAAGCCCTTAGCATTAATTCTTTGTCACGTTTTTTTAAAAACTCTTCTTCCATTGTATAAGAACTACATTTATCTAATTCGTCCTCAACAAACCAAAGCAATTCATATAGCTGTTGCTTATATCCCCAAGTGACAAATCCATCAGTCCGTGGTTGTGTTGCTTCTGCTGTAATTTTTTCTATTTCTTTCTTTATTTTTTTTGTATCCCAATCTTGGATCATGCTATTATATAACATATTTTTGTAGGCAAGTCAAGAAAAAAGGCAATGCGTCGATCATTGCCCTTAGTCTTAAAGTCCGTTAGGTACAATTACATAGTGTATCATTAACACTACGCCTACTGAAGCACCTAGTCCAATCATCATTTTGATGAAGTCTTTGGTAACCAACGGAAATACTGTTTTGAACTTTTCTTTGCCTGTCATAGTAGCCATAGCAAGTTCACGTCCACAAAGTAAACCTACGAACACCCATGTTGTACTCATTGGTATGTCGTTTAGTTCTTTGAAGAACCAAAGTATAAGAAAGTATACCGCATCAATAATTGTCGCACTACGAACATATCTTGTGTTGTGCTTTTCAATAACAATGTTTTGAATCTTTCCTCCGCCTTCTCTAAACATAAAGCCTAAGCCTAAGACAAACACAAGTGAAATCATTATCATTAGATCCCAAGGTATCTCTCTAGGTAGGAACACAGCAATGTTTGCCATGTCGTGGCTTAACCAAGTGAACCATAGGAAGCCTGTGGTTACCCACTGTCCTATCCTCCACCATCGTTTATGTTCTTCTTTGACAGGCTTTGCTTCGTCTAAGAGTTTAGTAACTCCTATCCAAATAACATATGCCGCGACTGCCGCCACTGCATAACCCATCATGCTTTTAACAAGCATCTTCTCTAGCACAAATGTACTAGCAAATGCACTTAATACTAAAAAAGAAGTACTAACTGGTACTCCTATCCTTGTAAGTATTAATAGTAGTCCTGGTGCCATAGCATGGTACCATTGTATCTCTTGGAACGGTATTTTGTTTAGTCGTCCATAACTGATGTCGCCACCGTTAGTGTACCAACCATACCAAAGTGTATACAGTAGAACGGCACTAGCCGCTCCCCACATAACTTTCCAATTGAAACGTTCATTGTTTGATGCGATCCAAGTACCTAATGTTTGTACGGAATCGTTTGCGATAACTGCATATCCTGCGAAAAGGAATCCTACAGCCATCCATAGGGTGAGTGCGTCCATTTTTTATCTCCTCTGCTTGCCGTCTTTACCACGGCGCTCACATATTAAGACCAAGCTCGACGTTGCTTGGCTAGGACCTCATGTCCAACAATACTTATACAATCTTTTAATTATTTTGTCAATAAAGAAAAGCTCTGCAAATTTTGCATGACGGCAATGCAATAATAGCACTAGGAAAAACGTAAGTAATACTGTACTATTATATAAATATAGTTGGTAAAGCAAGCGACTTCCCTAGTTAAAACTTTACCAAGAGCGGCATCAGCTCAGAAAAAATGATTGGCGACTGGGAACAGACCGTGGCATATCCCATGCCTTACAAGTGGTACATTTCTTAGGTACCGTGGTGACGCCGGAAGAGACCGGGGTATTGCTTTCCTCAAGCATCATGTAAAAAATTTAGGAGAACACGACATGGCAAGATTCTTGCGAGCTTTGTCTGGGTTTTTCATGAGTCAAAGTAAATTTGAACAGGACATGATGACCTTTGCAAAGACAGAATACAAATATGATTGGCAGTATGCATACGATCATCTAGTAACACACAATGGCAAACCGCCAAGATACACATACGGAGTAACACAATGACAATACTAAAAAAGATATGGGACAAGATCCGTCCTATGACAAGAGAAGAACGAGAACACGAATGGCTTTCAAAGTCTAGTGACTTGGTTGAGTTAGAACGTAGACAAAAAAGACTCAATCACATCGACATGGGAAATGTCAATAGCAATTTGAAAGGATGGGTGTAATGACTACTATTACAGGTGCAAGTTTTTATAATCTAACATGCAAGACTTGTGAAATACTAAGAAAACTTTTAGTTACAATGTTTGTAGGTTTAATCGCAATGGGCGAATCTGCAGGAAGAGCTAGAGCGGCCGCAGAACTTTCAAGACAAGGTTATCATCAAGAAGCAAAAAATCTTATGCTTGGAAAGGACGCAAGATGAATTATACATTAAAAGAGTTTATCATAGGTTCATTGTGGTTTTTAGGTTTAATGAGTTTCTTATCAGGCTTTCTAATTGTTAATGGATTGTTCTGGGGAGGTGCATTCTAATGTGGCCTTACACTAATGACGAGGCTGATTGGCTGAATGGCTGACAGCGTTAGGTCCGAAGCGCAAAAACAAGCAGAGGTAGCGTTTGGTAACTTCATGCTTTGGACTAAAAGAACAACTTATGCGGCGATCAGTTTCTTATTGATCGTTGCTTCATGTTCCTTTGGAGTAGATGGTTCAGGAAGTAAATACAACGGAGAACAATATTCTCCTACAAATCTTAAGGTGAAGTAATGAAACCAAACACAAAGTTCGAATTATCTATTAGGGATATAGAAGTAATAGAGCAAGCACTTAGAGCTAAAGCTGGACGCAGAGGACTTGCAATAGCACAAGGTGAAACGTCTCCTCAATTGAAACAGGAGATGCACGAAATACAAGACCTGTTAGGAAGAATACATCATCAAAAAAACCTTTACGCTAGGTTTAAAGATGAAACTGTATATGTTTCTGGTTGACAACAGGTAAATACTCTGCTATATTAATAGCACATACACACAAACACACACAAGGAGAATAAAATGAGTGATGTAAAAAACCCAATGGAACAATTTGCAGATGCAATGAAGTCCGCAATTCCACAAGTAAAAACAAATAAGAATGGTTACGAAATCCGTACAAAAATCTTAGAAATGGCTAAAGATAACGTTTGGCAAGATTATTATGCTAAATGGGGTCAGTTCGAAACTTCAATTAAGAAGGAACACGACGAAGTTGTGACAAAGGTTGAGATGCCTGTACTACCAGGAACAGAAACAGTCTTAGAAGCGGCTGAGAAGTTCTATAAGTTTGTTAACCAAAATAAATAATAGTATATAAAAACAACTAGTATATTGAGGGCATAGCCCTGTCATAAAGTAAAAATACACAAGTAGCCCCTCGTTTAGTTTCTAGGCGGGGGGTTAATCTTTATGCGCCGTAGGAATCAGGATAATCTGGTTCGTCATCAACTAATAGCATATCAAAACAAGCTGTGGTGCTACGGTTGTTGTCGCGTGGTAGAACTCTTATGTCAATGTCAGTTTTTTCTGGATAACGGATAGGAAAACTAAAGTTATATACATATTGTCCG
>Ga0255754_10004045_pt1 | contig 10370 bp, 3 predicted proteins | sample 101ome_22_FD_179954 | JGI IMG/M metagenome (GOLD analysis project Ga0255754, IMG submission 179954) | Coastal salt marsh microbial communities from the Groves Creek Marsh, Skidaway Island, Georgia - 101412BT metaG (version 2) | ecosystem: Environmental > Aquatic > Marine > Intertidal zone > Salt... | reverse complement strand
CGGTGTAATCATTAGCAGTCCACAAACGTGTGGTTTACAGTCTGGCTTAGCAGTGTCGTCAAATGTATACTATACTGCATCGGAATCATTAATGTGTGACAAAGGCGCGGATATAGTTTCAGTGTGGTATTCCGTTAACGACGCGAATGCGAGTGAATCACTAGCAACACTTGTCGGTAGTAATATTAATTTATTCATTAATGAGTATTATGCCAACTTATATGCCAATGGTTTAAATCCTGATTTAGAAGGCTTAATTCCAGTCGGGCTATATGCTGAAAATACAGTATATGACAATCCTAGTATACTAGTTACATATTATAAAAGATCAATTGATAACACTTGGGTTTATGATCAAAGTGGTAGTATATTGTGGTCTTGTCCTAAAGATCCTATTTATGTGTATCATGAAGGTGAAATATTTATTCCATTCCAAGACAATTGTGATAGAGAACCTATTTGGAATTTTTGTAATGGTATTTATAATTTTGGTAATATTTGGTACGCATCTGAAATTTCTCCAAGCGGACAAGGTGGTCAGACAAAAACTTTACTTGAAATCGTTCAAGAAAATCTACCAGTTTATCAATCTCAAGTTGGCGTTGAAGGTGAATTAATCGAAGACCTATTACCGTCGGGTACGTATGGTGACGCAAGTGGTTTTGCGGTTTGGACCAACGGGGGCGACGGTTCTAATTTTCAATGGTATGCATTTAATGCGAACAATCAATTTGTAGAAGGACAACAAGCTACACAACTTGGTACTTGTACAGAATGGAACGATAGACCAGAGCCACTAGGTGACGGTCTTTCTGAAGAATTAGAATGGAATGCCGGTGTAAATGACACTAATGTTTTTTACGCCTTTCTTGCATGCGCACCTCAATCTGAAACAGACAATGACACAGGCTTAATTTCTAATTATTGGCAACTTTATGTTATCGATAGTTTATATGATATTGTTCATACTATTAATTCAGACGGTTCACATGTACATGAAGATTTAGGAGGTAGCTATGTTAAAGATTTAGTTGAATTTATTAAATCAAACCCGCTAACTACTCATTTTAAGTCTAGTGCTTTTTGTGAATGTTTACAATACTTGCATACTATTTATGCTGAAGATATTAATGATGCGGTTCAGACTCTTAAGAGTTTTGGATATGAATCTACATACAGTAACGTAGAAATTGCAACGGTAAATCCACAAGATATTGGTATTGCAAGTGAGCAAACAATTTCTTTATATGAAAGCTGTGATGATTGTATGCGTGATTTTGATGATCAAGGCGCTACTGAAACTTATGAAATTCCACAGGTTGACGATGCTATTTTATCACCATTAAGCCCTAATTTTAATACTGAAACCAATTACAAATTAGATAATATTTCTAAACCGTTACTTAGAACTAATCCTAAATTAACGACAAACGTTAAATTGGTGGTTAATTCAACAGATAACCTTTATTTAGAAAGTATTAATGCTACTAAAGAGTTGGCTGCAGTGGAATACAAAAAATTCCCGGTAAGTGAAAACGGACAATATTCATTTGACGTTGCGCGCTTCTATAATGTAAATAGAACGCCTAATGAAATGATGTTCGCTACTAAAAGAGACTATTCTGACTTAACCGTTTTAGATTCTTATGACAAACAACTTGAAGAGTCATATCATTATGGTACAACTTATAATTATTCTAAGTTACACTCCGAAGATTTCAGGTTATTTGCTCCAATTTGGTTAGACAGAAACATTCCTAAAAGATTTGTTATCTTTAAAGTAAAAGATCCTTCTGCAACTATTAATTACAATGATTCAGCTGCTGATAATTTTAGTCGTATTCAAGAGATGCTTAGAAGTGCAGAAATAGTTAAAACGTATGATTTATCCAATAAATCAAAAATTGGAAAGTATCTTAGAAATCACATTCAAAGTGAGACTATTCCTAGTGCACCAATAACAGTTAATTTTGAAAAGAATGAAAAATCTACATATAATGGAATTGACTTGATCAAGGGTGGTTTCTCATCTAAAGGTGAATACTTATATAAAGACTTTACGTTAAGTGATAAACCACTAATAGAGTCTAATGATTTTATTACAGACGGGTTTAAAAGAAATCAATTAGCTTCGGCTAATATTATAAACCTTGAATTTTTATTTAACGATGATTCAGCTGAAGAATATTCAGCCAATAGATATTTTGGATTATATGTTGATGATATAGATTCGGGCAGGGGTAGAGTATTTAATGTAGTTGGCAAAACACATGAATTAAAAGACTTGGTGTCTTATGTAGATCCAACACACCCTAATTTAGCAATACCTTCACACAAAATGATTTCTACTATGCCTGTTTTGGCATATGCTAGAATTCAAGACTTATTCTTTAGGCTTTCAAGTGATACGTATTATAACGCTGACAAATCTAAAGTTGCGATAGAAGATAACTTGAATCAAATCCCTAGCTTCTTAGGAATTAAGAAGAAAAACAAGTCTATCGATATATTGCCGAATTCTGAGCATGGTTATGATTTCATTAAGATGAATGTTGTCGATATTCCTAATACTAACGATTCTGTTGCAATTAGTGTAATTAAGGAAGAAGCTAATAAATTTAAGTTTGTAAAGCACACATCTGGTCAAGCTATTGAAGTTCAATTAGACAACATGGGTGACTTATATACGTTAACGTTTACAACAGGATCTACTATACAAGATACTTTTGCAAATATCGAGGCAGCGCTCACTGGTACAGATTTTGCCAAGTATGTAGCAGTCTCATTTGATGACAATTCATTCTATTTGACCGAGATTATGGCTAATTTGGGTGAATTAGCGATGCAGGTTACAAACACAGGAACATGTATTATTAAAAACAGTAGAATTCAAACTAGCGTTGATTTTCAAAATCATGTCTATTTCGCAGAATATTCTATTGATCCTGGTAAATTTAGCGGCGTAAGATTCTCTAATCAAGGTACTACAACTAATGTTGCAGTAGCACTTGCGGCATGTATTAATGCAAATGAAACTTCATTTAGAGCATATAACGTCGGCACATACGTATATGTTGTTAATACGGTTCCTGGTTATAAATTGTCTCAATCTACATTCTTATTGTCTAACGGTAATGTAGTTGAATTTTTAGAACTTGAAAATCGCGACATTACTAATGAATTAACACTTAGAAAGGGTGACGGAGATGGAACAGCTATTCTTGAAAACTATACCGCATATTATCTAAGCGGTGGTAATTCTGGCGGTAAATCTATTTTCGTTAACAACGAGACTATAAGTGAAATTTCTATAGGAGATTATTTAGAAACCAGATATGTTGGTGTTTATAACAGAGTATTAGATATTGTAGAAGATATTACTAGACCTAATAGCCAATACGCTAAGGTAATACTCGAAGATAAGAATGATTTATCTAGAGGAGAAGCAAACGTTTTCTATGAAAATGAAATTAGTTTAGGTTTATTTTCTGCATACAACATGTACGATATGAATTTTGATTTTTATGATACTTCAAATTCAGATCTAAAGGAATTAAAACACGAAACGCGCGAGGAAATTAATTACGAACCATATGAAGCTGCATTGAATAGTGTAGATCCTGATACTAACACTGAAACAACTTTCTTGAACAGTACGGATATTTTTGACACTGGTTTTGCTTTAGATCCTATTAATTATTTCTCTAACTTATCGGGTCTACTAAACGAAGAAGAGGTAGAAGAGACAAACACCGATCAAATTAGTAGCGAATATGATAGATTAAAGGAAAATGAGGTTAAAAGATTTGCGATTAATTCTAGAGTAACACCTAACATTAATAAGTGGGTTCTTAAAGATACCGTAACCGTTAGAGAACAACCATATTATCTAAATGTTAATGAGGCGTTTGGTAGAACCAATTTCTCACCAGATTTAACAGTAAAAGAGAGAAATAAGGATGCAATGACCCATGAATGGTTCTACATGGAGAAGATGCCTAAGTATTTAAGATACGATCAATTTAACGATACTTTTAGTTATATTAATTTTATTGAAGGATTTGAATTGACACCAAACATGTTTAAAAGTGTTAATTACGATTACTTTAGTAAGTTTATGGTAAGCGATGGTTTTGAGAAAACGTTGAATAAGGAAGATCTAATCAAGATCTACGAAACTATCGAATCTGGAGATTCTGAATTAAATTCTATTACTGAGCCTGCAAATATTGACAGTTTACTAAATACGTTTATTAAGACAGAATTAAAGAAAAAGTATTCTATTGTTTCTGGAGGAAATGATGTTAGTTTCGCTAGCACGATATTCAAAGGTATTAAAGTTGACTTTAAAAACAGAAAGGAATTTGTTAACGAAACCGCAACTGAGTTCGTTAAGGGTACAGAATTTAATGGCTATAGATTTAGCACGATGTTAAAGGTTAATGAAAGTGCTGATTCTAATAGCGTTGAGTTTGAGGTGATTCAAAATAAAAAGTTTAAATTTATAATATTCTTTATTACTTTAAATCTTAGCGAATTTTGGGTAAAAGGCAATATGAATAGAAAGCTTCTATACGAGCTTAATCATAAAATTGTATATGATACGTTAGAGGATGAATATGTATTTGCTAATACACCAGTAGAAGGTGCTTTAAATCTAAATGATTCTAATATTGATTGGAATTCAGATGGACCATATGCTATCTCTGGTTTACAACATGCAAATGGGTCTTTACCTAATTTTGAAAGTCAAATAGCTTTGGGAGAAGGTGGGCTGTACGGTGATGTACACATAGTTATTTTCCCACAGACAGTGAATCAAAAAACATATAAGTTAAGCATTGTTTCGGTTGAGTCTGATAGTACTATTATCGTCAGTGGTAAACCAGTAAATATTGTAGATTCTACCGATATTTTACAAGTAGAATTTTTACCTGATAGTGTACAATTACAAGCAACATATACATATATTGGCGGTGGTGCAAATGCTCATAAAATTATTTTAGAAGAGCTAACCGCAAGTGCAGTTAGTGATTTAATTAATTTAAACAATAGTCTGATTACTTATTCTACAATTAACGAAGACGGTACGCTTTTGAATAATAGATTTGTTATTAACTTTAGTGATGGAAAAGAAGTTGTTAAAAAATCTAACCTTACAATTGAAGAAGACACTGATAAGCCTAAAAGCTACAAACTATTTAATGGAACTATTGGCTATAATATTGTTCAGGATGCTAATGAATATTTCCCATTCTTGATCAGACATAGTGGTAATTATACAGTTGACTTAAATCCAGTAGTAACATTTACGGACACTTATACTCATTTTAAAGTTAATAGAAACCAGATTACTACTGATGATAATGAGTGGACCTTTAAAGAAGTTTTATATAAGCATTCTCAAACAGATTTGTTAGAGGTTAATAGAGCTAGGGCATATTATAATAAATACAATAGATGTGGTATTTCATTTAACTTAGGATTTATCCAAGATGAAGGAGTTCATGATGGTAATTGGGGTGTGATTAATAATCATTACTATCACAAAGTTAATGAAATTAATCCAGGCGGTGTTACTAAACTTTCAACGACAAGTGATAAAGCACCTTTATATCCTCTAATTGGTGAAATTGCCATAGATAAAAAAGATATTAATGTATTTAGATCTTCATGGGATTTTGATTATTACAACAGGTCATTAGCGGGCGGCGGTTCTATTGCCGTACCGGGTACGTTTGAGACAAAAGAAGAAAGATCTTATTTGGCTTCTACAATTATGAAGCCTAAAGAATTGTATACACTTTTAGATTATACATGGTCTTCTGTGGCTTCGGCTGAAGAACTAGATGAAATTTTAATTAATGGAAATAACACAACTGACATTGTTATTTTTGAAGATGATACTAACGTTATTGCTGACTTCTATATCACAGATGTCTTAACTAAGAAAATGGTATATGATGGTGTTTTATCGACCATTTCTAAATACGTGATTGAAGAAAACTCAGCCGGTAATAAAGAGACTCTACTCGATGATGCACAGTTATATGTTAAAAATAATTTAATTGGAACATATATTTTAGCTGACGTTGATTTATATGTAAAAAGATTTAAGGGCGCTGAATCTAAAATTGATCCAGTCGCAGACATTACGCTTCTTACGTCTGATGGATTTACTCAAGATCAGAATAATTATGCATACAGATCTCACGTTCAAAAGCCCATGAATTTTAGGTTGATATATAATAAAAGATTAGGTTATTCTTATGATATAAGACCTGTAATAAAAATAAAGTCATAAAATGGCAATCAATATTCAAGAAATATTACACCCTAGCGATTCTGACGCTATTAAGTTTGAGAAGATTAACTATAATTTTGATCAGATTCTAGTGAACGGTGGTGGCCCTGCTGGCCAGAAGGGTGAAAAAGGTTTACAGGGAAACGTTGGTTTAACTGGTCAAAAAGGTGAAAAAGGTGACGAAGGTGCTACCGGTGCTAAAGGTGACATCGGTGATTCAGGACCATGGCACAGTATTGATCAAACTACTTATAAACTTTTAAAGCCTAAAAGATTAGGACTCTCTTCAACACCAATTATTTATGTAGGTGATGAAGCCTTTGATGAGACTAATTCAGCAGATGGTGAGCTTAGCTTAAACTCTAAAATTACCGTTAAAAAACACACAGGTACATTTGATAACTATATGATGCTAGTAGATGATGATACTACGGCTGCTAAATTAGTTATCACAAGTGGATATGATACTGTTTCGCAGTTTACTAGATTTGCCATTCAAAATGATTTTGGCCAAAACAATATTGAAGTTGCGATTAACACTAATAAAATTGACTTAGATTCTACTTCTACAACTACAATCACGGCGGCTGGAATCGATCTAATTTCTACAGGTGCTACTAATATTAAATTACAGGCTAATACTGGTATTGTTGATATAGATGCAAATGCTGAGTTTAAGGGATACGTAAAACTTTCAGATACAGATCCAACTTCGCCTGCAATTGGTATGGTTAGATATAATTCTGGGAATGACACGTTTGAAGGTTATTTAAGTGACGGCGGTTGGACAGAATTTTGTATGGCTCCATGTGGCGCTGCGGCTCCAAACTCTATTACAATTAGTGGTGGAGATATTGATGCAAATGCAGATGGATCACCTAACACGGGCGTAACTCCAACGCCAACGCCAACTGCAGCAGATTCAGGTTCAGTAACTACAACATTAAATTTATTAGAAGGTCAGTCTGGAACAAATTGGAATATTGTTTCAGTCAACGTTGATGAGAGTAATTCAGATCCTAGTGTATCTGTAAATGGTTTTGGGTTAGGCACAAGTGGAGGTTCATTTGAATCTGATCAAAATGCAAGTGTTAGAATTAATGTAAACGTTGCTGCAGTTGCAGGTAGAGATTTTACATACGCTGGTGGTACAACTAGTTATGCTGAAATATTCTCTAATACATCTGGCGTAAACGAAATTTCCGAGACTAATTTTACGGCTAACACCGGTACGATTACATTTGATTTATTAACAGGTTCTGAAAATTCAACAATAGATGTAACGTTTGAAATCAATACTGAAGCTGAAGATAATTCTGCTACTATTTCTTTTGGTCCGACAGGCACCACATCATGTGATGCAACAACGACAAACACATACACATATGTAGATACTGGTGCTGCATTTGCAACGGGTGATTCTATTAGTGGTGCAGGCTCTGGTCAAACTTCAAGAGTTGTAACTGCAGCTACAGGTAGCGCAAGCTCGCAAATAGGAAAGGTATTTGCATTTCAAGAAGATGAAATTATGGGCATTAGTGATTGTGTAAGCGATTCAAATGCAACTATAACTCTTACTAATCAAGGTAGTTCTACTAATCCTATAGAATTTTCAGGTAGACAATCACAAGTTGTTAATTGGTCCCTAAACGGTTCAGGTTCTGTTACAGTAAGTAATTTACCCACATGGTTACAAAGCAGCGTTAGTAGTACTGGATCAGATGCTGGAATAATAACATTAACTAGGACGTCATCTCCGACATCAACTCAGTCGGCGACTATTACCGTCACATCAACTGCGGGTGCGATTGATTACATTTATGTTGCATTTACAGTAGTACCAGTTGCTGAACCTACTTTAAATATTAATCCATCTAGCGCAATTAGTATGAATAGTGCTGGTACAACATTCTCGGCTGTTACTAATGATTGGGGTACAATAACATCATATAGCTGGGCGTCAAGTAGTATTAAATTTGTTGTTGATAATGAAAATTCGGCATCTACATCTGTTAGTTTTATTGGCTCTCAAAGTGAAACAGCAACATTAACATTAACTGTAGTAGGTACGAGAGAAGACGGATCTTCAGTTACAAAAGTTGCAACAGCTAACATGCAAGGTGATGGCGGCGCACCTCTTTAAAATATAATAAGATAAAATGGCTTATACATATACAAGAACAATAACAACATCACCAGAAGGAGCTTCGTATACTTGGACTAACCCAGCCTCGAGCTGGATCGAAATTGCACAACAAGGTACTTCTGATAGTTGGAATATTATAATTGCAGATAATACAGGTGGTGCTAGAAGTGCAACCCTAACGGTGACGCACGAAGATGGTGTAACTACAGATACTATTAATGTGAGTCAGGCTAGTGCTACAGCAACGCCAACTGCTACGCCAACTGCTACGCCAACTGCAACACCAACAGCAACACCAACAGCAACACCAACAGCAACACCAACAGCAACGCCGACTCCAACTGCTATTGATAATACTACATTTACTATGACTAGTAATACAACATCTGGAACTGCTGTTGAGATTTCTAGTGCTTCATCATCTAGTCCAGCAACTGTAACATATCAAATTCTTATATCAGGTATGAGCCCAGTTACCCCATCTGTTACTACTGCTCCTAGTTTAATTAATCCTAGTGGATGGCAAGTTAATAACCCAACAATGGGTACAACTAACCAGGAAACGGGCATGACAACATGGACCGGAACTATTGATGTTTGGCCGGTGATGAGCCCTACATCAACTCTTACACAAGAGGTTATTGTTACATGGGGAAGTCAAACAGATTCTTTCTATGTGGTATCAACGGTTTCTGGTGGCGGCGGCATCGGTGACGGAACGGATGACGGTGGCGGCGGTTTCTTACTTGGATAATAATTTAAAACTTAAAGATTATGTTAGATAAAATTAAAAATATAAAACTTAGTAAGAACGCAATTGTATTTATTGCAGGTGCTCTTTTTGTTTTATTGTTTTTAAGACAGTGTGATCGTATTTCAGATCTTAAATCTGATGTAAAATTGGCTCAAGAAAATGCTGATAGAAATTTTAATAATTATTTAGCATCTAAAGACAGTGTCACCATATTAAAGAACGACAACGGTGATATGTTAGCTACTATTAGAAGTTACGAGTTTGATATTGATAATTTAAAAGAAGATCAAAAAAAGGTATTAGCTAAATATCGTAGAGTACTTAATCTTAATAGTGATCTAAACAAAACAAATGCTTTACTTTCAGCTGACATTGCAATTAAAGATAGTTTATTAGCGGCAGCTCAAGTAACTCAAATTGATTCTAATTCTGCAAGAATAGATTTTAGTAAGTTTAGTGATTTTGGAAACGGTAACACTAGAAATTTAACTGGCTATTCTATTATTAACTATGATAATGGCTTATTTACTACTGGACTAAATCAATTTAATATTGATCAAACACTTTCATTAGTTGCAGGCATTGAAGAGGTTGATGGAGCTAATAGACTTAAATTGTCTACTTCATATCCAGGTTTGACTATCTCTAACATAGAAAATATAAACCTGATAAATACTAAATTAAACCAACGTAACGAGAAAAAGGCCGGCTGGTCTATTGGAATCGGCGTAGGTTATGGAATAAACTTAAACAATAATCAAGTAATTAGTACTGGCCCTTCTATTGGTGTAGGAGTTTACTGGTCACCTAAGTTCTTGAGATTCTAAATACTAATATGGCACAATCATCAAGATTTTTTAGGATAGACGAGGATGTTTTACTCGAATTTATCTACCACGATCAAAGCAACACAGATGCTTATAAAATCGAAGTAGATGATAATGGTAGTGAAGTAAAGTTTCTAGATACAGTTGATGGTGATCCATTTTCTCAACGTCATTTAATTAATGAATTAGGCAGTGATGTTGTTAACTTTGATGTTACTTCGACTGCAGGTTATTTAGCTGTTGAAAATTTCGCGGCAAGAACACTACTTCTACAAAATGGTAAAACTTATAAGTTTGATCTAAGTGCGTTGGCAGATCCAAGTCAATTTGCAATTAGTG
>Ga0255754_10004019_pt1 | contig 10412 bp, 10 predicted proteins | sample 101ome_22_FD_179954 | JGI IMG/M metagenome (GOLD analysis project Ga0255754, IMG submission 179954) | Coastal salt marsh microbial communities from the Groves Creek Marsh, Skidaway Island, Georgia - 101412BT metaG (version 2) | ecosystem: Environmental > Aquatic > Marine > Intertidal zone >... | reverse complement strand
CTCATTAGGACAATTCTTTCTTTGAAAATACCTTTTCCACTGCAATTGGGATATATTGTAGAGAACTGACCAAGCGATGACCATCCTCAACCTCAATTAAATCGATATTATAACTAGATTCTGCAATTTTTCTGGATGAATCTATTGGCACAATATCATCTGATTTCCCGTGTATAATTACAGTCGGATGTTTAATTTCAGGCCACGACATTTCTCTCGCACTAATCATAAAATCCCAATTTAGCTTGATTTCTTGATTAAGTCCATGATGGAAATAAGGGCTGAAACCCGTCCTTTCCCATTGCTCCAATCCCTTGTCGCCTACTCTCTTTTCGAAATTTTCTGCTAAACCAAATGCTGGAGCCATTAATACTAATCGTAATTTCCTATTCAATAATTTATTAGATGCATTTGCAATAGCCAGACCTCCATAAGAAGACCCCATAATCAATTCTAAATCGTCATTTTCTAGAATTTTTTGAATTACTACTTCAGTCTGTTCAGCAATTGTCCAACCTTTTTCCGACATATTAATCGAAATCACCTCCCAACCTAGATTTTCTTTGATCCAAATAGGTTTTGAGCCACTAGGCGTACTTTCAAATCCATGAGCCCAAAGAACCTTCATTTTATCACCCTAAATCACAGAATTTTAGTGCGACAAATTCAGTGTCAGTAGGTTCTCTAGTCATGATTCCCGCGTCTACTACTCGTAAGTGCATCTCTGCAACGACATGCACTATTGCATGATACAAGTGACCTCCGTGTACGTTATGTCCATTATCTGATAATAGAGTATGTATGTGAGTAAATGGCCCGTCTGGTCCAGGTGCCAGATTACCCTGTGTGGATAATAGTTCCATTGGGCCTTCATGATCTATGGTTTGATAAATTCCATCTGCTGATAAGTAGCCTACTTGAATATCTCTCACTCTTCCAATACCACTAGTGATTACAGCACAATTAACTCCATGCTTAGATAAACTCTGAATTGAACTATGAATTTCTTCTCCAGGGTCTAATCTCAAAATTATATCATTACCTACTCTAGTGAAATCCATGAATGATGGCAGAGGTTCACAAACTTGAATCCAATGTCTAACGATTTTCTTATTATCCGGCAGTTTTTGTGAAATATTCCAGTGGAAGTGCAATATTTATTTTTTTAATCATGATTTTAGATTGTAATTCCAATGGAAGTAAAGGGGTATTATGAACCATCCAATTTGGTTATAGACTGCAAGTACTTCGGAGCAAAGCCCGGAGATGAGAAAGAATGACTATGGCAGCCCATGACTCGTCTGCACGTTGGAAAACCTTTTTCTTAGAAGCGAAAGAAACAGAGATATTCGCTTTACTATCCAAACAATCAATCACACCTACACTTTCTATTCCATTTCATGAATTAGAAGCGTTTGATCCTGACTTTGCAGAAGATATTCTTCAATTTCCAAGACAAATATTGAACTCTGGTAAAGCCACACTTAGAGAAATATGTAGAGAACGAGCAGAAGATTTGGACGTTATACTCAGAGTGGGGGAATTACCTAGAGATAGTAGAAGAGCGATTAGGAATATAGGGTCTTCTGATATCGAGAAATTACGTAGTAGTGATGTCCAAGTAATCAAAATTTCCGAAATTAAACCTAGGATGCATATCGCAGCCTTCCAATGTGAAAGCTGTGGTTTCACTCAAGAAATAGTGCAGAATAATGAAAGAGAACTAATTGAACCAATTCGCTGTCCTCCAGCAGATCAAGGAGGCTGTGGAGAAAGTGCAGGCAGGGGAGGAACAACGCGTTTTAACCTAATTTTCAATGTTTCAAGATTGATAAATAATCAATGGATTGAGATACAAGAATTGCCAGAATCCGTAGATAGTGGAGCCCAACCAGGTCGTGCTAAAGTTCTTCTTGAAGGAGATTTAGTCAACAAGCATTTACCCGGACAAAGAATAGTAGCCAACATGATTCCTGTCGTTTACAGTGAGGTCTTAAAGAATAAGAAAACTCCAATGTTTGATATTATTTACCATTTAATTAGCTCCGAACACGAGTCCGTACCATTCACGGAAATTAAAATTACTGATGAAGAACAAGAACAAATTTTAGCGATATCTCAAAGAGAAGATCTTCTGCGTTTGATGCAAAACTCAATTGCTCCATCTATATTCTCAACAGGTGTAATGAATTTTGTTAAGAGATCTTTAGCTCTACAATTATTTGGAGGTGTATCTAGAAAGAATTCGGATGGAACTCGTACTAGAGGAGATATCCATATTTTGTTAATGGGAGATCCAGGAGTAGCAAAATCACAGTTATTGACTTATGTTTCAGAACTGTCACCAAGAGGAAAATTTGCTTCTGGAGGGGGTGTTTCCGGTGCAGGATTGACTGCTGCAGCAGTGAGAGATACTTTCGCTGATGGTAGATTTTCTTTAGAGGCAGGGGTTCTGCCATTATCAGATAGAGGTTTAGCAGCTATCGATGAGTTTGACAAGATAACTGAGGATGATAGAAAAGTCATGCATCCAGCTATGGAACAACAGAGAATCGATATTTCAAAAGGAGGAATAACCGCATCCTTACCATCCAGATGTGCAATTATTGCAGCAGCGAACCCTAAATCAGGTAGGTTCTCTAACCGTGCAGCAAATACCAGTGTAATCCGATCTTTCAAAGAGACTGGACTCCCTCCTCCTTTGGCATCAAGGTTTGATATCATTTGGATGATGAGAGATGAAGTTAAGGCAGAAAATGATGAAATGATTGCTAAACACATTCTTCATAGCCGAACTAGAGGTGTGCCAGAAGCTCTTATTGACGAATTTGTTGCTATGGATCCGGTGGAAGTCGATAAAGAACAGATTCTTAAGATGGGAGTTGATGAAACCGAACACCTCAGCCAGGCATTTCTGAGAAAATATATTGCCTTTGCAAAGAGGAATTATCATCCTAATATTAATGAGGATGTCATGGCATTAATCTTAGAATATTATGTCAATGAAAGACAATCGTTTGGACGTGAAGATTCTGAAGACGGTGAATCTAATGTTGTCCCAATCACAGCAAGAGCGTTGGAGGCATTAATCAGACTTACAGAAGCTCATGCGCGAATGTTTCTTCGTGAAGAGGCTACAGCTGAAGATGCGAAGGTAGCATTAGCGGTATTCAAACATTGGAGAGAGGAAGCAGGTATTGAAGACGAGTCAGAATTTTCGGGTGTATCAGTTAAACAGAGGAATAAGAGTATAATTGTTAAAAATATGATTAGAGACATATGCGCTGAAAATGGAAACATTGCTTCTAAGACCTCGATATATAATATGGCCCTGACTAAGCAAATCGACGAATATACTGTTGATAAAACAATCCAAGATTTACGCAAAACTGGCGTATTATTTGAACCAAAAAAAGATAATTTTAGTTTTGTTTAGCCCGTTCATCCTATGAAAGATAACCTTGTCAGTGATTAATATGGAGCCACGCGGGGACATTGAATCTCCAAGCCTTTTAGACCCTAAAAGTTTAGGATTTATGTGTGGTTTAGAAATACATCAGCAATTGAATACAGGGAAATTACATTCTCGAATGCCTAGTCAGTTGTATGATTTTGCCCTTTCACAAATACCCGAAAATTGGCAACGTTCACATAGAAAGTTACGTGCATCTCAAGGAGAAGGAGGGAAAGTGGATATTACTGCTCGTTTCGAATCCCGTAGAAACCGTTCTTTTGTTTATTTCCAACCTCCTAATGCTGGTTTAATTGAAATGGATGAGGCACCACCATTGCAACATGATGATGATGCTGTAGATGCAGTATTAACCATGGCTGCAATGATGAAAGCCAAACCTATTTCTTCTATGCAGGCGATGAGAAAAACAGTGGTTGATGGTTCCAACACCAGCGGCTTTCAGAGAACAACATTAGTAGCAACAGATGGCGAAATAATCACTGAAGAGGGGATTGTTGGAATTGACGTAATATGTCTCGAGGAAGATTCCGCGAGGAAATTAGACAGCGAGCTAACTACAGATGGAGAAGTGGTGTATTATACATTGGATAGACTCGGTATGCCACTTGTTGAAATTGCTACAGCACCTGATATTCAAACACCTGAGCATGCCAAAGAGGTCGCATTACATCTTGGTACTATTCTGCGCGATACACGTTTAGTTAGAAGAGGGTTAGGATCAATTAGGCAAGATCTAAATGTTAGTATTTCTTGTGGTGTTAGAGTTGAAATAAAAGGTTGCCAAGATTTAGATTGGATACCTAAAATTATTCGTTTAGAGATGGCTAGACAATTACATTTGTATCGATTATGTAATCAATTACGTACAGAAGCCAACCTCCCTCTTTTACCCCCCGATCGTCGTCAGGACTCAAGACCAATAGAGAATCGGGTTGCTTTATCTGTATCAAATCGTCTTCCTTTAATCATTCAAGATTTAACAGAGATTTTTATTAATACTAATTCTCAAATGATTCAGAAATCAATATCTTCTGAATCTGTTGTTTTAGGCCTCAAACTGGAAGGTTTTGCTGGAAAAATTGGTTCTAAAGAAATGGATAGTGAGGGTTCACAATTACCACGTTTAGGTAGAGAATTAGCCAGTTCTGCTAAACAGGCAGGAGTAGCAGGAATCTTCCATTCTGATGAGTTACCTGCTTACGGAATTACGGAAACAGAGGTCAAGATAGTTAGAGAAAAAATGTCTTTAAATTCTAAAGATGCTTTCGTTCTATGTATCGCTCCCACATGGCAGGCAGAGTTAGCACTAGAATCAGTTCTCTTAAGAGCAAGGGCGGCTTATCACAGAATTCCTGGAGAAGTTCGTAATGTAGTTATCAGAAAAGGAGCTCCAGAAGATGGGACTACTACAGCCATGAGACCTCTACCTAGTGGGGCAAGAATGTACCCTGAAACTGATGTACAAATATTGAGTTTGGATTCAGAGAGATGGGAAAAAATAAACTCCAATTTACCAATGGATAAAAATCAAAGATTTTTAAGATTACAGAAATATGATATTTCAGAAAATCAAATTGAAGCAATTCTACGAAGTGAGTTGGATGATATATTCATTTCAGGACTAATGGAAAATGATTTGTCTACTCCAGCCCTTCCAGCAAAGGCATGGGCTTCAATTTTATTAGATAACTCAAGGTCTGAAATTGCAAAAAAATCTAATATGCCATTGTCTAATGTTTCTTGGGATTTATTGGCCCTTTTAGTGTATTCAAGAGAGGAGGGAATTATTACCAGAGAAGGGATGATTCCTCTCGGTTCGAAATATCTCTTAGAAAATGAGATGTTTGATACATTCGATAAGAAACTTAGTTGGATTTCAAAAACTGCTGAGATAGAAGGTTATATTCCCGCAGATAGTTCTTTTGTCGAGGAGGCAGTCAACGAAATAATTGCTGAAAAAATTGATTTCGTCAACAACAAAGGTTTGTCATCAGTGGGACCCTTGATGGGAATGGTAATGTCAAAACTTGGAGGTACTGCCGACGGGAAATTAGTCAATATAATCTTGATGGAGAAGATCAAAGAAATAATCAACGATTAGTTTCTAATAATTTAATCGTAATTTATTATTAATATTAATTTACTTGATTACATCCCGTATGAAATCCATGTCTAACTTAATCATGCTGTCAGCAATAGTAGTAATCGTAACAATCCTCTCTTATTTTGCAGTAAATGAAAAAAATAGGCTAAAGTCCACTTCTGTAGTATTTGTTAGTATGCTTTTAGTTACATTTGGTACAATCTCTGAGGAATTGGGAGAGATTACTACTGAATTGGTTCAAGACGATGGAGATGCGCATTATGGTCTACCTAGCTCGTGGAATGTCACCCAAGTAGTTTGTTTCCATTTCTCTTCAGAATCCAGTCCCGAAGGCTTTGATCAGGGAAGACATCATATCGACACGAGTGGAAGTACTATCTTCGTAGATGATAATTGGGAGAACGGTAATGTAACTGGTGCTTGTATCGGTGGGTTTGAAGGATATGATAATGGTCTCGATTTATTGTACGCAGCAGTAAACGTATCCGGTGAAAGTTTCTCACTAAACACTACAGATTTTGGACCTGATTTTGGATTAATGATAGATTCCATTGGAGGGGTGAGTCCATGTGATGTATATACCTGCACAGACTCATCCGGAGCGTATTGGGAATTATTGAATGATGGAGCCTACTCAATGGTAGGAATTTCAGATTTAGTCTTGAACGATGATACGGTAATCACATGGCAGATTGCAACATGGTGAAAAGTAATTTTGTAAGAATAAAAAAATCTATATTTTCCTCTTCTTTAAGATTGAATCAGAGTAATCATCAATAACATAATCACATTGGAATGCTTACCTATGTTATTCGATGCACACGCTGTGACTCTTTCTCCAAGTGAGCAATTTGTTATTGATTTAGCGATAGTGTCAGTTGCAATAGCATCATTATTGTTTACAGATAGTAAGCTTAAATCAAAAAACCCAGGAATTATTTTCACAATTATTGTGATTCTTGCTGTGTCTGGAAGGTTATTATTAGATCCAATCCCTAATGTCCAACCGGTCACTTTCTTAGCAATAATGGTCGGTATTTATTTTGGTATTTCCTACTCGATAGTATTTGCCACAATAGTTACACTTTCTTCTAATGTTATGTTAGAGCATGGTATTTGGTCTAATTATCAAATTATTGCTTGGGCGTCGATAGGAATACTTGCTGCATTACTTCGAGGGCAATTTATCCATAATAATAAATTAAATATTACCAATGTCGCAATATTTGCAGCATTTTCAGGATTTATGTTTGATTGGATAGTTTCTTTGAGTATTCTACATAACGTAGATACATCATTCTTCCTTATCTATTTGTTAAATGGAGTACCTTTTGATCTACTACATGCGGGAGGAAATGTTGTATTTGTTGCATGGCTAGCCAATCCACTCAGTGAATTAATGGATAGACATACTAGCCTTACAAGTCCTGAGGTGGTGCCAGAACTTGCCTCAAACTAATGAATTAACAATGGTTCTAGTCACTAGAAGTGACCTTGCTCTATCAAAAGGAAAACTTGCAGCACAGTGTAGTCATGCAACCGCAGAATGTGTACTAAAGGCAAAAAGAACAGCTCCAAAGATACTAGAAAAGTATCGTACAAACGGCGCCAGAAAGATTGTATGTAGTGCCGGTAATCTTGATAGTCTGAAACGTATTTTCGGTGAGGCTAATGAAGCCGGGTTAATTTGTTATATGGTGAAAGATGCGGGACATACTGAAATTCCATCAGGTACGGTTACAGTAGTAGGGATAGGCCCTGGTCCTAGGTCAAGTATAGATCAAATCACAAGTAGCTTACCTTTGGTCAAGTGAATATTGAACCATGAATGCTGAGAGTAATCAGTTTGTAGATTTATTCGGCTGAACTGGAGGGAAACTAATCCCCCCAGTTAGCCTTACGTATCTTTTTATGTTATTTTCCTTATTCCATAGCGCCATCGATTTCAGCGCCAACTCTAGCACCGAGACCGAACATTGCACCATGAATAATCCATGGCATAGCTACATCAGCCATGTCACCAGAATCACCTAGTAACATTGACCCCATATTATGTGCAGAACCAAAGTCCATTAGACTCATTGTAGCGGTTGCATCACCGTTTGCTAAGTAAGCACCTGAAACTGCCATAATAGCTATTGCAGTTACCCAAGCATCACAACTTGCGTGTATCTTACTAACGATAGCACCTGCAGCAATCATTCCAACCATTGCCCATAGCGAGAATTCCCATGCATCAGTTGTAGCAGCATCATATGCAGGTGAAAGATCTCCTAATCCTTCACTCATCATTGCTACAGCAAGAGCTGCACCAATAACTTGCATCAATAACTTCATACCATTGTTCATCCAATGATTAGAATCTTGCAAGTCTCCTGTCATTATGTGCATCCAAGTAACTGCCGGCAAAATGTGAGCACCGCTGAAAGCCATCCAACCTCCAGCCAATACTAACGCGCCGGTCAATGTACCCATACCTTGACCCATTCCACTAAAGACAAGCCAAGATACTACAAAGGCACCTCCTACTTCATTCATCATTCCTTTTTTATCCATTTCCATATTTTTTCCTCCCACAAGTGGGCGCTTTCGCGTTATTCGGCGAGTATATAATAGAACAGGGTCATAAAACAGTAAAAAATATACTTTTAGAGCCTTTTTCCGAATAGCGGTGTAGTAAATTACACTAGATATATTGAAGTAAACTACACTGAAATTTTTTAAAAATAAAGACTTAATTTAATAGTAATAGTCATCAACTAGAGACTATTGTGCGGCATGTGGTTGAACAAGTCGCGCTACACACAAAAGAACGTGACAAGTTGTTAACAGAATGTACGGGGCTATCGAAATTAGTAGATTGGTTAGATAGTATTGAGAGACGTCCTGGACTCGATGAGTTAGAATCTAGGTTGCTTTCAATTGATGTAAATATTCCTGCACTTAAGGAATGTATTGGTTATGCAGAAGATGGCTATCAAAGAAATGTGATTAAAAAAACAGAGCATTATGAATTAGTTGCTATATGTTGGACACCCGGTCAAATGACTCCTATTCATGATCACGTGGGTAGCGATTGTGCCTTCAAAATAATAGACGGCATTTCTACAGAAACAACATACAAACTTAATGATGAAGGTTTAGCTTATCCGGTTGGCATTAGGGATTACATGGCGGGAGAAATATGTGCTGCAGATGAACCTGATATACACAGAGTTTCGAATAATTCTGATGGTGAACTAATCAACCTTCATGTATACACTCCACCTTTACATGCATATAATTTACACAGCTCAGTTGAATGAATTAGTTCTGCAAATCTTTCTTATATTGTTCGAATACTTCTGAAAATAGTTGTATGTCAGATTCAAAAGTTTCAGGTAATAATGGTCCAAAAGAAAATCTAAAGAATCTCGAATATGGGCTTACATAACTTGGGTCTTTCGAATGCGGTCTGGCCATATCACAATCTGTAGCGCATAATATAGCAGCACCTTTCTTGAATAATCTATTATTCAATTCCTTACTTGTCATACCTTCGGGAAGCTCGAGCCAATGATAGAACCCTCCATCGCCAGTATAGACACCCAATCCCATTTTTTTGAAGGCTTCACCATATCTTTCTCGTTGCCAATTGTAATGCTCTTCTACGGCTTTTCTGGCCTTTTTAACACGATTTTTCTCTAATAATTTAACAGCATATAGTTGAGATGGATGACTCACTCCCCCCATTCCAAAACTGGAGTAATTTGACAGTGTTTCGATGTTCTTTTTACTAGCGATGATCCAACCAATTCTTATTCCAGGAGATTGAAGACCCTTAGTGCAAGCACCAGCGATGAAGATATTGCTATTATCTAAATCTTTGACATACCGTATGCCACTAACTGATGGTGAATGAAACATCTCATATGCCTCATCGAGAAGAATTCCATTTCCAGGCTTTTCAGCCAATTGAATTAGTTCTTTGAGTTCATTTCCATAACGAGTTTGGCCAGATGGGTTTTGAGGGTTCGAAATTATCGGCATAATTCGAGTTTTTGCATTCAATCCTGATCTGTCGAAATATTCACTGTTTTCTGGATGGAAATTGTTTTGTTTGGTAAAAGGGACTACCTTGAAATTAGTATTTGTCTGTTCCATAATATCTAGATAAGCGGGCCATTCAATGTTCCCAATTCTGATTTGGATATTGTCTTTCAAAAATGCTAGTACTGTATAAATTCCTGGTCTACCTCCAGCAAAAATCATGACATTATCTGGAGTGATATTAGAACCATAATGAGAATTATAATAATCGACAATAGAATCTCTTAGTTTAGGATGCCCCCATGCTTTTGGATAGAAACGATCTTCCCAAGTAACATCTATGCTATCGGGTAGAGGTGGCCCATCGAATTTTGTCAAAGGCGTGGTTAGAGGAAATCCTTGCGACCAAGGATGTGTACCTTCAGTACCAATAAAGCTACCAAATGAATCTTTGAATGCATAAAGTGTTTCATAAATCCCCATTGGAGGGCAATTTTCCGATAAAAAAGATTCAGCCATGTTAATGCGAACAATATCAAGCAAATTAGTTTGCCCATACCTCAGTTTCAAGTTATATATTGCTAAATTTAATACGCTTCAATGTGTAGGGATTAGTATGAGAAAACCACCTAAATCAGTATTTGTATCAATTTTCATTGTAATTACATTAATTGGAATGTCTTTATCTATGATTACTAATAGTCAAAATAAAGATTTACTAGAAGAAGAGACAAAGTTTTTCTCACATACTAATGTTAATTTCGAGGGCTACCAAGAAGATTCTGTGTATACGTATTCAACATT
>Ga0255754_10004005_pt1 | contig 10429 bp, 4 predicted proteins | sample 101ome_22_FD_179954 | JGI IMG/M metagenome (GOLD analysis project Ga0255754, IMG submission 179954) | Coastal salt marsh microbial communities from the Groves Creek Marsh, Skidaway Island, Georgia - 101412BT metaG (version 2) | ecosystem: Environmental > Aquatic > Marine > Intertidal zone > Salt... | reverse complement strand
TGCGACGGCGGCACAGCTGCCTCGCAAGGCGCAATTGATGCTGCGACTTTGGCCAATATTGGCGTTCCAACAATATTGCTTTGCACAGATGCATTTGTTGGCCTAGCAGAGATTTCATTACCTGAGAGTCATGATGGCGTTCGAGTAATGGTAATACCCCATCCTCTTTCCTCACTTACATCTGGGCAAACAGAGGAACTTTCTAGGAACAGCTTTACTGAACTAGAATCCAAGTTGTCTGGTAAAACAAATGTTAATTGTGATGATGAAGACCAACTTCTGTCGAGCAGCGAGGAGTTTTTAAAAGTTGGCAAAAAATTGGCAAAAATTCCCAAGCCTGATGCTGACTATCGCGGCTCTACTCTATTGTCAGGTCTTGGTGTTTCTGACGGTCTACCCATTTTTCTTCCGACAAGAGAACGAGTAAATGAAATTCTGAACTTTTGGCCAACCTCGCAGCTCGATGATAGCCCTCTTCGTGTTCCGCCTAGGAATGGTTTGGCTACACCTGATGTTATCGCAGCGAATGCCGTTATGACTGGGATGCCCCCAGATATTGCGCCATATGCGGCCGCCGTAATGCGAGCGCTATGTGACCCTCATTTTCAAGTTTTTAACCTACAGACAACAACCAACCCCGTCACACCAGTGATAGTTGTGGGAGGTCCGTCGACTGACAAAAATGGTTTTAACAACAAGTCTGGAGCGTTGGGCGGCGGAAATGTGAACAACGCATCACTTGGAAGGACACTAAAACTGTGTATGCGGAATATTGGTGGCGCAAGCGCGGAAAGTGGTGTTGACCCTGCAACCATTGGCCAACCCGGTAAGTACACTTTCTGTTTTGCTGAGCTTGAGGGTGTTGTTGATTGGCCACCGCTGAGGTCGCAAACCGAAAATGCTGTCAGCATAAGTCAAGATGCCGTAACGTTAGTTGGGGTCACAGGAACGGCGAACATGATAATCAAAGCCACGTCAGCCCAAGAATTGATAGAAATGATCGCAAAAAGCATCAAAAGTGCGGGCAGTAACGACTACATGTTCGGCGGTTCGCCGCTTTTGGTGCTTTGCCCAGAACATGCTCAAATTTTTGCAAAAGAAAAAATTGGTATCCACGAAGTTAAAAAATTCCTGTTTGAAATGACAAAGCTAAAATTTTCAGAATTTGCACCAAAAAACCAAGAAATGATGAGAACTCCTAGACTAGGAGACTTGGGAGTGCTTAGCGAAGATAGTGATGTGCCAATGACCAAAAACCCAGATGGCTTTCTGATATGCGTCGCGGGTGGGGCAAGCTTACATTCCACGTTCATGCCGTCATTTGGCGGTTCAACACCAGTTTCGTATCCTGTTGAAGTGGGAAATCAATCATGAACAAGAGGTGGAAGAACCGACCTGAAGGCTCAACTTGGGGTGATTTTGGCCATGATGATCAAATAGGACGGATTAATTTGCTAACCCCTGAGCGACGGCTTGAGGCGATTAAAGAGGTTAAGGCAGGGATTAGCTTTTGCTTGAGCTTGCCTCTTGATTATCCGGGTGGAAATTCCGTAAACCCCAAGCGCTTTCCACCTGTCCTAAAACCAACTCTCCACTCGGACAATAGCCATTATTACAACCTAAGGTGGCGAGATTATCATTCCGGTTTTGAGGATGTATCGTCAGACGACAGCGTCTTGTTACACACACAGTATTCGACACAGTGGGACAGCCTTGGACACGCGGGTGCTTTATTTGACGCAGATGATGATGGCTTTGAAGAGATAGTCTATTACAACGGCTGGCGAGGTGGAAAACATATTAAAGGCCCTGCAGATGTTGAAGACTCAGATCAAAGTGGATCTGCTAAAGCTGAACGCCTTGGAATTGAGAATATGGCTGCAACATGTGTTCAAGGCCGTGGCGTTTTAATTGACCTTCATCAGCATTTTGGTGACGAACGTGTATCTGTCGGCTTTGACGATTTGGAATGTGTAATGAAAGAAGATGGTGTTGTTGTTGAGCCGGGTGACATGCTGGTTCTGCATACAGGCTGGGCGACTATGCTTTATGGAATGAAACTAAAACCAAATGCAGAAAAATTACATAGCTCCTGTGCTGTACTAAACGGAGACGATCCAAAACTTTTAGATTGGATTGAGACCAGTCAGATAGCTGCGCTTATTGCCGATAATTTTGCCGTTGAAGATGCGCGTACACAACGACCAGAGGATTACAAAGGCCCTCGTTTACCTATCCACAATAAATGCCTTTTTAGACTTGGGGTGCCTTTGGGTGAGTTATGGTATTTGGAAGAATTAGCTGAATGGCTGTCCGCTAATGGGAGGAACCGCTTTTTTCTTACGGCACCTCCGCTACGGCTTACTGGCGCGGTAGGTTCTCCCGTCACACCTGTGGCTACCGTTTAGATAAAACAGGGTTACCAGAGCCCCCTTATACCCACTTTTTAATGGTAGGGTCTTGAGCAAATCCTGCCCCCGTAACCAAAAACATAATAAAATCAATAGTTTTCAGCCTCGCAATCCTTCGGGTTTGCGGGGCCTTTCTGCGTTTTAGTCCTATCCCATAGCGTCATCCATAGCGCCATCCCGTCAGGTTTTCTTCGGTTTATGCGCATTTAATGCGCTTTTATGGTTGCATAATAGTAAATATGCGCAAACCGTTCACCAACGCTGGAAACCTTATTGGCTTGGAGCGAGTTAGGACTTTAGCTCCATTTTTTGTTCACCTGAGAAGGTGATTGTTTTAGGTGAGAGCGTTTTGGTGAATTTTGAAATATGCTCTTCAATTAACCTTTCGATGGTTTTTTGAGCGTCTAAAGTGGGGAATTCCCAAATAACGGTCGAAATGTGAGGCGTTTGTGAATTTCGCCATGCAGTGAACCGTACTCCATTAGCTTTGCCAATTAGTTCAGGCCAGCGGGTTTGCAATATTGACTCAAAAAGTTCACATTCTTCTGTTGAAGGAAATGTTCTGATAAAAATTTTTGTGAACATGAAAACCTACTTCGTAATTGAGGAGACCAATGGCTAATTTCAAAATCGCATTACAAATTTGGTTGAGCAAGAAAATTCTTTATCGGTCAGTCAAGACCGCATTAGTTGTGGGAACAATTTTGGCATTTATTAATCATGGTGATTTGATAATCAGTGGTGCTTTGACGGCCGAATGTTGGATAAAGATGGGCCTAACTTGTCTTGTGCCTTATTCTGTCGCTTCTTGGACTGCAACTAGAGCGCAAATAGAAAATATAGAGCCAGCGTAAAATGGTTTAAGGCGGTTTGGCAAATATCGAAGTCCCTTTAGCGAACTTATGGCGACGTGTTTCAAAGTAAATTGGTTATAGCGCCACCATAGCGCCAACGAATAAACAGCGCAGAAAACGGCCACTTTTGTCAGGCTCATAACCTGAAGGTCGTAGGTTCAAATCCTACCCCCGCAACCAGATATTCTAATCATATATCAGATACTTAGCCGTCTCACAATTGAGGCGGCTTTTTTGCGTTCTAAATTATTGCCGCGTTGATTGCTACGTTTGTAGATTGCTTGATTAGCCTTGGTTGCGAACAGGAGAGAGTAAATTTATTTTGATCGAAGTCCTAGAGAGCTCTGCCTGAACTGCAAGGCGTTTTCCACTATCCGGATCCACTTAAAGTGCGCCAGAAGATGATGAGAAGGAAAAAAGGGCACAACAACTGCCTATAGGTAAATGAAGAACCTAAAAGCAAGGGACTGATACCCTTTAAGAGGTGTCATTTTCTCCCTGCTGCCAAATCATTGTGTCTCAGCACTCATGTCTGAAGCAAATCAACAATAAGGTGCTTTTGTAAATTGGCTTGAGCGAGCATTGCTTGAGCCGAAAGTTGCAGTATCTGTTGCTTAGCTAAATCAGATGTCTCTTTTGTATACTCCGAGTCTGAGATCCTCGAACGAGCAACTTTCATGTTATGCACTGTGATTGAAGACATCTCTGCTGCTTTGGTTAAACGATTTATGAGAGCGCCAATTTTGGCTCTTTCAAGCGAAACTTGGGATATTGCTAAGTCAGCAATTGAAGTGGCATTGTTAGCCTCTTTTGCGGTCAATAGAGAAATTACATCAATCGTGTTTTGCGATAATGACGGTAGCTTCTGGCGTGCAATGTAGATGTTATCCACGAACATTTCAGCGCCAAGTTTTTTGCCGCCTGTTGCATCGTAGCTACCATTAATAAAAACGTATTTGTAATTACCGTCTGCAAGTACTGTTGTCTCTTGGGTTACCCAGTCAGTTGACACGCCCTCTGCCTCTTGCGTTTCATCCAACAATATTTGCGTTTCGCCAGTGTCAACATTCAACAAATATGCAAAGACATCAAAGGCGTCATTTATGCCTGAAGCCTTCCAATCAAAAAATAGTTTTTCCCCTGCTTCTATATATTTTGCTTCCTCGGATATCATATATGGACCGTGAACGATATCGTAACCGGCGACGGCGTCGAGGGTCCCGGTGTTTAGGCTTATCGTACCATCATCTATTGCAAAGCCTCTATCACTATCGCTTTCTATATTGCCAAAACCGGACGGTCTCGAACTGTCATCTGTTCCGGGAGGCACTAGTTCTATCACTGTTACAACATCGCTAGCGCCGACTGCGAGATCGGCGCCGTTCAAAGAGACATTGTCCCCAATGTTATACCCCAGTCCACTTGTTGCTGTTGCGGTTATTGTTGCCGTATTCCCAACCACGAGAAAATCGTCTTCACCATCAACTCCACCAATCTCTGAACCTAAAATCGTTATTTCCTCCGTAATTTTAAAACTGGTGCCAGGGTCAGTGAGGCTAATGCTAATCTGAGCGTTATTAACCGTCATCGCTATATCGTTGGCGTCACTGCCGTTTATCGATGTCCCAGGAATGGTAATTACATCGTCGGCGGTGTAGCCAGAACCTGCACTGGTCATGGTTGCAGTCACGCTAGCGCTATTAACTGTCACCTCAACAAAATCCCCAGCGCCACCTCCGATTGATGTGCCCGGGATTGTTATGACATCACCAGCAGTATAATCAGATCCTGAATCAGTCATTGTAACATTAATATCAGCTGCACCGATTTGAACTACAACATCATCTGAGCCGTCCGCATCCCCCCCTATCGACTCGCCAGGGATAGTGATTGTATCCCCTGACGAATAACCGGATCCCGCTTCTGTGAGAGTAACGTTAATATTTGCATCGCCCACTCTAACCTTTACAAAATCATCAGCATTTCCGCCGATAGACGTGCCAAGAATAGTAATAATGTCACCAGTGGTATAACCAGAGCCAGAATCGGTTAGTGTTACATTCACTGTGGCATCACCAACCCTTACTTTTACGTAGTCACCTGCGTCCCCACCAATAGATGTGCCAGGTATCGTGATGATGTCACCAGTGGTGTAGCCAGAGCCTGGGTCGGTAAGCGTGACGCTGACGCTGGAGTCATCAACCGACATAACGAGGTCATCAACTCCGTCATCGCCACCAATTAGAGAGCCCAGTATCCTTATGCTCTCACCAGCCACATAGCCCTCGCCTGCGTCGTTGATTACCACTGTAATGTTGCCACCAGCACTTATGTTGACATCGAACACAGCTGCTTGATCACCCGCTGCACCAGCGCTCGGCGGTTCTGCTGATATGCCTGTGTAAGATCGTCCCAGTCGCTCTCCATCGGCCGTGACGCCTCCGCTCGTTATGGTGACTGCCATGGGTGCTACTGTGACTGTAAATTCAGCTGCGTCGCCAACGTGCCCCGCCGGCCCTGTTCCTGACACTTCCGTAAAAGTTCGCCCCATCATCGCTGGATTATCATTGGCGGTTCCTTCCGTCGGAGTTATAGACATAGCGCCCACAGTCACTGTGAACTCTGCGTTTGACCCAACATGCCCGGCGGGTCCCGTACCGCTCACGCTAGAATAAGTTTGCCCCATCATGGAAGTGTTATTTGTAGTAGTTCCTTCAGTGGGCGTAACTGTCATTGGCCCCACGGTGACTGTAAATTCGGCATTGTCTCCCAAATGGCCCGCAGTTTCACCCTCAACGCCATTAAAAGTACGGCCCATCATTGAGCTGTTGTCTGTGGTCGCGCCAGATATCGGAGTAATGCTCATCTCTCCAATAGTTACAGTGAATTCGGCATCTGCGCCAACGTGTCCGGCAGGTCCAGTTCCCGCTACATTTGTATATGTTTGACCCATCATTCCTAAATTATTTGTCGAACTTGTAGCTGGGTTTTGGGTAACAGTCATTGGTCCAACAACGACAGTGAATTCGGCATCTGCGCCAACGTGTCCGGCAGGTCCAGTTCCCGCTACATTTGTATATGTTTGACCCATCATTGAGGAGTTATCTGTTGTTAGCCCAGAACTTTGAGTAGCTGTCATTGGTCCAATAGTTACATTGAAAATTGCGTTATCTCCCAAATGACCTGCGACACTTCCCTCAACGCCAGTGAGAGTCTGACCCATGAGTGATTGTTTGTCAGTCGTAGACGGACCCGAAATTGTAACTGAAGTCATTGGACCAGTAACTATATCCCATGTTCCAGGGTCTGAAGCATCGGGTGGGCTGGGGTCCACTATTCCATTATAAGTGGTGTCATAGGTTAGCGCTGGATCGCTTGTTGTTGATGAAACCGCCGGTGAAACGAGCAAATCTATTGAATTGTTGAACGGTCTTGGGGTGGGGTCTTCCGGCGTTGCCCAACCTCCAATTAAATTTGCAACCTCGACACCGTCCCGGTTAAATATGTTGGCAGGCCCCTCTGAGCCATCTTCCCCTAGCTCTACCCGCTTATTGTGGATCTCCCATCCGGGTATCGTATAAACATCCGGAGCAATCTCGGTCACAGTCTCATTATCAAATTCACCATTCTCAAAAATATCACTCTCCCAAACGGCGCCGAGGTTAGAACTCAGAAATCCGTCAAGTTTGATGTCCACGTGATCTCCAAAATCTTTTCCAGTTTGAGCTAAGGTATCAATGAATGTGCCATCTAATAATTTAACTCCATTAAACCTGGTGCCAACCGCTACACTGTCAATGCCGTCAACAAGTGAATACAGCTCAAGCTCTATTTTCTCGCGATCACGCGCCGTATAAACTCCATTGGCTGATTGTCCCGCGAGCTCCCGAATTCTTACCAATATCTTTGTTATTTCCTCAAGCGAGCTCTCAGCACGCTGCAAAAGGTTCACCATGTCATGCGTGTTTCTCACTCCAAGCCCGTAGCTTCTTATCGCGTTCGTCATTTTGAGGCTGACTGCAAGCCCAGCAGCATCATCCGCAGCACTGTTTACACGAACTCCAGAGGAAAGTCGCTCCATAGCAGTTCGTATCTTGTGATTTGCTCGGCTTGAATAGGCTCGTGCCATTAAAGCGCCGGTGTTGGTGTTTATAGCGGCCAAGTCGGGTCCCTAAGTTGTGTTTCACTTAGTTGACTACGACAAAATTATTGAAATAATTAGCAAAGATTCTGCTGTTTTTTCAATTAAATCAATGAACTTAAACTTCATTTCATTTGTGATTGTTTGTATGATTGGGATACAAATTTAAATTTAATAATGAGACAAGGCTTTGCCTTGCAAAATACGTAGGAAAGGCATTCTCAATCGATAGAGGGTTGTTTAATCGGCAAGTTAAATCATTGTTTGATTGGGGGATTGGCGGTGCAGCCTCTATGTCTCCATTTTACCCGCAGATATTCTAGAAGATGACAGGACTAATCGAAATGGCACCAGGGCAGGTGGCAGAATAGACACCAGTCTAAAACTTAAATCAAATTTCAGAGTGTGTTTTGCGCTGCTGTGCAGTCTCTGTTTGACATAACCCGCCTCTAAAGGAAATCATTGGCTCCTATCCCACTGCGCATGTGACCGGCACACATTCCATTCAGACGGGCGGTGTAAACGTCTTCGAGCTGTTCGCAAAAAAAGGTCGTGATGAATGGGATGAAGTTGAAAAGCTGATTCCCAATTCATGGGCCTTGGCATGTTTTTACAAAGCCTGATGCTGTTATGTGAAGACCATGATCTAGCCAGCTGTGCCCAAGGTTTTTGGACATTCTTTCATGACAATGTGCGCGCTGCGACCGGCGCACTGGACGATTTGATGCTTGCATGTCGCCTTGCTATCGGCTTTGAAGATACGGAGGCTCCGATCAATCAGGTGTATCCGGCACGGGCGTCGATTAATGAGTTTGCCACCTTCATTGACTAGGGGATTGATTGGCTGGCTGTCAATCAGCTGGCAAAATCATTGTATAATTAAGATGCAAGTAACGGCGGTTACCTGCCCCCGCAACCAAATATTATAACAATATATCAGAAACTTAGAAGTCTCACAATTGAGGCGGCTTTTTTGTGTCCTAGATTAGTGCCGCGTTCATTCCTGCGTTTAAATTGTCGATAAACCCAGTTCCATGGGCCGTGGATCACGAACCGCGGTTATTTGAACCGTTTCTCAGTTAGCTTTGGACTTGATTAAAGGGGGATTGAAGAAAATATGTTCCTTCTTGACCGTCTCTTTCCGACAATCCTAGACTGAACTGTGTTTGGTAACAATGTGGTTAAAGGACAAAGGCATGTATGATGATTATTGAACAAATTGATCTTTATCATGTGAAGATGCCACTTCTTGAGCCTTGGGTTACCGCCTATGGCTCACAGAACGATATTGAAAGTGTTTTTGTTAAAATAGTATCTGACGGTATCAGCGGCTGGGGTGAGTGCGCACCATCACCTTTACCCCTTTACAATTCAGAGTTCTCGGCAGGCGCTTATGTTGTAGCAAGGGATATTTTAGCACCGCGTCTTATTGGAAAAAGGGTCAATAGCGCAGAGTTTTTGCAGGAAATATTTTCTGACTTAAAAGGTCATCAATTTGCTAAATCAGCATTTGACGGGGCCTGGTGGGATGCTCATTCACAGCGTCAGGAGAAGCCGTTATGGTCTTTAATTGGCGGCACTAAAGAAGTAGTGCCAGTTGGAGCAGACATACCTGTTTTGTCTACCACTGATGAGTTACTTAAACGCGTCGAGATTTCCATACAACGGGGATTCCCCAGAATAAAATTAAAGTTCAACCGGCAGTGCACCGTTGATATGATAAAACAAGTTCGAAACGCCTTCCCTCGATTAATAATGCACATCGATTGCAACAGCGGTTTTACGCTTGATGATATCGCAATGTTTCAAGAGCTTGATAAATTAGATCTTAAGATGATTGAACAGCCACTTAGCTACGATGATTTAGTGGATCATGCTGAACTGCGTAAAACAATTCAAACCCCGATCTGCCTTGATGAGAGTATTACCTCGCTGCATCGAGTGAAGAAGGCAATTAAGATAGGCGCTTGCGACTGGGTAAACATCAAAACCAGCAGGGTTGGCGGCCTCACAAACGGCATTGCAATTCATGACCTTTGTGAAGCAAATGGAGTACCTGTTTGGATAGGTGGGATGTTGGAGTCAGCTGTTGGTCAAGGTCCCTCTTTGGCACTGGCGACTAAAAGTAACGTAAGTTATCCATCTGATGTATTTCCAAGTGACCGTTTTTTTGCCCAAGACTTCTCTTGCCCCGACATATGCATTTCAGCCCCCGGAGAAATTACCGCACCTTCAAGCAACGGGATAGGTTTTGCACCCAAAATGGGCCTCTTAGAAAAACACAGCGTAACCAAGGTCTCAATTACACTTCAATGACGCAAGCGGCCACTGCCGAGCCCTCCTAATGCTTTAAGAGATAAAATGCTTTTGACAGAGAAATATGCGAACTGAAGGTGTAAACTACATAAAGTCATTGCACATAAGGGGATGTCAGAAAATTTCTCCGAAAGCACTCCTCTTGCATTTGATGCTGTAAGTCATGCAGGGTTACATTGGTATAAATAGTCTGACGATCTCGTGTACATCATTGTCTACACTTCCTCTCGTTCCTCAAACATTAATTTAAGTAACTCAGAGACTTGGACCTCGAACATTGGCCCTTTTTATGAAAAAGTGGCGTCCGCACAACCAAAGACATAAAAAAATCAGCAGTTTACAGCCTTGCAAGCCTTCGGGTTCGCTTGGCTTTTCCGCGTTTTAGGTTATGCCCCATAGTGCCGCCATAGTGCCTTCCAGTCAGGGCTGCGCGCATGCCATTCAGACGGGCGGCGCGCGCCCCTACAATGCTTTTATACCCTCTTGTTAATGGTAGGATCTTGAGTAAATCCTGCCCCCGCAACCAAATAATATAACTATATATAATATACTTAGCCGTCTCACAATTGAGGCGGCTTTTTTTGTTCTGAATTATTGCCGCGTTCATTGCCGCTTTGTGGAGAGGCGTAATGTTCGGCTCTAGCAGTCGGTTACACTTCGCCTAGGGTAGACTGACTCATCGAAATCTTACGTGAAACAAAGACCGT
>Ga0255754_10003997_pt1 | contig 10436 bp, 7 predicted proteins | sample 101ome_22_FD_179954 | JGI IMG/M metagenome (GOLD analysis project Ga0255754, IMG submission 179954) | Coastal salt marsh microbial communities from the Groves Creek Marsh, Skidaway Island, Georgia - 101412BT metaG (version 2) | ecosystem: Environmental > Aquatic > Marine > Intertidal zone > Salt... | reverse complement strand
TTGCAGGATTCGCGCACTACACGCGACCTGTTACCCTTGGCGAGCATAACCATGGATCCGCCAGCGGCCTGAAATGTTGGAACGTAAGAATCCATGCGCCCAGCAGTTGTCGGGCCGAATGATCCTGATGGCAGGCCTTCGGGTGTTTTCGCCGGGCCAGCATAATACACCGGATGGTCTTTGAAATAATCGGGTAATTTGCCTTCGCTGTTCAGGCGTTCCAGTAATTTGGCGTGCGCAATATCACGTGCAACGATCAAGGGCCCGCTAAGGGCGAGGCGCGTTTCAACCGGATACGCGCTAAGGCTTTCCAGAATTTCATTCATTGGTTTGTTCAGATCAATCGCCACAACATCATCTTCCGGCTGATCAGATAGGTCAGGAAGGAATTTCGCCGGATCGCGCTCTAGCTTTTCGATAAACAGGCCCTCTGCGGTAATCTTGGCAAAGGCCTGCCGGTCAGCCGAACAGGAAACGCCAATGCCAATGGGGCAGGATGCGCCGTGACGTGGCAGGCGGATCACGCGCACATCATGGCAATAATACTTGCCGCCAAATTGCGCGCCAATGCCAAGCTCTCGCGTGATCTGCAGAATCTCAGCTTCCCATTCGAGATCGCGCCAAGCATGGCCAAGCTCATTACCCTGGGTTGGTAAATTATCCAGCGCCTTAATCGACGCCATCTTGACGGTTTTCATCGTCAGCTCGGCCGAAGTACCGCCAATAACAATCGCAAGGTGATAAGGTGGGCAGGCCGAAGTGCCAAGCTCAAGGATCGCGGTGCGGACAAATTCACGCATGGATTCAGGGTTCAACACAGCTTTGGTCTTTTGATGCAAAAACGCCTTATTTGCCGATCCGCCACCCTTTTGGATAAAGGCAAACTTATATTCAAGCCCCTTGCCGGCATTGATCTCAATCTGCGCCGGCAGGTTGGTGGCGGTGTTGCTTTCTTCAAACATTGTATGCGCGGTCAGTTGAGAAAAGCGTAAATTACAATTCTGGTAGGTGTTATAGATGCCGCGCGATAGCGCCTCGCCATCATCGCCGGTAACCAGCACATGATCGCCGCGATAGCCGGTTACCAGCGCGGTGCCTGTATCCTGACACATCGGCAATTGACCCTCGGCAGAAATCACCGCATTTTTCAGCATCTCCAGCGCCACAAACCGGTCATTCTTGGTGGCCTCAGGGTCTTTTAAAATATCGGCAAGCTGTCCTAAATGGCTGCTGCGCAATAGGTGTGAAATGTCGGTAAAGGCACGCTCGGCAAGAATTGTAAGCGCCTCTGGATCAACCTTTAGAAAGGTTTCCCCATCCATTTCAACAAGACGGACATGATCACTGGATACAAGCTCATATTCGGTTGTATCAGCACTCATCGGAAACATCGGGCTATAGGCAAAATCGGCCATGGTGAAATCCTGTAACTATCAAATGGCAAATAATCAGACGGCTGGCGCGGCGCAAAGGGCCATGTCGCCAAAGGTCATTGAAATGTTATTTAGTCGGTCTTTTTCGGAAGGTGTCAAGCGACACGACATCAGCGCTATTGCCCGATCCATTATCGCTGTTTCTTGGCGGCTGATCACCCGATTGCGATTTGTCACTATGATCATTATCGCCGTTAAAATCGCCGTCTTTTTGGCTTATGTCGGGGCCAGCATTGCGGCCATGATCAGCGCTATCGTCATCATCATCATCATGATCATCATCGTCGGCCATGCCAAATTGCAGGCCAAACCCGACTGACGGATCGTTAAAGCTGGTGACCGCCTCGAACGGGATAATCATGGGGCTTGCTTTACCGCCGAAAAACAAGGTAACGGCAAATTCAGTCTCACCAACGACCAGATCGGCGAACTGATGCTGCAGAACAATCGTCATTGTTTCGGGGTGTTTTACCCGCAGGTGATCATCAATTTCAACGCCGGTATAATTCGTCAAAAAGCTGATATAAAAATGGGTCTCGCCCGGTAGCCCAACCTTTTCAACAATCCGCAGCGATGAACGCACCACCGAACGAAGCGCATCTTCCACCAGAAGTTCATAATTCAAGCCGGTTTGAAGCGTATCATTGTCGGTCATTAGCGTTCGGTCTTTCTTTCAAAAATTCTGTCAGATGAGTGGCGCGAATTTGGAGGCTGGATGCGTGGTCATGCATGGATTTGCAAGTTTAAAGCAGTTTACCAGTGTAAAGCGGAACGCTTCTGTTGCCAGGTGCGCCCCAAACCCCGCCAGACCGAGCTCAATCGATCTGGACTTAAGATCGGTTACTCCCGCTGCCGTTAGGCTGCGATTGCGACCGGAGCAGTGTTGTCATTTGCAACTACTACATGGCCCGATAACGGCGGGTACCATACCGAGCGAAAATACTGCCTTTACCACATGCGTCGATCCTATTTCGCCCCCAATCTTTTAGCCCGAATTCGCGAAGTTGGCCTTGCTGGCCATAAATTTGGGCTAAAATGGTGGAGGCGCCGGGTACCGCCCCCGGGTCCGCTCTGCTTATTCCACAGCACGTTTATCGCCATAGCTGGCGAACCAGCATTTTTAATATAGGATTAATAACGCCGCTTTTAAAGCAGTCTTTTCCGATACGGACTGTTTGCCGGTGAATTATCAACCATCGAGGTGGGTGGACTGGAGAAAATGCCCGATTATCCGCTTGCACGGCGCGGCGCGGCCATGCCATTTTAAATCCATTACAGGCGCGGGGCACGTGCCGGTTGTCAAAGGGTAAACCCTTGCTGCCGGTGGGCTGTTTTGATACGGGCCTGATGCGAAATTGAATAAGTGAGGCCGGCCAATGCGGCAATATCTGGATTTATTGCAACGGATTCTGGACGAGGGTGTTGATCGGGGGGATCGTACCGGCACCGGTACACGGGCGGTCTTTGGGCATCAGATGCGGTTTGATCTGGCCGCTGGCTTTCCTCTTTTGACGACGAAAAAGCTGCATATCAAATCAATCATCCATGAATTGCTCTGGTTTATCAGTGGCGATACCAACATCCGCTATCTGCAGGAAAACGGGGTATCCATCTGGAATGATTGGGCCGATGAGAATGGCGATCTGGGGCCGGTTTATGGCAAGCAATGGCGCCATTGGCAAACGCCTGATGGTGCCGAGATTGACCAGCTTGCCGATTTGATCGAGATGATCAAAACCAATCCCGACTCGCGGCGGCTGATGCTTTCGGCGTGGAATCCTGCCGATGTGCCGAATATGGCATTGCCGCCGTGCCATTGCCTGTTTCAGTTTCAGGTCGCCAATGGCCGCCTGTCCTGCCAGCTTTACCAGCGAAGCGCCGATTGTTTTCTAGGCGTGCCGTTCAATATCGCGTCTTATGCGCTGCTGACCCACATGATTGCTGTGATTTGCGGGCTAAAGGCGGGTGAGTTCGTGCATACGCTTGGCGATGCGCATCTTTATGCGAATCATTTTGAGCAGGCGCGCGCACAGCTGAGCCGGACGCCGACAAAATTACCCCAGCTTGTAATCCATAATGTGCCGGATCAGATTGACGGGTTTAAATTTGAAGATTTCGAGATTGTTGACTATGTCGCCGCGCCGCATATTGCCGCGCCGATTGCGGTTTAGGGGGCATGGCTATGCTCAAAATGACAGCCGTCGTTGCAATGGCGCAAAACCGGGTGATTGGTGATGGTAAAGGGCTGATCTGGCACATCCCCGACGATTTGCGGCGGGTCAAAATGCTGACAATGGGCTGTCCGTTGATTATGGGGCGCAAGACATGGGACTCGATCGGCCGGCCGTTGCCAGGCCGTGGCAGTATCGTCATGACCCGTGATCAAAATTGGGCGGCGGATGGCGCGGTTGCTGTTGCGACGATGCCAGCGGCGATCATTGCGGCGCGTGACTGGATCGAGGCAAATGCCGAGGCTCGGCCGGAAATCATCCTGTTTGGTGGCGGTGAGATTTATCATCAGGGGCTGGATTATTGCCATAAGATTGAGCGAACGGTCATTGACGCCGCGCCTGATGGCGGCGCCAATGCCGCGTTTTTTCCCGATTTACCGGCTGACCAGTGGGATATCGAAATCGAAGCCGAAATTGCCGCAACCGACGACGTGCCGGCGTACCGCTATGATCGCGCGATCAGGCGCAGCGCCCCAAAGCCCCTGTTTTAGGCTAATGCATAAGCCGGCATTCTAACCCTGTACGGCGATTTTTTTTCGTCGCTACTTGGCCGCTGCTTGGTCGCTATTCAACAATAATTTTTGGGCCTGCCTTTTGGGTGCTGCGCTCAAGCGTTTGCAAAACAGCTGCGGCAATCGCGGTGTAATGGGCGGCATGCGGGCTATCGGGCTGGCTGGCGACAATCGGTGTACCCTCATCTGAGGTTGCCCGGATTGCCATTTCCAGCGGCACTTCGCCAAGAAACGGTACCCCTAGCTTGGCGGCCTCGGCGCGGGCGCCACCATTGCCAAATATGTCATGCCGTGCGCCGCATTCGGTGCATAGGAAATGGCTCATATTCTCGACAATGCCCAGCAATGGCACATTGACCTTGCGGAACATATTCAGCCCCTTGCGCGCATCGATCAGCGCCAAATCCTGAGGCGTTGAGACAATCACCGCGCCAGCCAGCGCGGCACGCTGTGACAGTGTTAATTGCGCATCGCCTGTGCCTGGCGGCATATCAATGACCAAAATATCCAGCCCGTCCCACGCAACATCACGCAGCATCTGCTCGATGGCGCTCATCACCATTGGCCCGCGCCAGATGGTTGGCGCATCCTCGGCAACAAGATAGCCGATCGACATGGTTTGCAGGCCCCAAGCCTCAATGGGCACAATTTTATTGTCGGCGCTTTGTGGTTTGCGGTTCAGTCCAATAAGCCGTGGAAGCGATGGGCCGTAAATATCAGCATCCAGAATGCCCACTTTTTTGCCAAGCGCCGCCAATGCCAGCGCCAGATTGATCGAAGTGGTCGATTTACCAACACCGCCTTTGCCAGATGCGACCGCGATGACGTGTTTTGCCGGCTGGTGCGGTTCGGCCTGCATCTTTTGGCCTGCCCCAATGGGCGTGCCGCGATCATCACCTTTGCTCGGCATTGAAGGGCCAGCCTGATGCGCCGTCAGCATTGCCGTTGCCGATAATACGCCGTCAAGCGCCAGTACGGCCTTTTCTGCCATGCTGCGCAGCGTGTCGGCTTTGTCCTTATCCTTTGGATCAATCTCAATGGTAAAGCCGATATGGCCATCTTTGATGACGATCCCTGAAACTGCACCAGCATCAATAATTGAGCGGTCTGATCCCGGCATCTGGACAGCAGCAAGGGCTTCGGTAATTTTTCTCTCGTTCAATTCGTTTGTCATTCTTGAAATCAACCGCTTCTATGCAAATATGAAAGGGGGCCTTAATTGAACCTGTGACATAAGCCTTTGACAGCTGTTTTGCAAGATAAGGGTGGTAATTGATACAGCAGCAATGATAACAAGGCCAAGATTTAGAGACGGTGAACCAAAATTTCCGCGACGCGGTGCCAAAAGCGCTGCAAAGCGGAGTTTAAACGGCGAGGGAGCGAGAGCATCATGCCATGGAATAATCAAGGCGGCCAAGGCGGCGGTGGCCCATGGGGTCAAGGCGGCGGCGGCAAAGGCGGCAGCCCGTGGGGGCAAGGTGGCGGGGGTCAACCGCCACAGGATGTTGATGCGGTAATCCGCCAGTTTGGCGAGGCATGGCGCCGTATGATGCCGAGTGGCGGCGGCGGTGGCCGGTCGGCCATGCTGTTGCTTATTGTGTTTGGCCTTATCTGGGCGGCAACTGGTTTTTACCGGGTAAACCCCCAGCAGCAGGGCGTCGTTTTGCGGTTTGGCGAATGGGTGCGTACCAGCCCGCCGGGCCTGCATTACCACCTGCCTTATCCGATTGAAACAGTGCTTCGGCCCGAGGTAACACGCGACAACCGCATCGAGATTGGGTTTCGTGATGTAACTGGCAATTCGTCATCACGCCGTGATATCGCTGACGAAAGCCAGATGATTACCGGTGACGAGAACATTGTTGATATTGATTTCGTCGTTTTCTGGCGTATCTCGGATGCGGGTGAATATCTCTTTAACCTTGCCGAGCCGGATGAAACCATCAAGGTTACAGCCGAGGCGGTGATGCGTGAAATTATCGGCAGAACGCCAATTCAGGTTGCGTTGACCGAAGGCCGTCAATCCATCCAGGTGCAGGCACGCCAGCAATTACAAGATTTGCTGAGTGAATATGGTGCCGGCGTGCGGGTGCGCGATGTTCAGCTGCTGGCAGTTGATCCGCCAGCCGATGTTATCGACGCCTTCAACGAGGTTCAGCGGGCGCGCCAAGACCGCGACAGGCTAAAGAACGAAGCCGAAGCCTTTAGCAATGATATCGTGCCGCGGGCGCGTGGTGCGGCGGCAAAGTTGATCGCCGAAGCCGAAGCCTATCAGGCTGAAGTGGTCAACCGGGCGACTGGTGATGCGTCACGTTTTGACCAGATTTTTCAGGCCTATTTGAAAAATAAAGACGTCACGCGTGAGCGTATCTACATCGAGACTGTCGAAGAGATTTTCTCGAATGTTGAGAAAGTCATCATTGACGGCAAAGACGGTGGAAGCGGCGTTGTGCCTTATCTGCCACTCAAAGAACTGAACAAGTCTGCGGGGGTAAAGTAACATGGCATCATTTCGTTTAGTGACTGTTGCGCTGTTGTTTGTAGGTGGCCTTGCCGCTTATAATTCAGCCTTTACCGTGGATCAGACCCAACAGGCACTTGTGCTGCAATTGGGCGAGCCAAAGCGGACAATTCAGGAACCTGGCCTTGCGTTTAAGCTGCCGTTCATTCAGGACGTCACCTATTACGAAAAGCGGGTGTTAAGCCTAATCCCGCAGGATGCCGAAGAGGTGATCCTGTCTGATCAGAAGCGTTTGAAAGTGGATGCCTATGCCCGCTATCAGATTTCTGACCCGTTGCTGTTCTATCAAACAGTCCGCAATGAGTCGGGTGCGCGCGGACGGCTTGAGGCGATCATCGATTCGTCGGTTCGCCGGGCACTGGGCCGGGAAACATTGGCATCAATCCTGACGGGGCAGCGTAACGACATTACCCGGTCGATTGGTGATGAGGTGAACCAGTCCGTAACATCGCTTGGTATCCAAATCATTGACGTGCGCTTGCGCCGTGCTGATTATCCAGAAGCGACCAGCCAGAACATCTTTAACCGGATGAAATCTGAGCGCACAAGAGAGGCCAAGGAATTCCGCGCGACAGGTGAAGAAGAAGCGCAGAAAATTCGGTCAGCCGCCGAAAAGGTGCGTACCGTGATCATTTCTGAGGCGCAGCGTACATCGCAGGAAACACGCGGTGCGGGTGACTCAGAAGCCATTCGTATCTATGCGGACAGTTTTGGTCAGGACGCCGAATTCTTTGCTTTTTACCGGTCAATGGAAGCCTATCGCAAATCGTTTGGCGAGCAGGATACCTCAATGGTGCTGTCGCCGGATAGCAAGTTCTTCCGCTTCTTCTTGGACAAGGACGGTGCGCCTTCAAAGTAGAGGTTAAAAAATAATCAGGGGGGCCGGTTGCGTGGCGGGTTAGACGTTCATATCTAACTAGTCAGTGTGGTCGGCCCTTTTTTTACAGATTGTTTCGTGGGGTCATTCGCCTTGTTTGGGGTCTTGTTTCAGCGGCGTTTATGGAATGAGCCGAAATGAACACGAAGCTGCCTTTTTTTGGTCATGCTGTTACGGCATGTCTTTAGACAGTCATTACCCGTATTTGCGGGTGGTTATTGTCATCTTAAATTGACCTCATTGCCCTAAGGGAGTGTTTATTATGCTTGTCAGACTGTTGCAGCCAATCCAGCAACCTCTAAGTCGAAGGCGTTTGCCTCATTGGCGCACGGATGTTCTGGTATCGCTTGCCGTTGCCTTTACAATCATGTTCGTGTCGGTTGGTATCTCGGCGGCAGAACGCCCAAATTCATTTGCGGATCAGGTTGAAAAACTATCGCCATCAGTGGTGAATATTTCGACAACGACCATCGTAAATGACGGGCCGAGTGCAGATATGCCGCAATTCCCGCCTGGGTCACCATTCGAAGAATTCTTTAAAAACTTTGGTGATAATAACCGCCAACGCAAGGCACAGTCACTTGGGTCGGGCTTTATTATTGATGCCGAGGGTATTGTCGTCACCAATTACCATGTGATCGAGAATGCTGAGGAAATTCGCGTTATTCTTGCCGATGAGACCAGCTTTACCGCCAAGGTGCTGGGTCAGGACAAAAAAACCGATATTGCGGTTTTGAAGATTGAACCGGGTGAAACCAAGCTAACAGCGGTTGCTTTTGGCAATTCAGATGATTTGCGGGTTGGTGATTGGGTGCTGGCGATCGGTAATCCGTTTGGCCTCGGCGGCACGGTAACGGCAGGGATTGTCTCGGCCCGTGGGCGCGATATTGGCAACGGCCCTTATGATGATTTCATCCAGACCGATGCCTCGATCAACCGCGGCAACTCGGGTGGTCCCTTGTTTAATGTCGAGGGTGAGGTGATCGGTATTAATACCGCAATCTATTCACAATCAGGCGGTTCAGTGGGCATTGGCTTTGCGATTTCATCAAACCTAGCCGAACGCGTGGCAAGCCAGCTTGTTGAATTTGGCCAGACACGCCGCGGCTGGCTTGGTGTGTTTATTCAGGAAGTAACGCCTGACATTGCGGAATCGCTTGGTCTGAAAGATGCGGCTGGTGCCTTGGTGTCATCGATCAACGAAAACAGCCCTGCTGCCAAAGGCGGCGTTCAACCGGGTGACGTGATCTTGAAATTTGATGGCAAGCTCATCGACAAGATGCGTGATCTGCCGCGCATTGTTGCGGAAACCGATATTGGTACAAAGGTTGATGTCGAACTATTCCGTCAGGGCAAGGCAAAAACCGTTCAGATTACCCTTGGCGAGCTGGAAAAGGCCGAACTTGTCGGCCTTGCCGGCGGTGGTAAAAAAGAGGGTGAGCAGAACAAGCAAAGCTTTGGTAGCCTTGGCTTTTCCGTTCAGAGCCTAACGCCGAAACTTGCCGGTGAAATGGGGCTTGATGCGGAGAAAACCGGGATCGTTGTCAGCGAGGTGATTGCTGGCAGTCCGGCCGCCGATAAAGGGCTTCAGGTGGGCGATATCCTGCGCCGTTTTGGTCAACGTCCCGTTGTCGGGGTGGCCGAGCTTGCCAAGGATATTGAGGATGCGGAACAGGGCGGCCGGCCAGGAATTTTGATCCTGATCGAGCGCGAGGGCCGTGAACGCTTTATCCAGATTAGCTTTGCCAAGAAATAGGCAAACCCCAAACCTGCCAAGCGCGGTGCAAAAAATGCGCCCGCGCTGATGTGAGTGCTATTGCCATTGCACCCAAAAAGGGGCCGGATTTCGGCCCCTTTTCCTGTTTGATGGCATAAATGGCAAATATCTGTCAGCGCGACGCTAAGGCGTGAACAATATCGCTGTCTTGATAGCCTTGCAGGTATAAAAGCCCTTTCAGGTCAGTGTGATTTAACTGGATTGCAACCTCGCTCAAAAGCAGTGGCTTGCCCTCGAATGCGACCCCCATCCCCGCGGCTTGCAGCATGGCAAGATCATTTGCGCCATCGCCAATCGTTGCCGCATCACTGGGGGTGATGCCGTGAAGCGCGCAATAATGCGCCAGATACCCTGCCTTGGCGTTACGGTCGAGAACGGGTGTTTGCACCGTTCCCAAAATTTTTCCATCTGCAATATGCATATGATTGGCATGATGGTCATGAAATCCACATAAGGCCGCAACCGGGCCAGTGATGACGTCAAATCCGCCAGATACGAGATAGCATTTGGCGCCATTGGCGCGCATCGTTTGGACAAGGTCTATCGCGCCTGATGTCGGGGTGGCTGTCGCAATCAACTGGTCAAACAGGCTGCTGGGCTTTCCTGCCAGCATTGCAACACGTTCAAACAACGCCTCTTCAAAGTCAATTTCGCCCGCCATCGCGCGTTGGGTAATGGCCGTGACCGCGTCGCCAAGACCGGCAAGCGTTGCAAGATCATCCAGTGACTCACTGGCAATAATCGTACTGTCCATATCGGCAATCAGCATTTGTTTGCGGCGGCCGGCAAGGGGAATTATATTGACATCTAGCCCCAGTTGGGCCGCATGGCTGCGCAAGGCCTGAAATTCTGAATTATGCGGCAGACCCGCCGCGTCAAAACTGGCATCCGGATCACAAATCAACTGGGCGGCATAGCCCCGATGCAGCCAATGCGGCGGTTCGACTGGCTGTAAAAAGCCATAATGATCTGCCAGATTTGCCAGCCATGATGCTGCATCACTGGCAGATGATGGGTGTTTGGAGGTTGAAAAAACAAGTGCATGATGCATAGTGCAGTCGCCTGCCGCCAAGCGGCTAATTGGA
>Ga0255754_10003983_pt1 | contig 10461 bp, 7 predicted proteins | sample 101ome_22_FD_179954 | JGI IMG/M metagenome (GOLD analysis project Ga0255754, IMG submission 179954) | Coastal salt marsh microbial communities from the Groves Creek Marsh, Skidaway Island, Georgia - 101412BT metaG (version 2) | ecosystem: Environmental > Aquatic > Marine > Intertidal zone > Salt... | reverse complement strand
TCAGTGCTTCGTTCGTTTTTTTTTCTTCTTCTTCTTCTTCTTCGAAGGAAGGAAGGAGGTGTCTTCCAAATGAGCCAGAGAGGGGATAAGGGACCAAAAATTTTCCCAATCCAATCCAATCCAATCCAATCGGATATTTCTTTCTCTCTCCTGCGCGCTCGATTTTCTCCGCGCAAAGAAGAAACAGAATCTCGCACTTCTCTCTCTCTCTGCGTGTCTTTCGCGGCGAATTCAACGAATGCAGCGCCATCAAGAAGGCGGGTATGATTTTGAGACGTGGAAAAGGACGGATACGTTCGACGAGAACGGAGGAACGAGAGAGACATTTGATCCAAAAATTGCCACCTGTGACTTCATCGCGGGGAAAATTCTCTTCCCTAAACACGAGATCGCTCTCGGTCGAGAAAAGCGCGCGCGCTCTGGGGCAAAACAGAGCGAAGAGCGTCGTTAAAAAAAAAAGTTCATTGAGACGACGACGACGAGATGCAAGAACTAAAAACGCACCTTGTTGGCGGAGCAGACGACCGTGTTCGCGGTGGCAGAGATGGAAAACATTCTTTTTTTTATGTGTTTTGTGAGTGCTTTGTTTGGGGTAAAAGTGAGGATTCTTATCTGCTTTTGCTCTTTTTTCCGCGAGCTTTCGATGGATGTAACATATATATAATATATATATAATACGGCACTAAATACTCGTTAATACAACACGCACAATGAAAATATCAGACTATAGATGATAATATTTCGTCATTTCCGACTTCGAGAGGTTTTCGAAAGACGCGAAATGTTCTCTCTCTCGCTTACTTCTCGAGTCGAGTCGAGTCGAGAGTTTTCTCTCGTCGTCAGTTCAGCTTCTCGCCGTTTGATCCTCCTCGCGGCGTGGCACCGCCTCCGTATCCGCTACCGCTACCCGTAGTGCTACCGGTGCCGGTGCCGCCACTCGTGACTGGTAAAACGCCTTTCTCTTTGGGTAAGTCCGGAGGCATGAAATATAAAACTAACGAGCAACACGCGATGGTGATGCCCAAAAAGAGTTGCAAGCTCGGCTCTAATCCGAAGAAGGAAACGCTCAACAGTGCGGTCAACAACATCGCAGAACTGGTCGCGTAGACTTTAACGATCGTATCCGCGAATTTCTGCAACCACGAGACGAATAAACCGCTAAAAGAAAAGTTAATCACGATTAACCACGTGATGAAGGTAAATCCGTTGGTGCAATCGAGCAACCAGTTCCCTCCGCTGTTTTCGCCGAAGAAATCGTCCCAGGTTAATCTCAAACCGTTAAACACCACCCCAAACGCGTATAATTGCACGTTCTGCCAATACAAGTTGTCGTTATTCTTCTTCAGCAAAAACTCGGTGTACACCCCAGCCGTAGCGCTCAAACACGCGCTCAAAATCCCCAACAAGTATCCCGCGATTGGCGCCGACAGCGTCTCCCCGCCGCACCCGGATATTTGACTCACCGTCGCCCCAACCGTTAACAACAACAAAGCGATCCACTGCGTCCGCGTCATCAACCTCCCCAACGCAAACCGAAACAAAATCCCCGTCGTCACGATTTTCAAGTTGCCTAAAATCTGGTACGTCGCCGCGTCCACGTACGCCATCGTGTAAAACTGCACGTTGTTATGCATCACGTAAATGATCGACGGAATTGGAAACAACATTATCGACTTCAAATCCGTCGTCATGATCGTCCCGTTCGGATCTCTCTGCTTCGCGCGTCTCAGCAACATCACCGATAGGATTAATTTCACCAGTTCAGAGAGTAACGGAACCACCGCCGAGTTGTAAGGATATTTGCCGTCGACTTTCGACGCTTCCATGAGTAAGCCTTGGGAGCACGTGAAAATGGTCAGCGTGCACGCGACGGCGAGCTTTCTCATGCCGGTTATTTTCGCCATGACGATATTGATTTTTGATTTTTGGCTCTTTATCACTTCACTCTTCCTCCTCGGCTTGTTATTCTAACTCTCTCTTTCTCTCTCTCTCTCTGGCTCTTTCTTCTCTGCGCTTCGTCTCTATGTCGCGCTTTATATTCCCTCACACGAGATGGATAGAGGAAAATCTCTTTTGAAAAGACGTTTAGGGTTTTCTCCTAAAAACGCTCTCGCGCGCTCGCGCACTTTCCACAAAACAAAACGCGTGCCGGAAAAGCTCAAAAACTTTACTCCACCTTTGCTCCGCGAGCTTTTCGTATCGAAAATTGCATTTACCCCAGTAAACCATCTCATACGCTCGAGTGTGATATCTACTTTGGGTTTTGCGCGCTCGTTGTTTAAGATCGACGCATAGATGTGAATGTAAACACCGCGAAGAGCAAGATTTGAGGTTGTCTTCCCTTTTATCTCTCTTCTTCTTCTCTCTCTTTGTTGCTTAATCGCAATGAGAAAATCTTCGACTTTCTCCGGAACGATACGAAGAAGTTCACGAGAGACTGGAATGATCTCACTCGATAATATCTAGACGATATTTATCGACGGATTCGGGAGTAGAGTGGTATTGGAGGCGATTAAGTCGCTTTAATCGGGCAAAAGCAGCGGAAAATGGGGAAAGGAAAATCGCACTGAAACTTTTGTTCTCTCGTTGTCTCATTCTTCCAAAAACAATTCATTACTTAAAAAAACTGAACGACACGCATAAACGCGACGGAAAGTACAAAACGAGGTAAACACGGTGACAATGCACCGCAAGCATTGGGACAGAGCCGAAAATGTTACGCGTTGCTCGAGATATAGATGTCATAGATGCCGCTTTTAGAAGCGTGAAAAGTCCAAATTTCGTGCTTTTTTAAGTCGTGGAAGAAGAAAGAGAAAGAGAATACGAATATTGATAGTGCGCGAGAGCATAGACGGCGTATTTCTTCACGTTTCGTGCTATAAGTTGGTCTAACTCTGTGTCGCATGTAGGCCATTGTAGCTAGGTTGATGGCGCCGATGGAACGCCGATTAGCGAATATACGGCTGAGCCCGCACCTTGAAGACGAAACGCGTCACTTCAATCGACAACTGGCTTGAACGAAGAAAGGACTTTGGCGTCAATACGAGATATTAAAATGATTAGTGTGGAAATGATATTAAAAGCGTTAGCATATATTCCTATCGCTCAGCATGTTGGTGGATTTGTTTACGCTCGAGGAAACTTATTCAGTTCGTTGGAAGCGTAAACCGGTCTTCTAGAAGATGGAAATTGTCCGGGGTGGCGTACGAAATATTGTTGGTGCCTTGTTTTCACCTTGTTGTTGTTATTGTTGTTCTTGATGATGATGATTGATGATGTTTTGCTCTGAGATAATCTTACTGCTGTTCCTTGTTTTGAGATATTCGTATTTCTGGAGGCATGGGTAGCAAAGATGCCCCCCTGCATCTTTGCGATAGTATGGGAAAATATCGGTGATTTGAATTGTACACCACACGCAACTGTATTGCTTTGTTCGTCGGGGAGCGCTCGGCTTGTTTGGCTTCGTTCTCGGCTTGTCTGGCTTCGTTCTCGGCTTGTTTGGCTTCGTTCTCGGCTTGTTTGTTTTAGTTGTTCTTCCAGTCGGACCATATAGTGAGAGTCGCGTTGCGCGACCTTTCGCGGCGATTTCTTTCAAGTCATGTCTTTCACGTTTCGTCGCGAGAATTCTCGCGGCGATCTCTTTCAAGTCATATACCTCACGTTTCGTCGCGAGACCTTTCGCGGCGATCTCTTTCAAGTCATATACCTCACGTTTCGTCGCGAGACCTTTCGCGGCGATCTCTTTCAAGTCATATACCTCACGTCTTGTCGCGAGACCTTTCGCGGCGATCTCTTCAAAGCTGCCGTACCTCTCGAGTATCGTTGCAACTCTCTTGTCGGCAATCGGTCCATAGCCGCCATATTTTTCGAGTATTGTTGCAGCTTTCTTCTCGGCGTACGCTTCAAAGCTGCCGTACCTCTCGAGTATTGTTGCATGTCTCTTCTCGGTAATGCGTTCCATTTTCGGCCCGTACCTTTCGCGCTTCGTCGCGACCGCTTTTGCATACATTCGCTTGATTTCTTCCTCTGACTTTTCGAAATAAAATCCAGCTGTGATTTTCGCACGGACTAATTCTTTTAATTTCTCGCCGGCGCCTTCTTCGCCTCTGAGAACTCGAATCAACGCCTCGAACGCTTCGAAATCTTTCTCTCGTCGAAACCTGGCCATGCTTCTTTGCGTAAAACAACACAAATGCACGCAGTCCGAGTAAACCAAATCCTTGTCCAGAGCTGGAAATAGTTTGTTTGACGCGTATTTTTTAAGAAAGTCGCCCGTCGCTTTTCCAAAGCTCCCAACGCCCGATGGCGCTTCAACAATGTGATTCAGTTGATCGACGAGCAGATCTTCAGAAGCCATTTGCATCCATTGCGGAATGTTCTTCCACAATTGTTTACCAATGTCGTACACTTCCGTAAACGGACAAACGTTCACGAGAATGACGGATTCCATGAACTTTTGTTCTCCGAGAGCCCAACACGCGACTCCCCAAACGTCAGACTCTAACTTCCACGGCCGGTCTTCTCGCTTTTTTTCTTTAATTTTGCGCATGTTGCCGTCCAGTTTCAATTTGGAATGATCGGTAATAAAGTTACCGATCAAAAAGGTCGGGTTATCCGTGGGATTCTCCTCGTCCTCGAATTGAAAATGTTCCGGGAAGTTCACATGGCACGCACCGTTCAGCTTTTCAAAGATGTTCTTTCTTCCCGAAGCTTTCGCCATCGCAAAGACAAGCGCATCCTTTAAAAGCTCGTAAAATGCCATCTTATCTCTGATCGAAATCTGAGCGCAAGCGATGGCATCCAGAGCTTCTTTAAAAAAATACGACTGATTTCCACCGTCCAGAATATGTAACTCTTCCGGAGTAGTATTTTCAACCGATAATTGAAAGACGGCGATGGAATCTGCAACGAAACCGACCTCATCAAACTCGTCCAAAATTGAGCTCTCATCGTCGTCGAATTCGTCACCAGTGAAATCGTCCGTGCCTCCGATTTCATCAGCGTCCGGAGGATCGAGTCGGCTTTCTCGTCGTCGCTTCAAAGACGAAGACAGTTTCGGAGAGTTTGAAGAATCCGCCAAAGCCAAACGTCCGTAATCTAGGTTGTAATTTTCACTCGCTGCTTCCACCGAAGAAGCTGTCGCGATCAAGAACAACACGCAAAGAAACAGAGCATGAACACCAGCCTTACTCTTCTCGTTCGCTCGCTTTTTCGAGCGCTTCAAACGGGAAGAGTTGACAGTTGGATGAACTTTTTTCTTCTTATTTAACGGTTTCTCAACTCTTCCAATCAAAATTTTCACAAAGAAATCGCTCGCTTTCGCGCAAGCAATTTCAAACAACGAAACTATCGCATGCACGAAAACGAGACATGGAGACAGAGCACCAAATCCCATCGATTCATAACCCAAAATAATGGCCCAGACACCGTACAAGACATCAACAAGAACGCTCAATCGAAACCAACTTCGATCGATTGCGAAACAGTCGATCGAGACTCTCGATTTGACCGCAACTCGACGATTTGCTCGTTCGCTTTGGCTCAATCTCGCGCGATGATTGCGCATTCGCTTCGAATGCGATGCACCATTGATATTCAGCGTTTGCGTTCGACGAGTCGGATATCGCACCACGGGCGTAAACGACCAACGGAACGTCTCGCGTACTTCTCGCCCACATCGAATCGATAGAGTAGAGAGAGTCGGGAGACGACTACGAGATCGTTTCACTACTCGAGTTTGAGTAGAGAAGCAATGATTTACACACGAAACGACTCTCGTTTTGTAAAAATTGAATATCGCCGTCCAGTCCGTCAAGTGCGAGATCAAACCGGAGATCGCAGCAAACGCACACGACAAGTAAAGCGAGAGTATTACTCGTAACAGCATCATGATGCTCACAATATCTAAATTCTAGCAGTTTTTCCGTGGAATATAACCCAAGTATCGTATGAAACTAACCTCGATACAAAACTCGGATCTCGGGTCGGCGGCGTATTTTCCTCTTCTCGCCCGCGGAAGATTTTTCTTATCTGTTTTTAGATATTTTGAGAGAAGAAAAAGCTGTTTCGCGAAAGAAAAAAAAGTAAAAATTGAGATTAGTCTCTCACCTGCGCGCGGTTCGTTCGTGACGCTCGTAGCGAATAAAAACGAGCGCGCGCGTCTCAGAAACGACGGGAATCCTTTTTTCTGCCTCGTGAGCTTGGACGCGAGTTTTAGAGACGATTGCACGAGCGCACCTTTAAAACTCTCGTCGTTTGGATTTTAAAAAGATGAGCGACAGCTGCGGGGGGGGAGGCGGCAGGAAAAGAAAAAAAAGATGTTTTTTTTCCCTCTCTCGAAAGCGGTCGTTTGGATTCCCCCAACGGAGATCGGTTTCGTTTGCGGTAAATTAGCGACGGACTCGGAGTCGTTTCGGAGTCGTCTAGCGTTTTTTGCACAGTAGTGGTTGTTGATTGCGTTCGTGTTCGGAGAATACGTAAACACTCGAGCGTAATAAAATGTAGGCAACGCGAAAAGCGAGATGACTTTTTGGTAATCGTGACTGTGCTCTCTTCATTTTTTTTTGTTTCGTGGCCAAAAAAAGCGTTCCTCCTCCTCCTCCTCCTCCTCGGTGGGTTTTTGGCTCTCCCCGCGTCTTTTCCCCAACGAGCAAAAAAAAGTTAAAAGGACCTACGAAAAAAAAAATGGACGGCAACGACGAAGGCGACGACGATGACGCCGCGTCCCTTCGACGCGGCGTCGAAAACAAAGAGGGAGAAGACGACAAAAATGAAACTCTGAAAAAATGGCGTCAGTCTTCGCTCTTTCCCGAGGAAACGAGAGCCCGTCGGTGGGCGTCGAAATTAACGCTAACGGTAGCGGCACCGTCGACATCATCTTCATCGACGAACAGCGCGAAAAACAACGCTCGCTACCGACAGTTACTGGAACAAACCCGATTAGAACCGACGAAAACGACGTTAGAGACGTTATCGCAAATCGAGAAGGATTTACCGAGGAGTGGGAGCACGTATGAGTCTTCTTCGTTTCACCGCGCTCTCCTGCGACGAAAAAGGACGCGCTTCATCATCATCATCATCTTCTTCTTCTTTACCTCCTCGTTCCACTCGTTTCGTGTTACTCTTCGTCTGGTTTCTCTCGCTCTCCGCGTGGACCAGGCGAGAGATTTCCAAATGGAACAACAACAACATCCTCAACAACGGTTGCGCGAAGAACAACGACGACGACGACGTTTCTTCGTGCGCCGACGAGAACAAAAATAAGCGAAACGGCGCGGTCATCAGCCACGAGCGATGCGTCGATGGGTTTGGATCGTTTTTAGACTATGATTTTAGGAGCAGTAGTAGTAGTAATAATAATCAGTGCACCTGCGAGAGAGGCTACGGAGGTGCCAGGTGTCGAGACGCGGTGTGCGAGGACAAGACGTGCGCGCCGCACGGCGTGTGCCAATACGGGTACTGCCTGTGCGAAGACGGGTGGAAAGGCGCGGAGTGTGACGTACCCGTGTGCAACGAAGAGCACGCGAAGTGCAACGCGGAGCACGGGAAGTGCGCGAATCCAGACTTTTGCGCGTGCGACGAAGGATATTACGGACAGACGTGCGATAAACGATGCGAGCGAGGCGAGTTTAAATTTTTGGAGCAAAAGTGCGAGTGCGAGAGCGAAAAGTGGGTCGGGGAAGCGTGCGAATGGGCGACGTGCGAGAGCGAGTGTTCGTTTCACGGCGAGTGCGTGAAGCCGGACGTGTGCGAGTGTAAGTTTGGGTTTAGCGGGAAGAAGTGCGAGCGGGACGATTTGATAGAGGGAAGAGGAATAGACGGCGACGGCAACGACGACAACGCTGTGTTGTTTGATAGTAAAGATAGAGATGATTTAATGAATGTCGGGGAAACCGTGACAGCTTTGACGTTATCAAAAGACGTCGTGGAAGACGAGAAAGGGTGGAGAAACGTGCAAAAGTGGACCTCTCACGTGAAGGATGAAAAAGGCGAACAGCCTTTGATTAAACGCTCGTTCATCTCAAAACTACCGTTACCGGAGGTGGACGAACTTGGCATGGATCGGAACGCAAACGGGGAGATGATGTTTAAAACGTGCGCGATTGTTGGATCTTCGGGGAGTATGCAAAGAACGAAACCAGGTGAGGTGCTCGACGCGCACATCGACCAAATATTCCGCATAGACTTGGCGCCGACTGGAGTAAAATATAAAGACGTCGCGGGTTTGCGCACAACGTTTCGCCTGCTCGACCGCGACGCCGTGGAGACTTTAATCGAAAGAAAGGACTTAGTCGACCCGAAAAACCCACGCTTGAGAAAGTTTAAGGATACGAAACTGTTGCTCTGGCGCGCGGAAAGTTACGAACTATTTCCGTTATTGAAGACCAAGTTCCCGGAAGACGATTGGGACATCATGAGTCCCGATATCATCGCACCGTTTATAGAAAAGTATAACGAGGTGAAAAAGAAGTTGCTATCTTCTTCTTCTTACTCTTCGACTGCGGAAGAGCACCACTTACAGCGTCATCAAGCGCCGCCGTCCGCGTTGCTCACGTTAGCGTTCGCCAAACGAACGTGTAAATACGTCCAAGTCTGGGGATTCGATTTCACGAGTTACAGTTATCGAGCGCAAACCGGAGAAAGTTTCAGCTACTTTTCGTCGCCAGCTTTCGAACCCGACGCGTACGAAAACGGCAAGAGAGACTTCGAATACGCTCTTCTGAGAAACGTGGCGTTGTACGCGGACGATGCGAGCGTCGAGTGGTGCGACGTTGAAAACGCGGAAAAATGTATCGCAAAGGCGAAAACATTTGAGCGAGAAGAAGAAGTGTCGTCCTCGACGACTGAAGCAGAAGGAGACGACGGCGATATGTAAAATATACTAGTTAACATACGTAGCCTACAATTTAATAGTACATAGAGTTACATAGCTGCGCGATAGAAATCCTAACTCGTTCCTAACATCGTCTTCAACAACTCCCTTCCGCGTCGCTTCGCTACGTTCTTCTTGTGCTTCTTCGAATTCAAATGGTCGTTTCTTTGGTGCTCGGATTGCATAGTTTTCCCTTCACACACGTCGCACGTCCACGGAAACGTTATCGATGACGTCACCGCGTCCGTCTCCTCTTTCTCTTCCTCTTCTTTCTCTTTAGCTTCTGATTCGGTTTGCTCCGTTCGCCTTCTCTTATTCTCATTCTCATTCTCATTTTCACTTTCATCGTCTTCTTCGTCGTCGTCGACGACGCCGACGCCAACGTCTCCGCTTCTTTCGTCTCGTTCCTTTTCTTTTTCCTTTTCTTCTTCTTCTTCTTCTTCTCGCTTCCGTTTCCGCGCTAAAAACTTCGCCTGTAACTTCCGCCGGCTCAGTTGGTCTCTCGCGCTGTTCGAGATTCCAGTTCTCACGCTCGCGCTGTTCGCGCCATCGAGAGTACCGCCGCCGTACTTAAAACCGTTCGATTTAGCGCTCGTGCCTCTCGTCAACTGTAAGTCTCGCGAAGCTTTACTCGCGTGGCCGTCCTTGGGGCCAGGGGCGGGCATTTTTTTTGCTTTCGCGCGTTCGGGAAAAGTTTAGGCGTGCGCGCGTGTCTTTGTTTTTGTGGCGTCTCTGAGAAGAGTTCGTTACGCGTCGTTAGAGAGACTCTCGGCGATGCGACTCGGCGGGTTCTTCCCGAAAGACTCGGACGAAAAAAGTCGACACGTATACGCGACGCGGTTTATACTACACACAAACTAATCATCTTTTATGCGATTGACAACATTGAATCAATCGTCTTTACTCTTCGTCTTCTCCGCTGCGTTTGAAATACCTAGAACGCGTTCGGCGAGCGTCGGCGCCTTAGCGGGTAACATGTTCAAAACCTCGGTGAGTTTCGATATCACATCGTCTCTCAAATCCACGTCTAACGCGACTTGACTGCCGTTCTTTTTATAGTACCTCGCCAATTCTCTCAAAACTTCCCCCGTAATCGCGCTCGTCTCTAAATCTCTCGTCTCCGGTCGTCCTTGCCACGTTTGAATGTAATCTTTCACCGCTTGCTTCGCTGGATCCGCCGCGGCGAAGCGTTCCGAGACGGACGCCGACGGGTGGTCGCGTTCAAACTCGACCGACTTCAAAAGAAGTTCGCACGCTAACCGAAGCTTCTCCGTGTAATCCTTCGGTAAAGTCGTCGCCAAATCCGAAGACGACGCCGCGAACGCCTTCTCCGCCGTCGTCGCGCCGCTCGAAAAAACCGTCAGAGACGCCAACACCGCCAACGTCGTGCTCGTCGATTGAAGAAAGAACGACCGTCTGTTACACGAGGAGACTGAAACGCGCGAAGAAGAAGAAGAAGACGAAGAAGAACACGCATTTCTCTCCCGTCGCGTCGCGTACCCATCGTCCTCGTCTCCCTCATCCTCGACTTTCACGCGGCGTGCCGTCGTCGTCGTCGTCGTCGACTTCTTCATCGACAAACCGAAGCT
>Ga0255754_10003977_pt1 | contig 10476 bp, 7 predicted proteins | sample 101ome_22_FD_179954 | JGI IMG/M metagenome (GOLD analysis project Ga0255754, IMG submission 179954) | Coastal salt marsh microbial communities from the Groves Creek Marsh, Skidaway Island, Georgia - 101412BT metaG (version 2) | ecosystem: Environmental > Aquatic > Marine > Intertidal zone > Salt... | reverse complement strand
TGCTATCAAAATTTGTTGTGCATGAAGCAGATGCTACTTGAGAGCCATCGACATATAATTTTAAAGTACCACTCTCTCTAGTAGCAACTATATGGTGCCAAAAGCCTACTTTAATAGTAGAAGAACTTGGATCTTGAGCAATAACACCGTCGGCCACAGTCCAGAAAGCTATAGAGTTGCCAGTACCTCTATAGTACAATTGGAAGCTTCCATTATTTCCAGAAGTATATCTTTCAAAAATTATTCTATTACCTGATGTACTATCCATACGAACCCAAGCTTCTAAAGTAAAGTCGCCTGTACCTAAATCTAGCGAAGCATCGTCAGGAACACTTAAATAATCCCCAGACCCATCAAAGTAAACAGAACCACCGTGTATTCCTGTTGAGTACTGTAAATTGTCAAAGGGCCCTTTAGGCGGTAAACTTATACCCCCTAAAGGCGTTACAGTAAATGAATTTGTAGAGTTATCTTTTATTGTGTTGTCGTTAAATAATAATATAGTGGTTCCAGCTTCAGCTGTTAATCTTTCTGTTGGAACATCAAAATTAGAATTATATTTTGCTGAGCCTAATTTAAAATGAAAATCAGCCATATATCCTGTGGGCACCCCAGTCACAGTATTGTCTGCAATATATGCGCCAACATAAGAATACCCAACATTAGCGGTTCCATCGTTATCTCCAAGTTGATTTAGTGAAGAAGAATAATTTGCAGTTTTGGATCTTTAATACCATTTATATACGAACTGATAACTCCAGATTCTCTGCATATAGCAATATGAGCCCATTCATTACTTGGCACGGAATTCGTAGAAGTGTAAAAGATTGATGATGAGTTCCAAACGCCGACAGAACCTGAAAGCTGAATTTTCCCAGAAGTTTGAATTCTGAAACTATAACCTACATTATCTCCTGTAAGCCACTCGCCATTACTTGCAACTTGAATAGTAATAAGACCTATTTCAAAATTTATCCATGCTTCAATTGTGAAATCTTGTGTAGTTATTTCTAATTCATTGTTTGGTATGAAAAGTCTAGAATCTACACCATCAAAATAAGCACTGTATCCACCATGTCTATACGGACTAAACGTACCAGCGATGGCATCACCATTAACTGTGATCGTATGGTTGTTAACTGAACTATCGGTTATATTGTTGTTGTCTGATGTATCTACTGCTGTTGCTAACAAGGTTGTATAATTACTGTTTGCAATATAAAATTGTAGAGTGATTGATGTATTTGCACTAACCGCACCATTAACACCATCAGTTGCATTAATTGTTAAAGTAAAAGTTCCAATATTGGCATCATCAGTACTAGGAGTTATTGTGAATACATTATCTGTTTGCGATACTGTAGCAATACTTCCAAGTCCACTTGTAGAATAACTCCATGTCAGAGGGAATCCTTCAGGGTCTGTAGAAACCGCTGTGATTACAGTAGGAGTTCCGTCAGTTTCCAGTGAATAAGATCCAGAAACGCCAGTGATTGCTGTTGGTGAGTCATTCTGTACTGTAGCAATCTTATACCAACCAGTACCAGAATAGATATAAAGATTATTGTTTCCTGTTACAAATGCCTGATCCCCATTAGACATTCCTGTTTTTGCAATCAGTGCAGCCATATCTGCAAGAACATCTATGGATGCACCAGAAGAAACTTCAGAACTTTCCCAATATCCTTTTGTGGCATTGTAAACATATGTTACATTACCTTCAGTTACTTCTTGTGCATTTGTTGGATTACTTGGAAAATTGATTGCCATTTTTTATTCCTATTATGTTACTACAGTGTTATTCCAATATCTCAATCTTTCATGAGTATCAATTCCTGCTGGCCAGTTCGAAGTTGGTTCGCCGACAGGAGCAGCTGTTACACCACCGCCTTGACCAAATCCTCCATCATCTGTACCAGTCCAAGTGTCCGTATCCATAGGACTATTATCAGTTGTAGATGCGGTTCCTTTTAATACTCCATCTATCCAACATCTAATTGTACCATTTATTGGATGATATTCCCACATCACATTATGTTTTGCACCATCTGTTGGAAAAGACGTTATGTCTAAAAATGCCGTATCAGTATCTGGAACGGTGGTTGTACCATCACCTCCTCTGATCCTAAAAACAGTTCCCGAATCTCTTAATCCAACCCACGCTCCAATTCCAGTTCCACCCTGTTCAAACAGGATTCCATCGGTAGGATTTACTGGAAATACTACATCGCAAGAAAAAACTACTGGATTGCTTCTGTGAATATCGGAATTTAATATCGTTCCAGCCGCAAATGTAGAGGTTGGGTCTCCAAGAGAAAGTTCTATATCATTGATATGTTCTGATGTATAATCTGGTTTTAAAAATGTGTAAAGAGAGGTAACTTCAGCGGCAGTAAGTGGCGTTCCCCACACCAACACATTACCTATTCTGCCCTTAAATTCTCTTGCAACATCATGATTCCAAGTGCCTATTCTTGCAGTTGTTTCAACCTGTGGTGGTTCGTAATTGCTAACGGCGAAGTTGGGCCAACTTGCGGTTTCAAATCCATTCTTATAGTATTTAAGTGTTGTGCTTGTATAATCCACAACTACTGTGATCATTTCCCATTTATTTACTAAAATTCTATTACTACTATAATTGAGATTGTTAGTTGATAAACCCATAACCCAATCACCATTAGTAACATTGTTTATTGCTAAATACCATCCATCTTGACCTGATCCACCGCTACTCTTATCAATTATTCTTTGACTAGAGTCTCCAGTATAATCTGGTACTCTAATCCATGCTGAAATGGTATAGCCATTTGATAAGTTATATAACTGTAATGGGTCACTAACTCCAATAGTTCCAAGATCAATATAATCATCATCCCCATCAAATTCATAGTAAGACGGAGTTCCAGTATTATAAGTTGTACCGTTTTGTAAAGTACCAGTCAATCCATTTCCGCTGCGATCATATTCGTTTGATGATCTTTGTGCATCTAGTCCATATAGCAAACTAGACTTTTGTGGAACCGAATAAAAATCTAGTTTCATTGCTGAACTTTTAGATGTTATGTGAAGTCCATCAGTTGCTTTGATTCTTAAAGTAAATTCTCCTTCATCAGATTCGTTAGTGCTTGGTGTAATAGTAAACGTCCCGTTTGATTCTGATATAGTGGCTTGAGATTGATTGCTTGGATTGGTGTCATATGTATATGTAATGGGAAATCCTTCTGGATCAGTAGCAGAAACAGATATTATAGTGGCAGTACCATCTTCTTCTAAATCATAACTCGCATTTGGTTCTGTAGTCCATGTTGGAGTTTCATTAGAACCAGAATAAATCCTATCCCATTCGGTTCCATCCCACACATATAATGCTTTGGTGTCTTGTGCAAATGCGAAGTCACCTTCTGTAGTTCCATTTACAAATGCAGCAAAGTTTGCGTATACAGCGACTGAAGAACCATCTGCTCCATCTGCTCCCGCTGGACCTGTCTGAGTATTTGGACTCATTTGAACCCATTGTGTAGATGTTCCATCATCATACCAGATAAATGTTTTTCCTACAGAACTATCAAACCACATGTCTCCGTTATTAGGATTTGTTGGCGCAGTATCTGAAGTTGTTACAGTCGCTGGAGTAAGAGTTGGGCCCGCGGCACTATTAGAGTTCCACACGCCTGCTGATGCATCGTATGTATAGATGATTGTTCCAATTTGAACTGTCTGTCCGTCAGTAGGACTGTCTGGTAATGATATAGGCATATATTAAGAACTCCATGTTGCTGACGGTTGATACCCGATGTTTGCATAATTCGTCATTTAACTATCTGTCCATGTTTGTGGGTCAGTATCTGATACAGTACCCTCACTGGGTTTAAATCCAATATTAATCGCACTCAAAGATTTTACCGATATTTTAAAAGTAGATGTGCTTGCAATCTCTGTTCCAGATTTGGAGAGAGTTGCAATCTTAAAAACTCCAGTAGATGCTATTTCAGTTGCAGTAGACATTAGAACGGTACATTATCTTCTGGGAAAGCATAACATGCATTGTAATCATTACCAGCATCTAGTCTATTTGCCTTTCCGCATTTATGAGTTCTAAAAATTCTGTAATTTGTCGAATTTTCTGTTAACAAATCTCCACTAAATCCAACATCATCTGTGGTTCGATACCAATTCATTAATCTACCATATCTTGGATCACCATAATCATCTTCATCGTCAAAGTGTCCTTTGTACTGCATAGGTACTAATGGATATCCAAATTGACCACCATCGATAGGATGCTTGTACATTCTCGATCTACCAAGGGGCCACATTGTAGGATAGTTAGTATATTGCACATCTTGGTCTCCATAATGATAATTTGAATTTGAACCATGTTCAGTGTTTCTATATGTTCCGTCCATACTCAAATATTGTGCATTATGAATTCCATAATAAAACCCATATGTACCTGTCTGCGCCCCAACTCCATCGGCCAGATGCATTTTATCATATACAATAGTATAAAATTGAATACTAGGACAATATCTAGAATTTCCAGAATATGCATGATTATCGATAGAAGGCATATATTCTAAGTCGCATTCTACAAAAGTTGCATAATCTTTTTGGGAATCAGTACCAGTTGTAATTATTTGAAACGCAAAAGTTGTATCATTCATAATAATGTGCATTTCATCCCACTTACTTGGCATTTGCTGGTCATAAGGAGGAATCTGTGTCCTTCTATAGGTTGTATTGGTTTCATTGGTCCAAAAATGAGAAGTGTTTGCTGTTGGATGTCCATTACCACTAGAAGAATCGAATACTGTAAATCTCCAACTGTAATCTCTATCGACATTCAACTGAATTTTTCTTGAAGGTGTATATCCAGTAGATTGTCCTTTTGCATAATGATATTTTGTGATAACGAAATTACCAGAACCATTGTAACTAGTCGTAGAGCCAGACATACCGCCAATAGAATAAATTCCTGTAGTTGGCATAGAACCTGTAATAAAAGACGTGCCAGGATTGTGTCCATTCGAATCTAGACTATTGGCATCAGTAATGGTTCCAGTTAAAATATTTCTGATATTATTGATTGCCGCGACTGTACCAGTGCCTGTGTTATTTCCGCTTGAGACTAATTTTGCGTACATTTCTTTATTCTCCTGTAAATTCTGTCCAGACACCATCAGCATCTATTAATGAATGCGATCCTAAGATTGCTACCTCTTGTTGTCCGTTATGTAATCCACCAAACAACTGAGTATCACTGTCATCTTCACCGAAAAGATATTCTCTTGATATTTGATCGTTGGTTGCAGTTGCAGAACGATACACTGTCAGTGTTTCCATATTACCATCTTCATCTACTGGTAACTGATATTTAGATTTTAATTCTGCAATTATTGTTTCGTCTGTAATAGGCATTTTATTCCCCTATGAATATGTAAATGTAACTCTTAAATTTTCGCCGGTTGCTCCACTACCGACTTGTGTGATATCCAATGTCATATAATCATCTGCATTCAACGAAAAACTTGGATTTGTATCTTCTTGTTTTGTTGAACCGGCAGCAATAGACATTGTTTTAGTAGTAGTCGTTCCGCCAGAAACTTTGTTTATTGTTATATTTATACTACTTCCAGAAGCAGCTGTATCAACCCTTGCAATTATTTTATTTACCACAATATTTCTTGGGGCATACCATCTTTTAGTTCCTGTTGTTATTAAAAGTTCACCTTCTTGCACAAGACTAACGACCCCCAATCCAACTCCACCACCAGTTAATAATCCAGAACCATCAGAGAGTTGGTTTATATCTGTGGGTACTGTCGGTTTGTTTGTCAAATCGTTAAAATCGTTAGAAGTGGCCACAGTAGACAATGTTGGTAAATTTGTTAAATTATTATAATCTACACTAGTAACACTCGTTTGTGCAATTTGCCCTATTTTTGTTTCAACTTCTGCATGAGAATTAAGATAGTCATTCATATGAGTTGGTACAAATTTTGTTCCATCATACATTAAACATGCAGTAGTTGGTATTGCTGGCTTGTCTTTGATTAAAAACGATGTCTTATGTCCAAATTGGGTGTGTTGAAAGTAAATCCTAATAGAATTGTCTGCGTCACCCAACACATCAACTTCTAAATCTTTTACATGAATTGTACCTTTCATTCCGCTATGATTTGCACACTGATAATATAGTGTATCTGGAGCATCATTAGGAACTGTAAACGTGAGAGTACCAACTTCTGTTCTAGAACCAGTGACACCATCTGTATATTCTCCAGCATAACCACCTTGTGTCCAGTTTGTACCATCATCTGTTGTTAAATAAAATGGGTGTCCTGTAACATTTAAATTAAATGTATAGGTGCCACCACGATAAACTGCTTCAATATCTGTTCCATGAGCCAAATCTATGTGATATGCACCAGACATTACACTAACATTCATAGAAATAGATGGTGCAACTAAAGTGATATCAGATGCGGAAAAATCAGAGGGAATAGTCCATACATGTTTCTGTACTTGTGTATTTCCACCAGTTACTGAATTAAAACGATCTTCTGTAGTACTTGTTACGCCTGGGATTAAATTGTCCGTACCCGCCCCTAAAACTGATTTTAAATACCCAGCATGTGCCTGTGTCATATCTCCATATTGAGTATACGCAAAGTTTACAAAAGTATATGTTCCTTCTCTATAGAGTGGTACTTCTGTTTCTGCACTTGAATTTGTAATTGAACCTCGGCCGTATAACAAAGTTTCTCCCCAAGTCCAAAACCAATTCATTCCATGGCCACCTTCGTTTGCATTTACAATTAATTCCATATTTTCTGGAACCAATGATACATCCAAATCTGGTGAAGCAATAGATGCAGTACTTGTTAATTGTCCATCAGTGATTGATATACTTTCATTTCCAAGATATAGTGTTCCTGTAGAAAGATATAAATCTCTGAATTTCTTTTCTGCCGACCCTAAGTCATGTGTAATATTTGTGTCTGGAATTATATGACCATTTATTGCCCCAATTTCTGTTGGAATTGCAGATATAGATGCAATCCAGACACCCTTGGTTGCGTTGTAAGTCCAAACCTTTGAACCAACTGTATGTGTATCTCCATCTGTTGGACTATCTGGAAAATTGATTGCCATTTTCTATTATCCTTTCAGTGGTTCCGTTGGCGGTGTAAAGTTTGCGGTGTATCTTGCTAGACCATTGGTAATTCGGAAGTCTTCTATATAACCACCATCTCCAGTGGCAAAAACAAAATCAGCAGAACTGCCAAGTGTTCTATTGTCATTAAAAGAACTTAGTGGGAATGAACTTGGAGATGGATAGGAGCTCCAATTAGAGCCTCCAGTAACATTTACTATACTTCCATTAATAAATATTCTATTATCATTATTATTATCTCTCGTCCATGCAAAATGAAACCAGCCCAGGCCTGCTAAGTATGTTCGAGTTGCATTCACTGCATAAATACCAGTACTTACTCCAGCGTCAAAACAAACTTGTAATCTATTACCAAATCCACTATCTGTTAACCTTGCCGCATAATTGGTTCCGTCCCAATAAAAGAAACTAGTATAATTAACACTTCCTCCAGCATTCATATTGCACCAAAATTCAATTGTAAATGGTCCACTTAAAGATAAAAGTCCGTTATGTTTTAATTGAACATTATCAGACGCCGAGGTCGAATCAAAATATATAGACTTAGAATCAGCAAACTTAGCCTGAGCGGTTGAACCAGTTGTGTTTCCAAAAAGTTTTAGGTTGTTAGTCTGAGATTTATCTATGATCGAAGCGTCTGTTCCTTTGATATGAAGTGTTGATCCAGTTGAAGAAACTGGAGAAGTTGGAACTGTAAAGTCTGAAGTATATACGGCGCTTTTATTAATTCTAATATCACTCAAATATCCTGTAAGGCGTCTATCATTAAGGTGTGCTCTCTGTCCTATATGAATTGCATCCGCTGTATTATCTATTGTAAGACTATATGCAGTTGAACTAACCGCTTTGCCATTTTTATAAAGAACGATTGTATTTCCATTACGAACTGCTGCTACATGATACCATTGATTTAAATTTAAAGTTGTTGTTGCTGTAATAGTTGTATTTACATTACTTACATATGGAAGAAATCTTAATTCTGTTGTGCTATTTTTATAGTCAAAATGCCAAGCATTAGAGTTATTACCTCCTTTATGTAAAAACATTTGAAAGCCTGTACCTTCATATGCCGTCATATGTACCCAACATTCGACAGTAAAATCTCCAGATCCAAATTCAAAATCTTCGCTGTCACTGATTGTACAATAGTCGCTGCCATCAAAATACACAGACCCACCATGATTAGTTGCTAAGTATTCAGAATTGTCGTATGGGCTGAATGGTTTTGTTAAGGTGCTACCGTATACTGTCAATGAATACCTGTTAGAAGAACCATCTGCTATGTATGGAAGGTGGCACGTTAATAAGTTAGTATTTGTGATTACAGTAAGCGGTCTATTAGGAACTGCAATTGTGTCGGCTGTATATACTGGATCTCCAACCACGATTCTAAGATCTCTAATATACCCATGATATTCTTGTGTTGCACCACGATTTCTTGCAATCTCAAAGGGACCAGCATCATTATAATCTTCTGCTCTAACCGCTTGATCTTCCTTTGTTCCGTTCACATAAAGGCGAATGTTATTACTATTATCACGACTTACAGCTACATGATACCACTGGTTGAGATTTAATGTCGTCGTGCTTGAAACAACTGTTCCATTATTATCTTCCCACTGTACCAAATTACTACCATTACCAGCTTCAAACTGATATGATCCAACTCCTGTGCCTAAACTACAAACACAATCGAAAGCACCATTGCTTTCTTTATATATCCATGCCTCAATACAAAATGCACCAGACCCAACTTCTCCCGCACCCGTGCCATCACTATTTTGCAAAAAGTCACTTTGTCCATCAAAATAGGTACTATACCCATCATGTCGATACGGACTAAATGTGCCGGCGTTAACGTCACCTATTACATTGATCGTATGGTTGTTAGAGGAACTATCGGTAATATTATTATTATCACCAGTGCCAGTAGCAGTTGCTAATAAAGTTGTATATCGGCTATTTGTTACAATAACAATTAATTCAAGAGTTAAATTAGTAGTCGTACTAACTGCACCATTGACACCATCAGTTGCGTTTATGGTTAATGAAAATGTTCCAGCGTTCGCTTCTGTAGTGCTTGGTGTAATCGTGAATACATTGTCTGCTTGACTTACTGTAGCAATACTACCAAGTCCAGAAGTGGAATAAGTCCATGTGAGAGGGAATCCTTCAGGGTCTGTAGAAACCGCTGTGATTACAGTAGGAGTTCCATCGATTGCTAGTGAATAAGATCCAGAAACGCCAGTGATTGCTGTTGGAGAATCGTTTTGAACAGTTGCCACTTTATACCAACCAGTACCAGAATAGATATAAAGATTATTGTTTGCTGTTACAAATGCCTGATCCCCATTAGACATTCCAGTGGCTGCTATTAGTGCTGCCATATCCGCATAGACAGTAGCACCACCAGTATCACCAGAAGATTGTGCTGCAGCTTCAGTAGAATAATGTTTCCAAATTCCCTTTGTAGAATTGAAAATAAGTTTTCCGTTGCCGACTATGAGTTCTTGACCATCTGTAGGATTTGCTGGAAAATTAATTGGCATTCTCTTATCCTTTTAGCGGTTCTGTTGGCGGTGTAAAGTTTGCGGTGTATCTTGCTAGCCCTTTAGTGATTCTTACATCCTGCATATAACCAGTTAAAGTTTCGCCGGGGGCCCCCAATGTCTCTGCAATAGCAAAACTTGTAGCTGAATAGTTGACACTTTGTAAATAATCACCACCAACTTGTGTGCCATCAATATAAGCTTTTATAACACCACTACTTCTTACAACAGCAAAATGATACCATGTGTTTACGGAAAATTGATTGGAAGCTTGAATTTTTATAGCACTGGTTCCTACTTGATCGTAAAAGTTAAAATCTCCTGTCGCATCTGTTCCAAAATTCATTCCTGTGGACCCTCTGGTGCTACTCACCAAACATATCCAATCATAAAATGATGTAAAATAGACCCAACCATCTATAGTAAAATCTCCAGAGCCTAAACCACCATCAATAGTTGTTGTAATATAATCCCCAGTTCCATCAAAATACATTGACTTAGTATTCGCAAACTTAACCTCAGTCGTTGAACCAGTAGTGTTTCCAATCAACTTTAGGTTAGCGTTTTGAGACTTATCTATGATCGAAGCGTCTGTGCCTTGTATGTGTAACACTGATCCAGTTGAAGATAGAGGAGCAGTTGGTGGAGTGAAATTTGCAGTATAAACTATACTATCTGTAATTCTATGATCTGCAATCCATCCTTGACTATAAGAAGTCGTGCCAGCATTCATAGTATCACCACACCCAA
>Ga0255754_10003974_pt1 | contig 10479 bp, 7 predicted proteins | sample 101ome_22_FD_179954 | JGI IMG/M metagenome (GOLD analysis project Ga0255754, IMG submission 179954) | Coastal salt marsh microbial communities from the Groves Creek Marsh, Skidaway Island, Georgia - 101412BT metaG (version 2) | ecosystem: Environmental > Aquatic > Marine > Intertidal zone > Salt... | reverse complement strand
CCGGTGTAAGGCCGACCTCGTTGACGAGCGGTGGGCGGCCGCTGAGGGTGCGATGACACTGAGGACAACAATCGAGAGCCGGTCGGATCCTGGATCGGCGTCGTCGTCGTCGTCAAGCGGCATGGAGAGGGCCGGCAAGACGCTGATTGCAGGTTTGGCGAAGAAGAAGGTTGCGGGCCGCCTCGACATGGCGCCCTCGCTCCGCCGGCAGATAATGGTCTCTGCGGGCGGGGTGGGGCCGCGCACCGTCGGCATCCGGCGGCCCTCGGCCATGCGGAGCCGCCCCAGCTCCCCCCTCGCGCGCGTCAAGGTTCAGACGCCTGACGAGGATGATGGGAATGCCGTCTCCCCCGCCAAGCCGCCCCCCGAGGCGGCTCCGAGCCTGCGGTGGGCGGGGGACGTGCGAGGCGGCTCAGATGACGACAAGGAAGTCGGCCGCGACGCGGCTGGCGACAAGGGCGCCACCGGCTACCCGACCAGCGGCGAGGATGGCGTCTTCGTCAACATCAATGATGCCCCGGGCAGCCGGCCGCACAGTGGCGGCTCGGAGCCATGCGTCTCCCGTCTGTCGTCGGGCCGTGTGTCGCGGTCGTTTGCGTTGGGGGCAGGCACCGACTCGCCTTCGGGCGAGCTCGACCTTCAGCGCGCTGGCGGCGTTTGGAACCGGGCGCGCGTCTACAGCAACATGACCGAGGACACTGAGTGGGGCGGAGGCGGCACCGAGCGCACGTCGATGTCAGGCGATGACGAGTCCCATGACGATGGTAGGCTCCCCGGGCCGCTCCGCTCGCGCAGCCACCGGGCGCGGTCGCGTGTGGGCGAGGCCTCGTTGCTGTCGGGGCTGGCGCCCGAAAGCACCGGCGGCGTGTCGCGACCGGTGTCCAAGAGCGGTGGGGAGAGCCTCGTGGTGGCCCGCGAGATCGCGCGGCTCGAGACCAAGTGACAGAGAGACAAGAGAGGCTGTAGCGTGCCTCAAGTGGACTCCAGAGAACACGGTCGGATTTCCCCCCGCTCCTCCCCAACTCCAATCCTGCTCCGTCCCTCCCCCCCCGCCCCCCCCGGGATGTTGCCCGGCTGGCGGCGAGACTGCTGGGGCGAAGGCCCCGCCGCCGCCGCTGCCACCACCGCCGCCCCACCAGACGAAGGTGGCGCCGCGGAGGCGACTGCGGCACAGCGAGAGCGCTTTCTCCTCCCGCTGGGAGGCCAGGCAAACCAGGCATACCTCCTCAGGCTCGGCCTGGGAGAAGATGGCGAAGAAGTCCCGCCGATGAAGTCTCTTACTGGCAATGTCGAAGAGACTGGCGAAGGCGAGAGGGGGAGCCGCGTCTCTTCCTGCGCCGCGTCTGCAGCGTCCGTTGCCCGCCGTGTCTCCGACTCGACATCGCTCTCGCTCGTTCGGCCCGTCGCAGATGACGCATCGCCGTCGTCTGATGACGATACGGTCGCTGAACCGACTGCTGCAGCGAGAGCCGCGCTTCGCCTGGAGCGCAGCGTCCTCGTCCGCCGGCTTGGCGAGGCCCGCGAGGAGCTCGCACTCGTCGATGACGAGGGAGCCGGTCTCGTCCGCCTCGGCCGATCCATCCTGGATCGATGCGGCGGGGATCGTCTGGTCAACGGCGAGGGCGAGAAGGAGGGGAGCTGCGGGGCGGGGGTGGCGGCCTTGCACGCCGAGCTCGCCGCTGCCGACGAGGCCAAGGCCTCCAGCGGACTCGGGGCTGGCGCAGGCGCTGAACCCGACTATGTGGAGCCTGGCATCCCCGCCGAGGACCAGCGCATCCCAGCCAGCTGGTGGTGTGGACAGCCCGCTGTGTTCGACGAGGGTGATGACGTCTAGAGATGGCTAGGGGCGGCATTTGGCGATCACTCTCTTCATATTCATCAATCGTCGGTGACAATATCGAGCTTCTCGAGGCCGCCCAGCTCGCTCAGATCCGAGTCAACTCCCCACTCTTCCTCACCACGTTCAATCTCGATAGCCAAGGCGGCGGCTGCGGCGTCAGCAGCGTCAGCGGCGGTCAACGCGGCCTCGAGCGTCACGGCTGCCACAGGCACCCCTGCTGCCTCGCACCGTGCCGCCACGAGCCGCGTCCGCCCCCGCCTCGTCAGCCCCCCCCACTCGTCGGCTGAGACGTGCGCGACGGGCCACCCGAGCCCCTCGAGAAGCTCGGCCTTGGCGGCGTCGGCGCCGAGGAGGGCCCCGGTGTTGGCCGCAACAGACCGGCGGCCAAGCACCTCGAGCGCCACCTTGGGCCGGGAAGAGCCCGACGATGGCCTCCTTCCCTTTCCCTCTCCATTTTCGCTCCCTGGTTCCTGTTCCGCGGCGGCAGCGCGGGCAGCGACGCCCACGGCAACTCGTCCGTCCATGAGCCGGGCATGGAGACGGTGATCAAGTCCGAGGGCCTCACACGCCGCAGCGACCTCGGCGCTGATGCGGCCTGGCGGGGCGGTCCCCAGGGCTCCGATCCAAGCCCCGGCGGCGCGGCCCCGGAGTCCCGGCGCCACTTCGAGCGGCGTCCCTTCGGCCTCGGCCCACAGCTCAGCCTGCGCCATCTGTCGCAGCACGGGGTTATCGAGCCTCTCCTCGGCGTCAGCCGCCTCGAGGAGGGCGACGAGGCCCTGGAGGGCCGCGGCGTGGTCACGAGCCCCGCCGGGGGCCAGGGCGAGTGACCAGAGGCAGAGGCCCAGCTCGCGGGGACGCATCGCGCCTGCGTGGGCCGAAACAATGGCGCCGAGGCCGAGCCCCCGGCACCCGGCGGACCCTCCGTCGTCACCGTCGGCGCCCCCGCGGAGGGAGACGGCAGCGTGCACGATCTGCGCAGCGTCCATGGCGTCGGCTGCCGGTCCCGTCGTGGCCAGCAGTGCAACGATGGTCCGGACCGTCGCGGCGGCCGGCTGCCACCCTGCCAGGGCCATGGCACCCAAGACGTTGGCCGCCTCCCGCAGGGGCAGCGCGTTGGCAATCATTTTCTCCTCACACAGGGTCCAGAGGGCAGGCTGGTCAGCGTTGGCCCGGGCCACACACCGGGCCAGGGCGCTGAGGACGGCGGGGGATCCTGCGGGTCCGGGCTCCTCAGACGCCGCCAGCGCACACACACGGTCCAGAAGGGGGCCAGGGTCGTGACCGAGCCGTGCGAGGGCGCTCAGGGCCATCGCCAGGTCCTGTGCCGTCGGCCGGGCTGTCGAGGCATCGTCCCTGTCCCCGACATTGCCGTCTTCTTCCCCTAGGAGCTCTGCGAGACGCCCCGCAGCGAGGTCGAGGAGGGGCCCGGGGTGCCTCCCCATGCGTCCCGCAGCCCAAAGGCAGGTTGAGAGGTCCCGGGCGGAGAAGGCGTCCACGCGGTCGACGCACTCTTCCAGCAGGGCCGCGCCCCACGCGTCGGCGGGGTAGCCCACGGCTCCCAGGGCCCAGAGGCTGTTGCTCAGCTCCCGCTCCCCCATCCCCTCGCGCCCGTTGATGCCCGGCGCCGAGAGCGCGGCGCCCTCGACGACGGCCCGGAAGGCGGGGGACGCCACCATGGCGCGGCGCTGTCGGCTCGATAGGTCGCGTGCACGGCGGGCAGCCGTTTGCAGTGCCGTCGCCCAGTTGATCGCGGTGAGGTTGTCATATTGGTCGAGCGCCAAAGACACGACCGCGCGCGCCGACTCCGCCCGCTGCAGCTGCTTGTTCAGGCTAAAGGCCGCGGCGCGGGCCGATTTCTCGGTCGACGCATCCGAAGTGTCGGGCGGCGCTTTGGGCGACGGCGACCTGGCAGCCTTGGCGGCGGCTTCGGCGGCGAGCGGGGAGACCGGCGTCGGGTCGTCGACCGGGGAGCGGGGGGTGGCGGTGCGGACGCGAACGTCACACCTTCGCGTAGCAGTTGCCAAGACCTGCGATGAAGTGGGAAAATCGTCCGTGGAAGGCCGCGGGAGCCACCACGCCGCCTTGGACGCCATTGCAATGGCTGTCGCCGCCCTCTCCCCTCGCTTTGGGGCCACGACGCGCAGCCACCGCAGGTGATACAAGAGGCGAGCTGCTCAGCCTCATCGTACCTGCGTTGCTGAGCTCTTGGCGAGGTCTGGAGGGAGAGAGGTCCGAAACGGATGGGCATGGGAGAAACTGGGCAGTCTCAGTGGCAAAGGGGCACTATTCGTTCTCCCGACGACATAGGCGCTAGGTGAGCGATAACGCAACTACAAAACAGTCGGGTCATGACGACGGACCCGCCCGATGCCTTGTCTTTCGACGGGGAGGCGAAGGAACGCGCCAGCGAAGAGACAAGCACCTCTGGACGTCTCCTCACGCGAGATGACGTCGAGTCGGCGCTGTGCGGATTAGGGAGAACCGCAGATGGACTGGCCACGGCATTTCTGGAGCTGGTGAGTCGGGGTGGCAGCCCGTTCCCGATGCCGACGCGCGCCCCGGCCACCCCGCGCTTTCTGCCCATCGTCCTGCCGCGGTCGACCTCCACCCTCCACCGTGTCGCAGAAGCTTGAGGGTGGCAAGGCCGACGACCTGCGTTTACTCGCGGGCTTGCGGCACGTGCAGTGTGTGCGGGCGTCAGGCCTTGGCCTCACCACCCTCGAGGGCCTCGACCATCTCCCCTACCTGACCCACCTGGTGGCGCGGGGCAACCGGCTCGAGGAGCTAATGGATGTCACCTGGGGCAAGTATCTGCGGACGGCCGACCTTGCTGACAACCGAATCCGTCGCCTCGGCGGCCTGGGCGGCTTGCCATTGCTCTGTGTCCTCAACCTGTCGGGCAACGCGCTGCCCAACCTGGACGGACTGGACGGGCTCGCGTGCCTTGAGCGCCTTGACGTTAGCCGCTGTGGCCTGTCATCGCTCGAGGGCGTGGGTGCCGCTGCCAACACGCTTGTGCAGCTCACGGCTGCGGGCAACGACCTGACGTCCCTCGCGCCTGTCGTCGCACTCAAGGTGCTGACGCACCTGGACGTGTCGGACAATGCCGACCTCGACGACCTCGCCCCGCTGGCCCATGCCAGTCGCCTCCGCGTGTTCGCCGCTGCCCGATGTCGCCTCACTCGGCCTGCGTCAGTTCTGCCCCTCACCGCCCTTCCGCTGCTCTGGTCCCTCGATGTCCGGGGTAACGACCTCGCAGCCTTTTGTGACGCCTCGCGGCACCTCCTCTACGTTCTGCCCGGCCTAACCGTCCTCGACGGAGCCGGTGTGGATCCACGGGAGAAGGTCGTGGCCGCCAACGCCCACGGCGCCGACCTTGAGGCGCTGCGGGAGATTCGGCGCCGGCTTCTGCCGGAAGGGGAGCTCGATGACTACGGGGGATCCACCGCCCCGATCTCGGCCATCCTGCCGGCTTGCCCCGGAGGGGCGACGCCGTCTATATCCGAGGCCGCCGTCGTGGACGCCGTGCCATGGGATGCAGTTGCTGGGGGGGTCACCCCCCTGGCGGCGGCCCTGGTCGCCGCTGCGGGGGCGCCCTGCGGTGCCGGGACAATGGCCGAGGATGTTGCTGTCCTCTGGGCCTGCTATGCCTGGGTTCGCGCGGCGGTTTCCCCCCCCGCCGACGGGGATGGGTGGCGCGTGGGGCCGCCCGTGCTGCGAGAGGATCTTCGCGCCCACGAGGACGCTCTCTTCCCCCTCGGCAAGGGCGGGGCTTGGGCTGAACGCGTCGCCCGGCTCTTTTGCAACCTCTGCTCGGCAGGTGGCCTCGTCTGCCACCCGGTCACGGGCTTTGTCAAAGCCGTCGGCTCGGCCCCGGACACGCGCCACGAGCTGCCCAACCACTGTTGGGCGGTGGCCCAGGTCGGGGGCCGGTGGCGCCTCGTTGACCCGGCTATGTCGGTGCTTCCTGGATGCTTGGGGCAGACCTTCTGGACGTCCCCCGCTGACTTTGTCACGTCGCACCTTCCTATCGCACCCCGGTGGCAGCTGCTAGCCGACGCCGTTTCTCCGGATGCTTTCTGGGCGGCACCCCAGCTCGCGCCTGCCTTCCACTCGGTTGGCCTGCGTGCGCCCGAGGGGGTCCCGCGCCGGGTGGGGGACGATGGCGTCTACACCCTCACCCTCCTTGCCCCCGCCCGGTCCGTTATCTACCCTGAGCTTCTCACCCTGCCCGACCTCACTCCTTGCACCCCGACGACGGCCGGGTCCTACTTCTTTGCTCAGGTGATCGCCGACCCTGAGGACGAGGGGGCAGCTGACGCCCTGGCTGAATGGGAACTGGTGGCCCGCCCCCCCGGCCCGGGCCGCTACTGCCTCCGCGTCAAGGCCACCTCTGGCGGCGAGGGCGACGCGGTTGCGCCTCCGGTGGAGGTCGCCATGGTCCTGGTCGACGTGCCCCCGGGCGTGGCTGAGGGGGGGCTCCTGCCTTCGGCCCACCGGCAGTGGCTATGGGGCCGGGCCACCCTCGTTGCGCCTACCCCGACGGACATTCTCGTCCCAGGGGCGAAGACTCCCTTTTCGGTGGTCGCCCCGGGCGTCGACGAGACGGGCGGCATCGCCGTCGGGGTGCGGGGAGGGCAGACTTTCACCCCTCTCGAGCGTGTCGAGGGTGACCAGTGGGAGGGCGTCGCCGTCGTGCCCAACGACGGGGCGACGGAGTTTTGCCTCACGACACTGTCAGCCGAGTGCCCCGGGTCCCAGGTTTTTTTGCCGCTGCTGGTGTGGCCCATCGCGAGGGCGGCGTGAATGGATCGCTTCAGACCCCGTACCGTCCCCCTCAACCCGACACTCTTAATCCCCACCACCGGGCCCGATGCCGGATGCGTTGTCGCCGCCAGGAGTGGCCCCGGCGTCACCGCCCGGAATACGAGGCGTAAGGGTGCCTTCGGCCTCGCGGCGGGCGCGGACCTCACCGCGGTAGCGCTTGTGCAGCGCTGCGTGGTGACGAGCCAGCTTGAGGAGCTTTTCATACTGGTCGCGCGGCACCGAGGCATTGCGGTCAGCGGCGGCGGCAGCCAGCGCCGCACTCGCCGACGCCCCATCGATCCCTGCTGCGCGCGCCCGGGCGCGCTCCTCCGCGAGCTCGGTGGCCGCCCGGCGCCCTGCCTCACGAGCCTGAGTCAGGGCGGCCTCGAGTAGGTGGAGGCGCGAGCCGAGGCGCTCGATGTCGCGTTCACGCTCGTCCAGAGCCCGGCGCAGGGCCCGCACGTCGGCCTCGCGAAGGGCACGTGCCCCGCCGAGGACAGAAGCGCCACCTGCCGCAGGCTTGGACGAGTCAAGGTCCCGCGGCACCGCTGCCGGCGGCTTCATCGGGGATCCGCGCGGGGTAACGCGGCCGCGGCCGGGGACGGCGGAGGCAGTGGCCAGGCCCGGTGGGGGTGCCCGTGCAGCAGAGGCGAGGGCGGCAGCGAGCTCGGCCGAGAGCCGTTCGACGGCAGCAGCCAGGGCGTCGCGATCCCGTGAGACAGCGTCCCGCTGCGCGCGCCCCTCGCGCACCGCCGTCCGCAGGGCCGCCAGCTCCGCGCCCAAGGGGCGGCCATCGGTGCCACTGGCCACACGGGAGACGACAGCAGTCGACGCAGTGGCGGGGCGCGGGCGGTGGGCGCGGGGGCCACAGGCGACGCCACGAGCCCGGAGCTCGTCGGCGAGGTCCGCCGCCCGCTTCTCTGCCCGCTGCGCCCGCGCAAGGGCGGCCGCGTGGGCTCGCACTGCCGCCTCCTTGACAGCGTCGTTCGCGGCGGCGTCGGATGAGGCTGCAGCACGCTTTTCGGCCGCCGCTGCTGCCGCAACGGCGCGATCCTTCTTGTCCCGTGCCGCCCCCAGCTCCTCCCTCAGCCGTCCAACCGCCTCGCGGATGGCTGCGATGGCCGAAGCGTCGCCCGCGACCCCCTCGAGGCCGGCTAGCTGCGCCACCCCGCGAGGCACGAGGGCCACAGCGGCCTCGTGGATGGACCTCGACAGGGCCGCCCGCTTCGCCTCAGCGGCCGCCGCCATTGCACGCGCCTCGCGGACAAGGGCGTCGGCGTCGGCGGCGGGCGACGTCGAGGGTCTCGGTGCGGTCCTCTTCTCCGCGTCGACAGCCTTATCGCCGCCATCAAGCCCCGCGGATTTGAGCTCCTCGACGCGGGCGCGCAGCCGGGCGTTTTCAGCGGCCAAGGCACTGACCCGGACGAGAGCGCGGGCGACAGGCGTGGCAGGCCCCGTACGGACGTAAACGACACGGGGCGGCGACGCCGGCTCAGCTGGCACCGCTGCCGTTGCAGCGGTTGCCGCTGCCAACGCCGTCTCCTCGCGCGCCTGATCGAGATCGCGCTGCAGAGCGGCGGCTCGGCCTCGCGCCCCTGCCGCCGACGCCCGGGCCATCTCAGCCTCTCGCGCCAGGGCCGCCCCCCGCGCCTCGGCAGCCGCCAGGCTCTCCTCGGTCGCCTCGAGGCGACGCGCCAGCTCCACCGCCACGATGGCGCTGGCCCGGCTGGCCGCAGCACGCCGGGCGCGCTCTGCGTCGGGTGTAGGCGCCGACGAGGTTGTGCAGCCCCGCGGGCCTGACGAAAGGGCCGTATCATCAGCCGAGGAGGTTGCGCCAGCGGTGGCGGCGCTGCCGGCGGCGACGGAGGTCGAGGCTGTCGATCGTAGCCTTTCCATCTCGGAACGCAGGACCCCAACATCGCACTGCGCCGTGGCGAGGCGCTCCGCAGCCGACTGCGCGGCGGTGTTGGCCGCACGGCCCCCGGCTGTGGCCGCATTGTGCTGCTTCTGCCCCTCCTCGAGCTGGGCGGCGAGGGCGTCTCGCTCGGCGATACCCGCGGCCAGGTCGAGTCTGGCGGCCTCTCTCTCCCGCTCTGCCATCAAAGGGCCTCGCTTGAGCACGGGAGGGGTGCTGGGCGAGGATGCGTGGGCGGGAGGGAGGGGGGGGGGGGGGGGGGGGCAGGGGCGGGGGGGGGGGGAGAGGGGGGGGGGGGGGGGGGGGGGGGGGGGGGGGGGGGGGTGGGGTCGGAGGAGGGATCTATGGAGGGCAGCAGGACGCGTGAGGCGTCAAAGCGGCGATGTCTCGTGATTTGGGGCGTGAGAGCTCTCGCCTTGGCGCGTGGGGGACGGGACGAAGGTGGGCGGACGGCCGGCGCAGAAGACGGCCTCACGTCGGCCAAGTTGGGTCGAGCAGCACGCGGGCCAGCAGGGCCGCGTGACCCTGCCGGGCATCGTGGATGGAGGCCACCCGCGACACGGATTGGGTTGATTGGGGGTGCCCCTCGCCGTTTTATAAGTCACCCTGGCCGTCTCGCTCGCCACCTCTGCAGTTGCAGCCAGCGCGATTTCCGGTGAGACGAGCCCCAGACCCTATAGCTCGGTAGGCCAAAGGGAGCGGCAGCGCCATGGCGAAGGCCCCGGCTGGAAGACGGCGGCGTCAAGCCGGGAAACCGCTCGGCAGCGCGGGCCCCGGTGGCGGCGACGGACGCGCCGCCCCCGCCACGCCCAGCCAACGCGCTCTCGTCGTCGCTCTTGTTCTAGTGGCCGCCTCAGGCGAGAGGAGATGTTGTTGAGGTGCCGCCCCCTCGCGACATCTTGTGTCCGGTCCACGGAGCAATCCCACGCGGGACGAGAGTTCGCTTTTTCGCCGAGTGGGCCGACGGGACACGGGACGATGCCCCCCGCCGAGACCGCGGCGGCGGGCTCGCCCCGCACCCACCCGCCCCCGTCAACCCGTCGCTCGACCTCGCGCCCTGCGATCTCTCTTCGACGCCGCAATCGTCATCCCGACCCCCGCCCAACGAGCCTCGACCTGCTCCCACCCCGCAGCCGTTGCTGCCCCGGCAGCCAGGGCCGCCGACGTCGGGAGCACGGAAACTGGCGCCGGGGGCTCCGGCTCCGGGGGCTCCTCCAACGTCGGGTGGGCCGCCGAGACGGACGACTACCGCAGCTGCCGCGTCCACTGCTCCGCCACTGGGTGCCCGGCCTTAATGGAGGGGGGTCCCTGGTGGGGCCGCGACGGCCCCCCTGGCGAGGCCGGACGGGCGACACCGTGTGTGGGGCGGACGCGACCCGCCCCGCCGGGCGCCTCTCTCTTCGTCCGCCTCGTCGCGGGACTGGAATCGAGCCTCGGCCTCGGCGGTGAGGGGTCGCTCTTCCCCACCCCGGCGGGAGACCGCCTCCTCCCGCCCGGCGCCCCACCGCCCCGGCCGCCGGGGCCTGCGTCGCCCCGCGACGGCGTCTGCGGTGGGGACCGGCCTCCGGGGGGCGCCTCGTCCCTCCTTCTCGGTCCTTTGGGCCGCTTCCTCGGTCCCGTTCCCTGGGACTGCGAGGCGGAATGCGATTATCTCTGTTCGCGAGGCGAGCAACCCTCCCTGGTTGTTTCCCATATGTTCAACGTTCTCTCGCCCACGCCGCTGCCCACCTCGCTCCAACCCCCCCCACCTCCACCCTTCACCTTTTTTTCGCACCTCTTCCCCATTCCCCCACCCCCCCTGCCCCCCCAGAGCTTTCCTCCCAGTGGGCACGCCGCGGGTGGGATGGCGGAGGAGGCGTGGCCGTGGCGTGGCCGCCGCCCGACCAGCTCGGCCTGGGGCAGACTCCTCCAGGGGGAG
>Ga0255754_10003960_pt1 | contig 10498 bp, 10 predicted proteins | sample 101ome_22_FD_179954 | JGI IMG/M metagenome (GOLD analysis project Ga0255754, IMG submission 179954) | Coastal salt marsh microbial communities from the Groves Creek Marsh, Skidaway Island, Georgia - 101412BT metaG (version 2) | ecosystem: Environmental > Aquatic > Marine > Intertidal zone >... | reverse complement strand
AATTTGGTTTTCTTACCGACCGTCACCGCATCGGTGGACACGCCCGATTCGTTCACCACGATGTCCTCGCGCAGGTTTCGTTCTGACGTGACCGTGATCGTCACATCGTGCGTTCGCTCCGCACCGCTGTCGTCCCATGTCAGCCTCAACACGACCTCATCACCGATGAGGTCGCCGTTGTCATCCACGGTTGGATGGTCCCACTTCAGAATGTACTCCGAAACGGGAATGAATTCCGATGCGGGGCTGACCTCACCCGTCTCGCCTTCGATGAAGGTCGGGATGGCGATTTGCCAGACCAGCACGGAGAGGAACATCAAGCCGATCAAACCGGACAGGGCAAGGCCCGTTGAGCCGACTTTCTCCATGACGTCGCGCCGGCGACGGTTGCGTTTCTTCAGGACGTCGATGTCTTTCTTCATCAGTACGCCTCCCGGTACGCCGACAACACCTTGTTGCCGAGCAAGTTCAAGCACAACGTAATGACAAACAGGTACAACCCAACGGCGAAGATGGTCAAGTAGCCGATTTCGCCGAAGGGCAAGTCACCGCCCACGCGCTGTGCGATGTAGGCCGTCATGGTCTGCGCAGGCAGGAACATGTTCGTCGTGTACACCGCCACTGTCCCCACGGCCAACGTGACCGCCATGGTCTCGCCAACGGCACGCGACAAGGCGAGGATGATGCTCGCCAAAATGCCGGAAAGCGAGGCTTGAATCATCACGCGGAACGTGGTCTCGATCCTCGTGGCCCCCAGCGCCAAGGACCCTTCCCGAAGCTCGTTGGGTACGGCTCGGAGGGCATCTTCGGACATGGAGGCGACAAGAGGGAGAATCATCACACCGACAACGATGGCACCGTTGATCGGGTTGAGCACATTCGGTGGCGCGTCAATCCACCCACGAGCAAACGCGAATTCACCAAATTCAACGACAAGCGGCCCGATGTAAATGAACGCAAAGAACCCGTAGACCACCGATGGAATACCTGCGAGCAGTTCCAAGGTCGGCTTCACCACGGCCACCAGGCGAGGCGAGGCGTACTCGCTGAGGTAAATGGCGCACCCAACACCGAGGGGGACAGCGATGAAGAGGGCACCAAACGCCACCTGGATGGTGGTGAAGAGCAAGCTGTTGACACCGAACGACATGTTGTCGCACAACGAGCGGCGGTCAGCGCACGCCCCTGTGGGCGTCCACTGCGTGGAGAAGAAGAACTCGCCCAACGCACCACCGTAGTTGGTGGTGATGGAAAAGAACAGGACGGCCAGGGAACCAAACAACAACCCGTACATGACCGACTTGTCGGTGGATTTGGACGAGGGGCTGGAAAGCACCAGGTAAGCGTTCACGGTGCGCTTCCACATGAACCATGGCACCAGCAACACCAGACACAGCAGGAAGGACTCGACCACCAGCCACAGAATCGCCGTGACTGCCACCAAACCGTAGACCATCGGTTTGGTGGGCGAGGTGACCAATGCGGGCGCCTTTGACAGGAATTGAGGGCGCTGTTTCAGTCCCCACTCCAGGGCAAGGCACGCCAGCAGCACCAGCAATGCGAGACCGCTGGAAGAAGCCAGCCCGGACACATCCATCTCAGCGGAGAACCAACCGCGCCCGTCGGCGACCTCCGAGAAGAAGGTGGTCGCCTCAAACAGCAGCGTTTGGATGATGCCAAGCGTGATCAGAATGACCGAAGAGCTGGTGAAAAACAGGATGTAGCGCGTTCGTTCTTTCGAAATGCGTTCAAGCAGCGAAGGTTCGTCCGACGCCGCTTGCTTGACCTCAATTTCGTTGAGCGCCGTCACGGTACCGCCTCACTTGGTTTCCAAACGCTCGTTCATGAGCATGTTGAGCAGGGCTTCAGCGAAGTTGATGCCGTACGCACAAAGCCTTCGAATTGATTCTGAGATTCGAAACTCACAGAACAAGCGCTCTGCCGAACCTCGTCCGGTCCATAGTTCACTCTCCGACGATTCAATGGCGGCGATCAGGTCAACCAGCGATGTTTTGGCCTGGTGGATGATGCCCACGTCTTTTGTGTACATGTTGTGCACGAGCGTTTTGAGTTCCTGGGCCCAGGTTGGAATGGCCATAAGTGGCATTTCCGTCGGTTTGGTGCGCACCAATTCTGAATTGTCCTTGACGAGGGTCGCCAGTCGGGCAGCGTGGTCACCCATGCGCTCGAGGACGCGGGCGATGTTGGCGTGCTCAACCGCTGAATACCGGTCGACCTTGAGGCGCTTTTCGACTGACGGACTTTTGATGGCCGAAGCCACCTGCCGCTCGACGAGCAGACGACGAGCATCGATCTGCCGCTCGCGATCTTGAATGTCGGACAGCAGGTCAATGTCCTCGCCCCCCAACACGGCATAGGCATCGTTCACGAGGGTGGAGATGAGGATGTACATTCGATTGATGGACACCTGCAGGCGGAGTTCGGAGGGGTTGAGAATGGAAACAATGCGGATGCTGTTGTCGGTGTCCTCTTCAATTTCCATGCCGCGGGTGTCGCGCAGGAATTCACGGATGTCATTGCGAACCGAGCGCCCGATGGTACCGCTGCAGTTGACCTCAATGGTGCTCGTGCCGGTCAGGTACGCCCCGATGAGCAGATCCACCAAACCGACATCCAATGAACAGCAGTCAATGGACACGCTGGTCTTCATGTCCTTTCCTTGGAGGGCGGATATGCGCAAATCGCCAGATCCCAATTCTTCGATGCTCACGATGTCGCCCTTGTCGAGCTGGTTCTCGCGGACCCAAGTCTTTGGGAGGGAGACGATCATGGTTGACCCGCCAGTGAGCTGAAGTTTGCGGAACTCGCCATCGCTCATGCTCGTTCTCCTCCTCTATTGAGTTCCATATGTTCCATGGATAGAGAGTCGACCCATATACACTATATTTTGCTATATACTTCTCAATAGCCCCCAATAGACTGTAGGGGTCACGCCCATGGACTATGGAACTATGGCTATGACAGGAGCGAATCACATGAGCCTCAAAAAACACACAAGAACCTGCACCATCGTTTTGACCCTGTTGCTCGCCAGTTTGGCGGGTTGCATCGGCGGTGATGAAGATACTGAAAACGAAGTGAAGACGATTAACATCGCCGGCAGCAGCACGGTGTTCCCCGTGGCAAGCGCTTGGGCCCAGGCCTACAGCAGCGCCAACAGCGATTACACCGTCACCGTGGCCGGCGGCGGATCCGGCGCCGGAGCCTCCAAAGTTTGCAGCACCGATGCTGATGCCGTGAACATCGGCGACATGAGCCGCGGCTGGAAGGAATCTGAAGCCACGGTGGGCAGCGACGGTTACACCTACGACTGCGCCAACTCCGACGTCACCGTCACCCAACTTATTGTCGCCATCGACGGCCTCTCCGTGGTGATGAAGAACGGCGGGGCGGCCGACCAGTGCGTCACCGACATGGGCGGCCTGTCCATGGCCCAGCTCCGCTGGATTTACTCCGACTGGAGCGAGGAGGACCTCGCCAACCACTCGAAAGGCGGCCTGAACATGACGTCCGTCACGCCCAACAACGACGACGATGGCGTCCGCGAATGGGGCGACCTCCATGACTCCTCAGCCTGTCCTGACCAGGAAATCACGCTGTGGGGCGCCGACTCTGACTCGGGCACCTACGAGTACTTTGGCGAACAGGTGTTCTGCAAGGCATGCTTCGCAGACGCCGAGCCCGTTCCAGAAGGCTTTGATTCCGACCGCGGCTACCAAAACTCAGCCGACGACAATCAGATCGTCAACGGCCTCACGGGCGACGAGTACGCCATCGGCTACTTCGGCTACGCCTACTACGAGGAGAACGCCAACTCGCTTTCCGTTGTCGCCATCGCCAACAACGACACCCACGGCGTCCAAGACGCTGGTGGGGCCGTGGCTCCTGAAACGAGCACCGTGGCAGACGGCAGCTACGCACCGTTGTCCCGCTACATCTACATGAACGTCAACAACGACGATTGGGACCTCGTTCGAGGGTTCTTGGACTACGGTTACTCGGAGGCCGGTATGGACCACGTCGCTGATGTGGGCTACGTGCCCTTGCCCGAGGCCATGCTGACCGAGATGAAGGCCCGACTCGGCTGATCGGTTCGCTGTTGTAGCACCCTCCGGCAACACCCCAACACGGGTCGTCCGCACGGTATCCAAGCGCACGGCCCCAACCGGTTGTGAACCTTCATGTATGAAACACCGCAAGGGCACGGGTATGAACGCTGGCAGCCTGGACCTCGATGGCGGGACCTTCAAGCTCAACCTTCCCTACACCTGGCAGGGTTGGCTCATCTGGGCTTTCGGTGTGCTGATCACGGTCGGCGGCGTGGCGGGGATGCTGTCGGGCGACGCCGCCCTCGGCGTCCTTATCGTGTTTGGGTGCCTGATGATGGCCACGTCGGCCCCCGGTTCGCTGGAGGCGGACCTGCACCGCCTGCGAAAAGAGGCCATGCCGGTTGAAGCCATGGAGCAAAAGGCGCAGGAAAGCGGCCTCTCCATCGACAGCTGGTGGTTGCAACAGACCACCTACGTGCCGACCACGGACCCCAGCGACTGGATTTTGCCCGCACCCGGTTACACGACCTGGAACCACGCCAACCCCTACGTGGCCGACGCCGACGGAGGGCCGATCGCTGAGCACCCGCATAAAGTGGGCACACCTCGTCCAGCCACCTTCTCGCTGTTCACGGTCTACGCCCTCATCGCCGTTGGCGGCACCGTCATGGCCGGCGGTGCTCTGATGACCCAGGACCCAGAGGGCATGAGTTTCTACCCCGCAGCAGGCATCGCAGGCCTTGGGCTGATCCTCACGCTCGTCGGGTGGTTCCGCGCCAAGATGCTGGGGCAGATGCTCGACACCCCCACTTCGCTGGTGCGCTCCGCACCCGTGGGCCACCCAGAACTGGTTGGTCAAGTTCGACCCACCGCCCAAGGCGCCCTTCGCGTCGTGGTGGACGGCAACGAGCGCATGGCCATGGACCACATGGTCGGCTACCACTGGGAGTACGAGCAATACCAGTGCCGCACCGTCAAAACCGATAACGGCACACGAGAAGAATGCAGTTGGGTGACCGTGCGTCAGGAATCGGGTGGATGCGATTTCTTCCTCCACGATGGCACCGGCGGCATCAAAGTCAACACGACCACGTTCAAGCGCCGAAATTACGGCCAGTACCTCAAGCGATGGGACGGCGCCTTCGCCGAAACCTTGGGCAAGCAACTCATGGCCCAGGCCGTGGCCGGCGTGCTCGGTGGTGCCAAGGTCAAGAAGCACCGCTGGACCCTCTCTGGGCTTCGGCTTGGGAATCCCGTTTACATCCTCGGTCAGACCGTTCCTCGACAGCAGTCCGAATGGCAGGCCGAAGGACTGGACGGTACCCTTGGCAACAGTTTGCTCGAAGTCAAGGGCGAGGAAGATGCGCCCGGTGTAAAGTGCGTCATTCAGCGAGGCTCGGAGCTGGCCACCGTCGGCCGATCCCGTTCGATGCTCGAAATGCTGGTGCCGCCCATCGTTCTCATGCTGGGAGGGTTGGGCCTGTTCGGTCTTGCATGAGTTGCCGCAAGGAGAGAACCGACCATGGTGACCGAGGACGCCACCCAACAAGCGCACGTGGTGCTCAATCAGGTCGTCGATGGCGGTTTAACCTACGCCGTGCCCATCTTCCTCGTCTGCCTGTGGCTGTTCATACAGGGTGCTCAGCGACTTCCTGTCACCATCGGTCTGGCTGGCATGTTCGTGGGCTACGGCGCAGCCGATCAACTCTATCCGTCCGTGGCTGAATTTGGCTACGACATCAACGCCGAACAGTTCAGGTGGGTGGTGGCGTTTTTGCTCGCCGGTGTGTCCATCACCGTGGCTCAAATGGCGATTCGGTTCCTCGCCGCTGGTTTGGTGTTCTTGGCGGTGACCCGGCTCATCGCAGCAGGCGATGTCTTCGGCATGGATTTGGAAGGCGACGCTTTTCTGTCCGGCCTGCTCACTTTGTTCGCCATCGTGGCCAGTTTCTCCTTCCGTCGGTTGTTGCCGGTGCTGGTGTCCGGCATCATGGCCTCCATTGGGATGATCTTTGCCGCTTATGTGGCGTTGGGTTGGGACATCGCACGGCTGAACGGCACCGATGCCTATGACGTGTACATCGCCGTGCCGTTGGGTTGCGTCAGCGCTTACCTCCAGTACAAAGGGTTCATGAAAAAACGCAAAAAGGACATGCACGAAGACGACGATGACGACGGCTTTTCGTATTGAGGTGAACGGTTTCATGCACCAGCCCACCGTGGTCATCACCGGCGCCAACCGAGGCATCGGGTTGGAATTCGTCCGCCAGTGGTTGGAGCGCAGCGCAGTGGTTCACGCGACCTACCGAACCACGATGGGTGGGTTGAGCGACCTTGAGCATCCTTTGTTGACGTGCCACCGGGTGGACGTGCGGTCCGACGAGGACCTCGTCGCCATGTTTGACCGGATCGAAGGACCCGTGGATGTCCTCATCAACAACGCTGGCGTTTCGGACGGACGGTGGGAATCGCTGGAAGCCATCGACATCGATGTGGCGCTCGATGTGCTGGCGGTGAACGCTTTGGCGCCCGTACGGGTGGTCCAACAGGCATCGGCCAAGTTACGTGAAGGCAGTAAAATCGCCATGGTGTCCAGCCTGATGGGGTCCATTGGGGATTGCGAAAGCGGCCGGTCCTACGCGTATCGGGCGTCCAAGACCGCCCTGAACATGCTCACCGTGGCGATGAAACCCGAACTGGCGGAACGCGGTGTGGCCACCGTGTTGCTCCACCCCGGCTGGGTGCAAACCGACATGGGGGGACCACAGGCACCGGTGAACACTGTGGACAGCGTTGCGGGCATGCTTGCGCGAATTGACGAGCTCACGGTCGCGACCAGCGGCTCGTACCGCTCGTTCGACGGGACGATCTTGCCGTGGTGATCACTCGCAAGCGCTGCACAAACCAGCATAGGTCAAGTGAACCTCGTCCAACACCGACATGCGCTCAACACCGTGCGTGACGAGTGATTCGGGCAACGGCACGTCCCAAAGTTCACCGCACCGTGTGCAAGCGGCGTGGGCGTGCGGCCCCGTGTTGCAGTCGTAACGCGTCTCGCCGTTGTGTTCCACGGCACGAACGGTGCCTTCCTCCACCAGGTTCGCCAGATGGCGGTACACCGTGGCCAAGCCGATGCCGGTCGAACGCAGCGAAACGTGAACATCGGCGGCTGTGGGGTGGTCGTGACGGCTCAGCACCTCGTCCAGTACGGCCACCTTTTGCCAGGTGGCACGGCGGGCAACGGGTGGGTCTTTGCTCATGACGGCTCCTCGTGGATGGGGGTTCAAGCAAGGTCAAACCGATCAGCGTTCATGACCTTCGTCCATGCAGCAACGAAATCGGCCTTGAACTTGTCCTGGTTGTCGTCTTGAGCGTACACTTCAGCGATGGCTCGCAGTTGCGAGTTGCTGCCGAACACGAGATCGGTGCGGGAGGCGCGGCGAACCACTTCACCGGTGGCTCGGTCTTTGGCCTCGTAGGAGTTGCTGCCCGTAGCGGTCCACTTCACGTTCATGTCCAAGAGGACATTGAAGAAATCGTTCGAGAGCTCGTCGTGGTTGTTCGAGAACAGCCCGCGGTCATCGGAGGAGACGCCCAAGGAACGCAGACCACCGACCAGGACCGTCATTTCAGGGGCGGTCAAGCCGAGCAGTTGCGCTTTGTCGAGCATCATTTCTTCGGGTGAGACGGCGAAGTTCTTCTCAAGGTAGTTGCGGAAGCCGTCTGCGACGGGTTCCAGCACCTCAAACGAAGCTGCGTCGGTTTGTTCCTCGGTGGCGTCGCCGCGACCGGGGTGGAACGGTACGTTGCAACCCGAGGCGTTCTCGATGGCCACGTTACCGGCGAGCACGATGGTGTCGGCCAGACTGGCGCCGTGAGCCTCTGCGAGACGCTCAACACACCGAGCACCTTGCTCAACTGGTCGGGCTTGTTGGCCTTCCACGTGTTTTGTGGAGCGAGGTTGATGCGAGCACCGTTGGCGCCGCCGCGAATGTCGGAGCCTCGGAAGGTCGAGGCGCTGGCCCATGCCGTTTCCACAAGTTCGGTGGTGGACAAGCCTGAGGCAGCGATGGCGCCCTTCAGAGCGTTGATGTCGTAGCCAGTGGGCCCGGAGGGCACGGGGTCTTGCCAGATGAGGTCCTCCTCGGGAACATCCGGACCGAGGTAACGGGCCTTGGGACCCATGTCACGGTGGAGGAGTTTGAACCAGGCGCGAGCGAACGCATCCCCGAAGACTTCCGGATTCTCATGGAAGTGCTTGGAGATCTTGCGGTACTCTGGGTCGCGAATCATGGCCATGTCGGCCGTGGTCATCATCGTGGGGACCTTCACGCTGGCATCTTCTGCATCGGGAGCCATGTCGGCTTCGTCGGGGTTCTTGGGCGTCCACTGGTTCGCACCGGCTGGACTCTTGACGAGTTCCCACTGGTCCTCGTACTTGAAGAGCAGATCAAAGTAACCGTTGTCCCACTGGGTGGGGTTGGCGGTCCAAGCGCCTTCGATGCCGCTGGTGATGGTGTCGCGGCCGTGGCCCTTGCCGTGGGTGCTCATCCAACCGAAGCCCATGTCTTCAATGGCACCGCCTTCGGGCTCAGGGCCCACGTGTGCGGCATCACCTGCACCGTGGGATTTACCAAAGGTGTGACCACCGGCGACCAGGGCGACGGTTTCTTCGTCGTTCATGGCCATGCGGGCAAAGGTTTCTCGAACGTCCTGAGCGCTCAAGAGTGGATCGGGGTTGCCGTTGGGGCCCTCAGGGTTGACGTAGATCAAGCCCATCTGAACCGCTGCCAGCGGGTTGTCGAGGTCTTGGCGGGTGTCACCGTAGCGGTTGTCGCCCAGCCACTCATCTTCGGCACCCCAGTAGATGTCAGTCTCGGGGGCCCAGATGTCCTCACGGCCGCCGCCGAACCCGAACACGGGCCCACCCATGGATTCAATCGCCACGTTACCGGCCAAGATGAGAAGATCGGCCCACGAAATCTTGTTGCCGTACTTCTTCTTGATAGGCCAGAGCAAGCGTCGGGCCTTGTCGAGGTTGCCGTTGTCGGGCCAGCTGTTCAGCGGAGCAAAGCGTTGTGCGCCGGTGCCGCCACCACCACGGCCGTCGCCGGTGCGGTAGGTGCCTGCAGCGTGCCAGGTCATGCGGATGAAGAAGCCGCCGTAGTGACCGTAGTCGGCCGGCCACCAGTCTTGGCTGTCGGTCATGAGGTCGTGGAGATCCTTCTTCAAGGCAGCGTAATCCAACGAGTTGAAGGCATCCTTGTAGCTGAACCCGGCGTCCATGGGGTTGGACTTCCGGTCGTGCTGGTGCAGGATGCTCAAATCGAGTTGGTTGGGCCACCAGTCGTTGTTGTTCGTTCCGCGGTTGGGCGAGGTTGCGCCACCGTGCATGACGGGGCACTTGGCATCGGAGTCTCCGAGATGTTGCATGGCGGCCAGTCATGGATGGCATATTTAAGATTGAGTTTCATTCTCAATAGAGGAACGGTTATGCGATTTGGTCCGGACGCCAACGCATGGACGGTACGCCGTTGATCACGATGGTGAAATCGCGCGTGTTGAGTGAATGTCCCGAGTTGGACGACGGTGGGTTGCAGCTTGACCGTACGTTGGGAATGCTGTGCTCCTTCCTCAGCGTGGATGATTTCGTGTCGTTCCTGACCTCGCCGTCCTTTGCCGGCTATGCGCGATCGGCAGAGCCGTGGGTCGTGTTTGAAATCGGCTTGTACACGGACCACACCAAAACACTGGAATTCATCGCATCCGCCGACACGAACCGGTTCGTTGACCCGGGCATGACCGGTGTATTCGCAGACCATGTTGCCGTGTGTCAAACCGGTGATGACATGAAACAAGCCTTGGGGCTGTGGCTGGCCCATGTCACGCTTCAGTAGAAGATGGAACAACAGGTCAACGAACCGTCTGCGGCTCGAATCTCGCTCATATCAAGGGCGATGACCTCGAGACCGAGGCCTTCCAGAGTGGACTGAACCGTGGGGTACCCCTCGGCCATCAGCACCTTGCCTCCTGGGAGCCCGATGGTGTTGCAACCGTAGACTTCTTCCTCGGGCATCCACAACACCTCGCAGCCATCGGGTAATTCGCCAAAGGCGTGTTCATGGAGGTAACCCTTGGGGGCTAAAATCACGTTGTCGGTTGGCGTCGAGGACACGCTGGTCAAATGGAGGGCGTGCCCTGGAATGTCGATGACGCGCAACTCGTAACCGAGTGTGTCGAGCAAACTTCGCAACGAAGCGATGCCAAGATCATTGGTTCGGGTGGACCGCCCCACAAAGAACAGGTCACCCAATCGGATGATGTCCCCGCCATCCATGCGGGCTTCTCCACCCATGTCGCAGGTTTGGACGCCGTCGAGGGCGTCCATCAGGAAATCAGCGATGGGGGGCTGTTCGGCAACCCGACTT
>Ga0255754_10003939_pt1 | contig 10524 bp, 9 predicted proteins | sample 101ome_22_FD_179954 | JGI IMG/M metagenome (GOLD analysis project Ga0255754, IMG submission 179954) | Coastal salt marsh microbial communities from the Groves Creek Marsh, Skidaway Island, Georgia - 101412BT metaG (version 2) | ecosystem: Environmental > Aquatic > Marine > Intertidal zone > Salt... | reverse complement strand
ACTTTTAAAAGGTTTTGAGAACAAAATATGAAGTAAGTTTTTTGAGGAACTTCTTCAATAATTTTCAATAAGGCATTGATAGAATTATTATTAAGAAGATTAATTTCATTTAAAAAAATGATGTTAGAAAGATCTAAAACATTAGTATGAAGAAATTCCTTCTTTAGTTTTCTTATTTGTTCAATACTAATTGATTTAGATGTTTCCTCTGGTTTTATAAAAAAAAAAGATGTATCGACTTCATATTGTTTTTGAAAAAAAATCTCTTTTAAAGAATTTTCTATAATTTCTGATTGATAATCAGCTTTTATTTCAATTAAGAAAAAACCATTTTTTTGCGATTTTATAAAACTTACTACCTTATCAATTTGCATCTTTTTAAATTTTCAATTATTTCTTTATGGACAATATCTTTAGGCTTGCTGGCATCTATAGTGATAAACTTTCTTTTACCAACTTTGATTTTTGCAATTTCATCATAATTTTTTTGAATACGTGTAAAATGCGAAGAGTATTTTTTATCAAAAAAATTCTTTTCGCCTCTCATTTTTTTTCTTTCTAGCAGAGTTTTTTTATTAATTTTGAAGTAAAATGTAATTGTCGGGATATATTTTTTTTCAATTTGATTGATTAAATTCAATATTAATAATTTATCTTTACTTGTAATTTTTTGATATGCATAAGTGGAGTCAAAAAATCTATCAAATACAACCAAATTTTTTGTATTCATCGTTGAAAGAAGAGTAAAACGAGATGCAAAAAAAAATAAAATTAAACTTAGATTGTCAAAATCAGACTGAAGTATAATTTTTCTTATTTTTTCTAATTGTTTGTTTCCACCAGGTTCTCGAGTGAAAGTAGATTTGATTTTATTTTTCTTAAAATAATTTTGTAAAAGTTTTATTTGTGTAGATTTTCCAGAATATTCAAAGCCTTCAAAGCTAATTATTTTCATAATTCTGCTTAGTTAGAACCTAAAACTAAATAATAGAGAGCTGAAGTAATTCTTGAAAAGAAACCTTTTTGCTCAATGTTCTCTGAGGCTAATAATGGATATTGTAATTTTTTATCAGCATAAGAAATTTGAACTAATCCTATCTGATCGTTAATTGATATTGGAGTTGGTATAGGTTCTTCAACAAGAACTTCAACTTTCATATCAGAGATGTGGGTTTTAGGAATACTAACACTAATATCTTGTTGTGAGGATAGTTTAACCTTTTCTTGTTTACCAAGCCAAGTTGAAGCTTCTACCACCACTTCCCCCTCTTTGTAAAAGTCAACTAATTGAAAATTATTAAAACCCCAGTCCATTAATCTCAAAGACTCTTGCGCTCTAGCTCGTGAAGTCTCTAAGCCATTTAAAACTAATAATAATCTTCGGCCTCCCCTTTCTGCAGAACCTACCAAACCGTATCCAGCAGCTTGGGTATGACCAGTTTTAAAACCATCAGCACCATCAAAAGAGTATAAAAGTGGATTTCGATTATCTTGCTTAATTCCACTATAAGTAAATTCAGTTATTCCATACATTTTATAGAGCTCTGGATGCTCGTTGAGAGTGTATTCCGCAATTTTAGCTAAATCTTTAGCAGTTGTGTAATGGTTGTCATTTGGCCAACCACTACTATTAACAAAATTAGAATTACTTAAGCCAATTTTTTTTGCCAAATTATTCATTTCTATCGCAAAAGTTTCCTCAGAGCCTGAAATACCCTCCGCTATTGCAATTGAAGCATCATTACCACTCTGAACCACGACACCGAGAAGCAAATCAGAGACTTTTACTTTTTTGTCTACTTCTATAAACATCTTGGATCCGCCCATTTTCCATGCCTTTTTGCTTATTAGAAACTCTTGATCCATCGACAGAGTGCCATCTTTAATCTTTTCAAAAGCCATTAAAGCAGTCATAATTTTAGTCATACTAGATGGATATGTTCTCTCTTCAGAATTTTTATCAAGTAGCACTTCGCCAGTCGAAAGATCTATTAGCAGAGCTGTTTTAGCGATACTTTCAATAGCATTAGAATTAAAAGTAAAAAATATTAGAGAAATCGATAAAATTAATGAATTAAGGGTATTTTTGAGCATTCGTATATCCATTTCTAATTAGAAAATCTATTTTTAGATTAATATCATTTTTTTCAAAAGGACCAGCAAAAACATTGATTTGGTTCTCATTTTTTTCGAATATAAGGCCTAAATTTCTAATTTTATTGGTAATTAACTTTGCAGAACCAATGTCATTATAGCTGTCAATAAGCACTAAACCTTCATAGTTCTTAGATAAAATTTCAATTTCTTTAATTTTTTCTTTATCAAGGCTTGCGCTTAATTCTGTTTGCTCATCCTCTAAACTCTCAAAAGAAATCTCCGTATCATCCATTTTTACTCTGCTTTGTTCTTTTGAGCCCTCAACCTTTCTCAATCTAAGGGAGTCATCTTTTAAATATTCAATATAAATTCTTGAATTTACTTGCAATAGAGAGGACAAGTTTTCACTTATTTGTAATTTGCTGTTAGTTTCATTTTTAACATTCCTAACAACAACGTATTCACTCAAATCATTAGGATTAGAGATTTTTGCAACACCAGGATATGGCAAATTTTTATGTGAAATTTCATAGTCACCTAGATTTTCAGATATTGTGAAACTCTCTAATGTTGATAGTTGTATTTCATAATCCTCTATATCCGATAAAATTACAGAAGTTTTGGTGAAATAAGACTCTTCAGATACCTTTTCAGTAGCTATATTTTCTTTTTCTTCTACTACTACAGGAACAGTACAAGATGAAAGAAATAGTAAAAACAGTAATTTATGAAAATTATTTAATTTTATCACTTAAAAGTCCTACAGATAGGGCATAATAATTAGAACAGTTATATGACAGGATATTTAAATAGTTATTATAAACAATGAAATATCTATAATCATTTTCCTCTCTGCCCATTCTTACTAAATAACTATCTATGTTTAAGCTATCTACTCTATCTCCATTTAATTTTTGAAAATTCATCTCTCTAAAGGCTGATAAAGGTAGTTTTTTAGATAGTTTTTTTATTGCTAGACATCCTTTTTCTCTTTTAATGAAAAGCTCTTTTTCTAATTCTTTGATGTTTGTTGGTGGAATTACTTCTCTACCCCATGTGTAATTTGGATCCCATTTATTAGATCCGACACCTTGGAGATATCTGCCAATTGACGCTAATGAGTCTTCAACATCTGTCCAAATATTCTTTTTCCCATCATTATTAAAGTCTTGAGCGTAGTTTAGAAAGCTAGATGGCATAAACTGATTTTGACCCATTGCTCCAGCCCATGAACCCTTAAAATTTTCCAGATCTATATGACCTTCCTCAATGATTTTAAATGAATTGAAAAGCTCCTTAGTGAAGTATTTTCGACGTCTTTCATCGTATGACATAGTGAGTAAACTCTCTATAACTGGATAATTACCAGTAATTTCTCCATAAGCAGTTTCTAACCCCCATATCGAAATAATAAATCTAGGTTGAACATTATAAACTTGTTTAATATTTTGTAATAAATTATTGTTTTCATTGTATTTATTTATACCATTTTGAATTCTTAACTTCGAAATTCTTTTTTCGATATACTCAGAAAAAGTTAAAGTGAACTCAGGCTGACATTTGTCATTTTCGATAACTCTTTTATTGACCTGGTAATCTTGAATTAATGTCTTCACGAAATTCTTATCTAAGTCATATTGAGGGGCATTTTCTATAACCTCCACTTTCCAGTTATCAAATTGGGAAAAATCATAATTCTCTAAAACATCACAATTTTTGGGGTCATGGGAGTAAGATGATTTTACAAGTAAAAATAGAGTCGAAAATGTAAGGATTATTAATTTGTGCATAGTCTTAGATTCCTTATTTAGACGTTGATTATATATCTTTTAGAATGATCTTTTTGATCTGTTTTGTAAGTATACTTTTGCTAATTCTCTCTTTTCTGGTATATTGTATACATGGAATTATCAAATGTAGGTAAAAGATTTGTTTATACTTCAATAATAATGATGTTTTTATCTATGGTTTTACCATGGGAATCTCTTTCTGATTATACTTATTCAGAATCAATGGGGCTTTTAATGAATATCATCCCTGCCGTAATCTTTGCTGTTAGCGCTTTAATGGTAATACTTAAGCCTCTTGCATCTGCCTTAAGCAAGCTTGGCGTAAATTACATCTTATTGCTGTTATGTTTATTAAATGCCATAGTTCTTTATTTTGGAATGCAATACTATCCTGATACTTACACTATTGGATATTTATTATTCCCCTCCTCTGTTATCGTTTTTATGCTAGGAACAATTTTTAGCGTAAGAAAAGTTGACGGTTCTAAGGCTTAGTTTTTAATTTCAGGTTGTTTTTTAAATTATAATCGTTATTAAATAACGTCTATTACTGCTTATTCGGAAGGATGGCTGAGCGGTTGAAAGCACCGGTCTTGAAAACCGGCAAAGGGGCAACTCTTTCCTGGGTTCGAATCCCAGTCCTTCCGCCACTTAAAATATTTATTCCGAAATTATTATTCTTGTATTTGTTCCTATGGAGATAGTAACTTTTGATCCGATTGGTATTTGCTTATCTCCTGACTGAACTATAGATATATCTTCATCGCTGTCTTCAATATCTACAACATATTGAAAACCATTATGATCACCGAGTCTTGATGCTACCGCATTTCCTATAATGGCACCACCAATAGCTCCAACAACCGCTACTGTATCGCGACATTCGTCATCAAAAATACCTTCGCCGCAACCAATAACAGCTCCTAATAGTCCTCCAGTAATAGCACCTAGCCCATCATCCTCACCTTTGATTTTAACGGGTTCCGCGGCAACGAGAGTACCGTATTTCACTGTATTTATTCTTTGAGTATCAGATTTATTAACACCATCGATCATGTTGTTGCAACTTATAAAAAGTATAGATGATAGGACTATTAATTTTTTAATTAGGTCTGTCATATTCAACAAATTTCTTTAATGAGTTTGTCAAAAAATCCTCATAATTGTCAATATCATATTTTTGTTCTTCTTTTATTTCTAAATATTTAGGATCTAATTTGAAATCATAGGAAGGTTCAAAGAAAAAAGGGATAGAAATTCTTTCTTCTTGGTTAAATAATACACGATGATTGGTAGCTTTCATCTTTCCATTAGTTAGATATTCAAGAGCTAAACCGCTATTAACAACATAAGCATTTGGATCATGAGGTACATCATGCCATTCTAAGGTATGGCGATTTTGAACTTGAAGACCGCCTTTCTTATCTTGGTATAAGATTGTCATTATTCCACTATCAACATGCGTCTCACAACCTAAAGCAACACCATCTTGTTCTGATATTTCAACTGGTTTTTCTTGTTTTGGATAAAAATTAAATCTTAGTGTAGATAGTGTTTTTGGTCTTACAAAAGCTTTATCGGCCAAATCTAAATTTGAGGAGTAGACGCTAATAATCGATTTGAATAATCTCATTCCCAGTTCAAAAATAGAATTATAATAATCATCAATAACAATTTGCCACTCAGGATTTAAGTAGGACATATCATGATTAACTTCAAATTTTTCTTTTACTAAGAGATCTTTCATGTCATCAGATAATTGAGGATCGCCAATATCTAAACCTTCTTTTCCATTAACAGAACTAGGAAAATATCCTCGATAAACTGTATCTGTATTTGGATTCCACTTTTTAGGAGCAATCTTTAATTTTTCTTTATCTGGAGAATGAAAAAAATGTCTACAAGTAGAGAGTAATTTATCAATCTTGGTATTGGAGATCCCATGGCCAGTCACTGTAAAAAAACCAATCTCTTCAGATGCCTTTTTTATCTCCTTTGCAACATTTTTATAACTATCATCATTAAAATCAGAAGATAATAAAGAAGAGATATCTATATTGGGAATATAACTATTCTGCATCGCCTATCTTAAAATATAATTTTTTAATATATTTTTGTTTTCTTTTTATTGGAAGTTCAAAAAATTCATCGGGGGTAATCGGTTCACCTATTTTTTTTTGATTTTCAGTCAATTCAGCTAAAATTGATTGATAGTATACTAACCACTCTGCATTAGTTTTTGGCAGTTGTTGATTCATATCTTCCATATTAATAGCCTAACTTTTTATAGAATAACTTAATACTATAAAAAAGATCCTCCTTTTCTACATTATTAATTTGTATAGCTTTTGAAGATTTCATTTTTATAAAATTTTGTTGAACCATATCCAACAGAATGGTTGAAACGTTTTGATTAACTTTATGGAATACTAAATCTATATACTTTTTTTGAAGATTTATCTTAATAATACCTAAAGAAATAGATTGAATTTTTATATTCAAAAGATTTATGAGATTTTTGACTTCTAAGGGGTAACTCCCATATCTATCTTCCATTTCATAAAGAACATCTTTTAATTCCTTATTTGATACAGCGTTTGTTAATTTTCTATAAATTATTAATCTAGATACATCATCTGATATGTAATCTTTTGGAATGTAGTATTCAAAAAATGCATTAAATTCAAATTCTTCAAAAATTTCTTCTTCTTCAGTGCTATGACTTTTAAGTCTTTCTACCTCTTCTTTCAACATGCTTTGATATAATTCGATACCTATTTCTTTTACATGGCCACTTTGTTCATCTCCCAATAGATTTCCAGCTCCTCTAATTTCTAAGTCTTCATTGGCTAATTGGAAGTTAGAGCCTAAATTTTCATAATTGGCTAATACTTGTAGTTTTTTTAATGCAGTTTTATTTATTAATTTTTCGCTATCATGGAATAGATAAGCATAAGCCCTTCGATTAGAGCGCCCGACTCTTCCTCGTAATTGATATAATTGTGAAAGTCCAAACAAATTGGAATTGAAAATTATTAGTGTATTTGCATTTTTTATATCAATGCCTGACTCAATAATATTTGTAGAAATCAAACACTGTATTTCTCCATTGGTGAAAGAAAGGAACACATCCTCTATCTCTTTTTCTTTCATCTTACTGTGTCCAACCCCATAGGATACGTCTAATTGAAGTTTTTTAAGTTCATTTTCAACAAATGGGATATGGCTAATTCGTGGAACAACAATAAATACCTGCCCTCCCCTCGATATTTCATTTGTGATTGCAGTTAAAAAAGAAACTTGTTCATATTTTTGAACATAAGTTCGAATACTAATTCTGTTGGAAGGAGGAGTACCAATTACACTCAAATCTTTTAAACCAAGCAATGACATTTGAAGTGTTCTCGGTATAGGAGTGGCTGATAGAGAAAATAAATGGATGTGAGGATACTTATTAATTAAAAACTCTTTTTGATCTACTCCAAATTTTTGTTCTTCATCAATTACCAAGGTCCCAAGATTGTTAAATTCAATATCCTTTTTAAAAAGACTATGGGTAGCAATAAGAATTTGAGTATCTCCATTTTTTAAACCTTCTAAGATTTGTTTTTTTTCTTTTGATGATGTAAAGCGTGAAAGAGTAGCTACTGGGGTATTGAAAATTGAAAATCTAGATATAAATGTCCTGCTATGTTGCAGAGCTAATAATGTAGTCGGAACTACGATTACAAATTGATATCCTGAAAGATACGTTGCGCAAGCAATACGTAATGCAACTTCCGTTTTACCAAAACCTACATCTCCACATATCAAACGATTAGCTGGTTTTTCTTGAGTTAAATCATCAAGTGATTTTTCAATAGCCGTTAATTGATCTTCCGTCTCAATAAATTCAAATTTTTCATTAAACTTATCTAATTCTAATTGAGAGTAATTTAAGGGATTAATATTTATTGAGTCACGCTTGGCGGCATTTTTAATTAATTTATTAGCTAAAAATTTAATTCTCTTCTTTACAGAGCTTTTTCGGAGTAACCAATCATTAGAACCTAGTTTATCTAAAATGAGATTATTGTCGTCAAAGCCATATCGACTAATTAAATTCAAATTTTCTATAGGAAGAAGTAATTTATCATTATTTCTATAAATCAATCTTATAAATTCCCTGGTCCTTCTATCAACATCAATTCGATCGATGGAAATGAATCTACCTATTCCATGTTTATGATGAACAACAGCATCACCAAGATTAAGGTCATTGAAATTAATAACCTGACTAGTTTTGTCTTTATTTATATTTTTTGAGTATAAGTTTAAGTGAATAGAATTATCTAATTCATAATTTTTAGATATTACTGTGGATTGAAAAGTTAAATTATCCTCAAAAGAAGGGTTGACCTTGATTTTTTCATCATATTCTTTTTGTAGACTTGATAAATTATTTCCTTGGTGAATAAATATTTTCTTTTTTTCATTTTTTAGTTGTTCCAGAGTAATACTGTTATTTGTTAATGAAAAAATAGGTGATGATGATTGTATATTAATAAAATTAATATCCTTTATATCCTCATTATCCAAATAATAAGAATTATAAGGATTAGTTAATTCTGTCTTTTCATATATTGATTTAAAAAAATTGATACGATCAAATAGAACAATATCTGAACGATTAAAACTATAGATATCACGATTTTCTAAATAAGATAAAAGTGAAATCCCTTGACTTGAGTTAATGTTATTTTCAAAATTTGGATTAACAATTGTAATAGAGTCTAATGATTTTTTATTAGTTAATTGCGTTTGGGGAGAAAATTCTTTAATTGACTCAATTGTATTATCAAAAAAAGAAATTCGATAAGGATTATGATGGTAGTTATATATATCAAGAATATCACCTCTATGAGAAAATTCACATCGATTATAAACATTCGCATTATTAACATGTTCAAAACTAACTAAAGTTTCAAGAATTTCACTTAATTTGACCTCTTGATTAAGATCTAGTTTAAAATAATGCTTAGTATCATTCTTAATTAAAAATTTTTTAAGTAAATTATTACAACTGATAATTATTACATTTTGCTTTTGGAGTTTTATTAATTGAAATGATCTTTCTAATAATATCTCTTTACTAGATTTTTCATCGCTAAACGGAAGAGAGTCGTGCGCAGGAAAATAGCAGATATCATCTTGGGGATAAATTGAAATAAGAATGTTATATAAATCTAAGGCAGATTTATCATCTTCACATAAAACGACAGATGGCTTTTCAAAATTCATTATTTTGAGAGATTTATAATAGTCTCATATTTTGACCTTAGATCTTCCATCTCTGGATGAAAAAAAATATCAAGGATTAATTGAGTCTCCTTTTCAACCAATTCCTCTAAAAGAGAGATATCTTCGATGTTTTGTGAGTTTTCGATTTTTTGAAATATCTTAGAAAAAGTAACATCAAGTTCTTTTATGCCTAATGTTTGGCATCGATATTTTAATTTTTTTAATCTATTTTGAATATCAGTCATGAATGAAAATAATTTTAAGTTCTTATATCAAAATGTAGATAAACTTAAAGGCATAGGACCTAAAAAAGCTAGTTATCTCAGAAATTTAGGAATTAGTTCCGTTATAGATGCTTTTTATATCTTGCCCTCAAGAGTAATCGATCGCACACAAGACATAGATTTTAGAAAATTAGAAAAAGGTCAAATAATCACAACTTCTTTAAAAGTAAAAAAACATCACTACCCTTTTAATCCTAAATTGCCTTATGTTATTGAGTGTAGTAAAGGAAAATTAGTCATAAATTTGATATATTTCTCTATTAAAGGGAACTTTTTAAGAAATAAGTTTCCTGAAAACAAAGAATTCATAGTTAGTGGGAAAGTTTCATTTTATAAAAGCAACATTGGTATTGCCCATCCAGATTATATAGAAGAAATAGAAAATGAGGAAAAACTCAGAAGTTTTGAAAACATATATCCTCTAACAAGGGGTATACATCTAAAAGACTTAAAAAAAATTTTTGACTTTGGAAAAACTTATATTGGGAAATATGAAGAATGGATATCAGGCTCAATCCTTAATAAGTTCAATTTTCATAGTTTCTATGAGTCGATTTTAAAATTACATTTTCCTGAAAATAATGAAGATGTTGAAAAAAAAGAACTATTTAGAAAAAGACTTGCAGCTGATGAGCTAATTTCAAACTATTTCGCAATTAGATATTTAAAAGAAAAAACTAAAAAAAAGGATGATAGTTTAGATTTAGATTTTTCATCTCAAAAACAGTTGCTCGGCAAACTACCCTTTAAACTGACAGAAAAGCAAAAAACAATTATCGAAGAAATAAATTCATTAAATAATAGTCATTATCGTGAAACAATTTTATTACAAGGAGATGTTGGATCAGGAAAAACAATTGTATCCTTATTAACCGCAGTTCCCTTTGTAATTAAAGGATATCAAGTTGCCTACATGGCTCCTACTGAAATATTAGCAAATCAAATATATGAAAATCTTAAAAATCTTATTCAATTAGATGAAATTAATGCCGTTCTATTAACAGGCAGTACCAAAAACAAAGATGTTATTTATCAAAATATTAAAGATAAAAAATATAATTTTATTGTTGGAA
>Ga0255754_10003933_pt1 | contig 10533 bp, 8 predicted proteins | sample 101ome_22_FD_179954 | JGI IMG/M metagenome (GOLD analysis project Ga0255754, IMG submission 179954) | Coastal salt marsh microbial communities from the Groves Creek Marsh, Skidaway Island, Georgia - 101412BT metaG (version 2) | ecosystem: Environmental > Aquatic > Marine > Intertidal zone > Salt... | reverse complement strand
CTAAGTCATACCTCTACACATCATGAGTGGTTTCTGCGTAGCAATTCCGTCAAGAAAAATGATTACAGTGACTGGTATGTTTGGGCTAATGGATTAAATGATTCAGAACCCAACAATTGGTTATCGGTATTCGGTGGATCAGCATGGAAATGGTCTGAAAAGAGACAGGCCTACTATCTGCACAACTTTTTAGAACAACAGGCAGATTTAAATTTCCATAATCCTGAAGTTCAAAATCAAATGCTAGATGAAATACATTATTGGTTGGATTTGGGTGTTGATGGCTTTCGTTTTGATGTGATAAATTTTTTATTTCATGATGCTAACTTAAGAGACAATCCACCAAAAGAATCAAAAAAAATTAGACCTCTAGGATTTAATAAGGACAACCCTTATGGTGCGCAATACCACATCTACGATAACTCAAGACCTGAGATGCTGCCCTACCTCGAAAAAATTCGTGCCGTCCTTGATAAGTACAATGCAATTTCAGTAGGAGAAATCGTAGCAGACGATTTCAACCAAGTTATGGGCGACTACACCACTGAAAAACGTTTACACATGGCCTACAGTTTTGAATTCTTATCTGAAGAATTTAATTACGATAAGGTTGATAATATTGTCGATAATTTTTTTAAGTCCAATCCACATTCTTGGCCTTGTTGGGCATTTAGCAATCACGATTCAACTCGTATTGCTTCACGGTCTATGCAAACACCCAAAGAACTTATGGCTAAACTACTTTCGCTTAAAGGAAATGTATGCATTTATCAAGGAGAAGAGCTTGGCCTCAATGAAAGCGCATTGGACTATGCTGATATTCGTGATCCATTTGGAAAAAGATTTTGGCCAGAGTTTAAAGGAAGAGATGGTTGCAGGACTCCTATGCCTTGGATTGGAGCTGACAAAAACTTGGGTTTTTCCAAAACACAACCATGGCTGCCAGCGGATATTGGTTTCCGAGATTTAGCTGTTGATGTACAACTTAACGATAGTGAGTCTAACTTAAATTTCTTTAAAAGATTAATGCATCAAAGAAAACAGAAATTTACTTAAAAAATTCTCTGTGTAGAGATTCGACAGTCGTTTTTTCTAAGCAGCTTTCAAGCACCAAAGTTATTTTAATTTCAGATGTGCTTACAAGCTTAAGTGACGTCTTGCTGCCCTCTAGGCAGCTAAATACCCTACTAGCCACTCCTGTTTGTGAACGCATGCCGACACCAACTACCGAAATTTTTGATAAATCTGATTCAGAAACATAATCGTCAAAAAGCTGGCCTTTATATTCTTTAAGAATAGATTCAACCTCAGCCAAATTATCCTCTTGCACTGTAAATGAAAAGTCAATGGCTCCATTTAGCTCATAATTCATAACGATAACATCAACAAAAATATTTTTTTGTGCCATCAGATTTAGAACAGAAGCAGAAAAATCATTACTAATCTTGCCCCCGTAAATAGTAAATTTAGCCTGGTTAGGTTCTGATGTAATGCTTGTAACTACTGACTCTTCCATATCTGTGGGCTCATTATAAATTATTTTTGTCCCTTGGCTTTGCTCAAAGCTTGATAAGACTTTAATTGGTACTTTATATTTATGGCCTAGCTCAACCGAACGCAATGCTAACACCTTTGCTCCTTGACCTGAAAGCTCTAACATTTCTTCAGAAGTTACACATTCCAAAACTCTGGCATCATTTACTTTATTTGGATCTGCAGAAAATACCCCTTTTACATCGGTATAAATTTGACACTCTTTGGCCTTGAGTTCAGCTGCTACTGCCACAGCTGTGGTATCCGACCCACCACGACCAAGGGTTGTAAAATCTCCTTTTTCATCAACACCCTGAAAACCAGTAATTATAGGGATAACCCCTTGCGCAATTTCATTTTTTATCAAAGCTGTATCAATTGAAAGTATCGTTGCAAATTTATTTGAACTATCTTTTTTGGTCATTAGTTTAAGCTGTGAAGCATTAAATGATTTGGCTTTAAGTCCTAAGCTTGATAGACACATTGCAAGCAAGGATGAACTCACAGCTTCACCTGTAGAAAGCAGCGCATCCATCTCACGGACGTTGTCTTGATTAAAATATTTTTGACCAAGGTTAAATAGCCTATCGGTCTCACCGGCCATAGCTGAAATCACTACCACAACATCATTATTTTCTGCAGAGGATTTTATAATTTCAGCAACTTTTTCAATTCGGTCTAAATTAGCAACCGAAGTTCCACCAAATTTTTGTACGATCAGATCAGTCATTGATGTATTTAAATATTCGATAAGCATTTCCAGCCGCACCAATATTAAGATTGTCGCCTACCACCCAAAAGCTTATTACGTTTGGGGAATCTTGAAAAACTCTGAGCCTACCAATGGAAATCACTTCAGAATTACCATTTTGTCTTGGAGATGGAATTAGGCCGTCGTCAAAATTTAACTCAGGATCGTTTAAAAATTGCTCCTTTATTTTCGCAAGATTTATAGCTTCGGTGCAAACAATATTTATGCTGGCACTATGTCCTCGAATAACTGGAACTCTTACACATGTAGCTACTGTTGTGACATCTGAAAATTTTAGTATCTTATTTAATTCATCTTTTATTTTAGTTTCCTCACCTGTGCTGCCGTCAGTGTAAATATCATCAATAACAGGAATAACATTGAATGAGTTGATTTCATTTATAGAGTTATCGGAAAAATCAAATTCACTCTTCAGTGCTTTTAGAGTGTCTAGATCTTTGTTTGTGTCATCTAAAAGCTTATGTGTTCTTTCTCGGCCTGCGCCGCTTATGGATTGATAGGTTGATATAAATATATTTTTAACAGAATTAACGTTAGAGATAATTTTTATTGGTTTGGCCACAGGAGCAACCACACAATTAGGTAACGCGATAAAACTTTCGTTGGAATAATCTTGATGATTGACACCGTGAAGCAAAAGAGGTACTTCAGGATCTTGTCTGTAGGCTGAAGATAAGTCTAAAAATTTTGTGGGGTAAGTTATGTTGTCTCTAAGGGCTTTTGCATTTTCCGCTGATATAGCTAAGAAGATATAGTCATATTGGGTGTCATTAATCTCAACTAAAGGTTTAAGAAAAAACTCTTTGCCTTTGATATTAATTGTCTTTCCAGCACTTGCCTCAGATGCATAGAGGTGAAGCTCTAAATTTTCCTTAATTAAGTAATTAACTAGTAATGTGCCCACTACTCCTGTTGCACCAGCAACTGCGACTTTAATCATTATTTATCTATAGGGTGAAAACTTAATAAAAAAAGGGGAATCGCTACCTAGAAGTCTTACAGAATGGAAGTTGGGCCAGACATTCTGAGGTAAATAACCTAGGCAGCGATATCTTGTGTTGCTAAATTTTCAACAACATAACTTGTTAGATCTAGCATACGATTGGAGAAGCCCCACTCATTATCGTACCAAGCTAAAATCTTTGTGTTTTTATCTATTTTTTGTGTGTGCAATTTATCGTAGACGCTTGAATTAGTATTCCCTTTAAAATCGGTGCTTACGAGTGGGACAGTATTCACATCCAATACGCCACGTAGCTCATTTAAGGATGCTTGCTCAAGCACAGTATTAAGCTCTTCCACTGTAAAATCTTTTTCTGTATTAAATGTAAAATCTAATAAGGATACATTGGCAACAGGCACCCTAACAGCAAGGCCATTAAGCTTTCCATTTAACTCTGGAATAACTTCTCCAACCGCACTTGCAGCACCTGTTTTTGTTGGAATCATTGATTGGCCAGCTGCTCTAGCTCTGAGCAAATCTGAGTGATAAACGTCCAACAAACTTTGATCATTTGTATAAGCGTGAATGGTATTTACCAGTCCGTTGGTTATTACAAAGTTATCGTTAATAACCTTAGCCAATGGAGCAAGGCAATTTGTTGTGCAAGATGCATTGGAAATAATTGCATCGTTGGATGTCAGTTCTTCATGATTCACTCCAAATACAACAGTTCTATCAACGTCTTTGCCAGGCGCTGAAATAATTACTTTTGAAGCTCCAGCTTTAAGGTGAAGGGAAGCTTTTTCTCTGGTAGTGAATATTCCAGTACACTCAAAAACAATGTCTACGCCTAATTCTTTCCAGGGCAAATCCTCTGGATTTCTTTCACTAAAACACTTAAAGGTTTGGTTACCCACTGATATTGAGTCCTCACTCGAAGAAATATCGTAGTCTAGCGTACCATGTACTGAATCGTATTTAAGAAGATGAGCATTGGTTGCTGTATCAGCAAGATCATTGATTGCAACAATCTCAAATTTGCTGTCACCTCTTTCCAAATATGCTCGAAGTATGTTTCTGCCGATGCGGCCAAAACCATTTAATCCAACTTTCATAATTCGTAGTTTAGATGCTTTTTTAAAAAAAGATAGTTTTTTTATGTAAAAAAAGCTTTTTTGTAAATATTTTTAAACTTTATATGTTTTTATCCCTTTTTTTTACTGTTATTTATCCAATATAAGTATAAAAATCAAACAAATATGTATCGTATATAATATTTGCTTATGTCAATCTGGTTCAAAGAAATATCTATAAAGGATCTAGAAGGTTCTTCCATAAATATGGATAAACATCTGGAAATTGAATTTTATGATATTGGCACAAACTACCTGTGTGCAAAAATGCCTGTTAATGAAAAAACAAAACAACCTTTTGGCTTGTTGCACGGTGGAGCTTCTTGCGTATTAGCAGAAAGTGTTGCGAGTTTTGCTACAGCACTAACACTTGACTTAAGTAAACAAATTCCAGTTGGCCTCAGTCTTAATGCCAACCACCTTAAATCAGCTACTCAGGCTTTGTTTATGCTAAAGCAACCTCAAAACATTTGGGCAAAACAACTTCGCTGTGGGATGTTATTGTCACAAATGAGGATAAAGAAATTGTTTCTTCAGTGGTCTTCACCGCATTTCATAAGGATATTAAATGAGAAGATTTTTAAAGATTATTCTTTTATTTGTGGTTGGTCTTCATGCCCATTCTATACCACAAAATGTTTTATTCATTGGCAACAGTTATTTTTACTATAACGACAGCTTGCACAATCATGTTAGAAGGATGCTTGGAGAAGCATATCCAGAAATGACCTTTACATTTAAATCTTCAACCATCTCAGCTGCAAGACTGCATCACCATAATTTTGATCATTTAATAGACCATAAAAACTTAGGTGTTAAAGAGAAATACGACTTAATTATTATGCAAGCTGGTAGTTTTGAGTTCTCGAATTCAGAATTTAGAAAAAAATACATCGAAACAGTCAAAGAATTTTCCTCTAAGGCAAAAAATGCCGACATAAAAACTGCTCTTTATATGTTTCATGACTATCTGCCTTACGAGCGTCGCTACAGAGAAAATAATCTTGAAGAGGTAATTGCAACTCATAGACAAGCAGCCTTAGAAACAGACTCTCTATTACTGCCAATTGCATTGGCATTTGAAAAAGCTTATGCAAAAAGAAGTGATATTAAATTGCACCACCCTGATGGCACACATCCTGCACTACTTGGGCACTATCTGGCTGCATATACAATTTTTGCTTACTTAACTAACTCAACCCCAGTTGGCCTTAAATACAATTACCTCAATCAACTTTCTGATGAAGATATTTTATTTCTTCAAAATATTGCTTGGGAAACCTATAGCCAGCAAAATAATTAACTACTAAAAAGTAGAAAAAGAATTAAAAAAATGGTATTTTCAATGGCATGAAAAGGCTAATTTTTGCATTTCTCGTTACTTTTGCATTCTTTTTTGAAGCACAAGAAGAAAGCAACTACGAAGAAGTAGTTGTTACAGCTAATAAAAAAGAAGAAACGGTACAAGAAATTCCAATGAATATTTCGGTTATTACAGAGGGGGATATCGAAGAAAGAGGAATTACTACACCTGAAGATTTTTTAAGATCACTATCTGGGGTTACAACTCCTGGTGGTTCAAGATACTTTTCTTTTAGAGGACTAAACACTAGTTCAGCTCAAAGATCACCTGGGACATCATCTGTATACTATGATGAAATTAAAGGTTCAACAATGAACATTTTTGACGTTGCCAGAATTGAAGTATTGAGAGGCCCACAAGGAACTCTGTATGGTTCAAATGCTATTGGTGGAACAATCCGATACATCACAAACAAACCAAACACTGAAAAGTTTGAATCCAAACTATCAGTAGAACTTGGTGACAAAGAGTTTGCTGTTGAAGCAATAGAAAATTACAACGCTATGGTTAATGTGCCATTAAGCAGTAATGTTGCACTACGAGCTGTTTATTCCTCAGCAATAGATCCTGGAATTTATCAAAACGTTATGACTGGTAAAAAAGGTGTAGGTACTCAAAACGATGAAAGAACAGTTCTGACCCTTGGATTTAACTTCGACAGACTTGACGGCATGGTCAGATACATTGAAAACGACCGAGTCGACGTTGGTATGAAAGAAAAAGGGAACGGTGATAAGCCTGGTAATGCAGACTTAGTAGTTTCAGGTTGTAATACCGATGGCGCAGGCTGGTGGTACAACTGGGATGGTTATGAAAATTGTGCAAGAGTTGCTGGTATTGCAGCTGAGCTTGGCGATTACACAGACCTTCCTGGCTTAAGCAACTACAATCCTCTTCTTGCTTTTGCTGATTTTTCCGATGAAATACACAGAGTTAGAACCAAAGTTCTTTCAACCCAAATAAATTATCAAGCCGATGACTTTAGTGTTGTGGCAGTTTTAGCTAATTATCAAGACAGAGAAGACTCAGATACTGAATGGAGTAGAATTGATATGGATGACCTTTATGCGGCTCCATTGATTGTGACTTCAGATTCAGAAACTTCTAGTTTTGAATTTAGAGTAAACTCCAACCCTGGTGTCTTTGAGTGGACCGTTGGTTACTTTAATGAAGATTATGAAGGAAAGCCTAACCAAATAGTTGAAACACAATTTGGCCCTAGCGCAGATGCATTCGATTACATCACATCAATTATAATGGGCGCTCCTGATTACGATGGCTCAGCTTACTGTCCACCGTTTTGTAACGACTCATTGGGTTATCCAAATATGTACTACGGTAGCTGGAGATATTTTGACAGAGCTAGAGAAGAGTCAGTATTTGGTCAGGTTTCTTATGTATGGGAAGACTTTACTTTTACAGCTGGGTTAAGAAGATACATGCTTGAAGGCAGTTATAAAGGTTCTGAATTTGGTGTCTTCTATCTTGGTAGTAACGGGTGTGACAATGATGGCGATGGTCAGGGCGATTTTGCCGATGGTGTAACTTGTAACGAGTTATCCGGTACTGAATCAGATACCAGACCAAAATTCACTGTTAGCTATACACCAAATGATGATCTAACCTTGTTTGCTGTTAGCTCTGCAGGCTACAGGCCTGGTGGCAACAATGCTAACTTACCATATTTCTGTGAGAACGATCCAGAAGCCTCGTCTTTTAAGAGAAGGTTTACTTCTGACAATGCTCAAAATACAGAATGGGGTGCAAAATATAGAACATCTAGATTCTCTATTAATGCTACCTACTTCATGATTGACTGGCAGGATATCCAAATTGGTATTGCTCCAGCATGTGGATGGTCATTTACATACAATGGTGGTGCAGCTGAAACATCAGGTCTTGAACTTGATGCCACACTTGATCTTGCTGAAAACCTTTATCTGGATTTCGCAGGAGCATTTATGTCAGCTGAAACTACAGTAGACCTACCAAGCTTTGATGCTAAAGCTGGTGATAGACTTCCTGGAACAGTTGAAAGTCAATTCAATGTTGGTTTAACTTACGAAACAAACTTCTTAGGTAATCCAGCCTTTGCAAGAGTTGACTGGTTAAACTACGGTGAAAGTTATGCAACTTTTGCTCAAACAGAGAATATGATGTCTCCAGAATATTCTAAGATTAACTTCAATGCTGGAGTTAACTTGGGAGATGCTGGCTTACAACTATCAATTGATAATGTCTTCGATGAAAGAACAGAAGCATTTAGATATGCTATTGATTCTCCATCATGGAGACCAAGAGACTACGTTCAGTGGATTCCTCCAAGAACGGTAAGTCTTAGATACTCAGTTAGCTTTTAACTAAATTAAGGCGGGGAAACCCGCCTTTTTTTATGTTTCGATACCTTCTTTTTACAATCTCTTTTTTAATTATCCCAGAAGAGTGTGATTATTCTTCTCAGGAACAAGAGGTTGCTCCCATTCAAACCACAAGCACTGTTTTAATTGAGGAGGACTTCTTTCTTAATGTGACTCAATACACGGAGAGGCTTGAATTCGAAGGCACAGATAACTCTCCTGCAGTACATGAAGGTATTGATTTTATTAATGAAAATAGACGAATAGAGGATGTGCCTATCTATTCTGTCCTAGCAGGAAAGGTTGTTTACGTTAGAAAAGGATGTCCCGAAGAGCATCCATTCACTAGAAATAATTTGTTGCGTGAGTGTGGCAGTGGTTGGGGCAATCATGTTGTGATCGATCATGGACAATTCTTTACTAGATATGCTCATCTCAGACCCAATACCATTAGTGTGTCTACTGGGAATACTATAAAAAAAGCCGAAATTGTTGGCCTCATGGGAAATTCAGGACGCAGCAACAAAAGACACCTGCATTTCGAGGTTGGTTTTAAAGATGCGCCCTTTGATTCATGTGCTGCTGCCCAATCCTTTGATTCAGTAACAGATCCTAAAATTTTTGGTTTCTAAGCCAGTGTATTTGGTTGAAGACTAGAACCAGATACAGAATAAATAGCACCACAAAACTAACTATCAAAATTGGGTCAAATATGCTGTCAGCAAGTGGATTACCTGCTGGCAATCTAGTAAAAACTTCTGATATTGCTGGAATACAGCTGCATAAAATTGTCCCGGAATAGCTTATTGCTTGCAAATACTTAGCAAACGGGAATCGTTTAAATGCTTCAAAAAACACCCCTCCTCCAATTGCTAGTAAAGTAATTACACCCAAAAGATGTGCTAGATTAAAACCACCATTATTAAAAATGAAAAGCGAAGTTCCAGCAGATATCGCAGTTAAAAGTAGATAACTTTGACCCAAAAAATTGAAAGCCGAAATAAACTTGTCTTTGTAAATTATTCTTGCAGCAAGCACTAAAGCAAGCGTACCACTTATTGTGTGTATCCAGCCTACTGTAGAGATTTCAGACATAATGTTTTTTTCCTAATTATGTATATAATACCCACCTTCTTAATAAATTAAACTGAATGGAAAAAAATAACTTTGTTGGTTGGGAGGAATGGGTAAGTCTGCCAAAACTTAATCTGCCCGCCTTAATTGCTAAAACAGATACGGGTGCTGAAACATCTGCACTTCATGCGTTCAATATTCAGGTTTTCGGTAAAAACAATCAGATGGTGCGTTTTGGCATCAACCCCATTACTTCGGATGAAAGATTTTCAATTTTTTGTTCGGCAAAAATTATCGATCAAAGAAATGTCACTTCATCCAATGGCATAACTGAACTTAGGTACGTCATCGAAACAGACATTGTCATTGGCGGAGTTAAAAAAACTGTCCCAATAACTTTAACCAATCGAGAGAATATGAAATACAAGATGATCATTGGTAGAAATGCTTTGGATGGATACCAAATATCAGCAGACAAAAGTTTTTTACAAGGTGAGCTTAGCTTTGATAGTTATAAAAAGGCTAAAAATTACGATTACAGACGAAGCTTGCGTATTGGCATATTGAGTCTTGAGCCAAACAACTACTCCAACCAAAGATTAATTGAAGCTGCTGAAAAACACGATCATTTTTGTGAAATATTAAACACCAAACGGTGCTATTTAAATATTGAGTCAGATAAGCCAGAGGTCCACTACGATGGCAAGCCATTGCCTCATTACGACGTCATTATTCCGCGAATAGGTTCATCCATTACTCGTTATGGGATGGCTGTTGTGCGTCAGTTTGAAGCAATAGGTACATTTTGTCTTAATTCATCCTCATCAATTGGCCTATCAAGGGATAAATTAGCAGCTCATCAAATGTTAGCTCTGCATCAAATCCCAATGCCGGACACAGCTTTCGCCAACTCCCCTCGTGATACCAAACACATTGTTGATCTAACAACAGGTGCTCCATTGGTAGTAAAGTTGTTAGAAAGCTCTCAAGGTAAAGGTGTGATTTTGGCAGAAACCAAAAAAGCTGCAACTAGTGTTATCAGTGCATTTCAGAGATTAAATGCTCCATTTATTGTCCAGGATTTTGTCAAAGATGCTGGAGGTTCAGATCTAAGACTTTTGGTAGTTGGAGGCAAAGTCGTTGCTAGCATGATGAGATCAGCCAAAGAAGACGATTTTAGATCGAATCTGCACGCTGGAGGTATTGCCAGAAAAGTAAGAATTACCAAAGAAGAGAGATCAATTGCCAGAAAAGCAGCCAAAGCTATGGGTTTAAATATAGCTGGTGTCGACATTTTACGATCATCAGAAGGTCCTAAGGTTCTAGAAATCAACAGCTCCCCTGGTTTAGAAGGTATT
>Ga0255754_10003923_pt1 | contig 10547 bp, 8 predicted proteins | sample 101ome_22_FD_179954 | JGI IMG/M metagenome (GOLD analysis project Ga0255754, IMG submission 179954) | Coastal salt marsh microbial communities from the Groves Creek Marsh, Skidaway Island, Georgia - 101412BT metaG (version 2) | ecosystem: Environmental > Aquatic > Marine > Intertidal zone > Salt... | reverse complement strand
ACCCAGTGCCACTCGAATTCCTGGGGTGGGTTCGGTGCGGATGACGTAGCCTTCCTCATACTCGCCACTGACTTCTTCAATCACGAAGGGCTCCAGGCCCAAGGCCGTGATGGTGTTCTTGGCAACCTCTTCACTTTGACCAGCCAGATCGGGCACCATCGGTGCGCTCGATGTCGTCACCGTGGTGGGGTTGAGGGTGAACAGCCACACCACAATCGCCACCAACATCGAGATGGCGAGGACAGAGCCGAGGGCAATCGCTAGGCGCGGCACGCTTTGTTGTTGCACTCCCGAACCCACCAGCGGAAGGGAATATTCGACGGAAGGCTCTTCGCTACTTTGCCATGTGGGTTGGGGGATGTTCGCGGTTATCACAGGGGGTTCTGCGGGGGGACGCTCGGCACGAATCGACGCGCGAGGCCTCTCGACAGGTTCCTCTTCCACCGAGCCTGGCGCCGGAAGAGCTAAGAGTGCATCCCGCACCTCGGTTGCCGTGGCGAATCGGGCAGCGGGGTCTTTTTCCATCAGGCGGTGCACGATTCGGGCAGTGCCAGAGCTAATGGCCGCGTTTTGCATGCGCAGCGGGGGCACTTCGTCGTTGATGTGTTGAAATGCGACGGCGACGGGGCTGTCAGCTTCGAACGGTGGTCGACCCGCCAACATCTCGTACATCATCACGCCCAATGAATACAGGTCACTGCGGGCGTCTGCTTCTTTGCCTTGGGCTTGTTCGGGCGAAATGTAGAGGGCTGTGCCCAAGATCGAGGTGGCGTCGTGGGAATTCGCGATCGAATCAGCAATTGCACGGGCGATGCCGAAGTCCATCACCTTCACCCCGCCCTGCTTGGTGAGCATGACGTTCGCTGGTTTGATATCGCGGTGGATGATGCCTGCCTGGTGGGACACCTCCAGCGCGTTCAGCACACCATCCGCGATACCCAGAGCAGCCGCTTCGTCCAAAATCCCACGGTGAATGATGTCACTGAGCAGCCGACCATCCACGTGCTCCATGACGATGTAGGGGGTGGTGGCTCCGGACTGCACCTCGACACCCTCGGCGTCGAGTTCGTCACCCGCGTCAAACACGCGCACAATCGTGGGATGCGCCATTTTGGACGCCGCCATCGCTTCATTACGGAAGCGGGTGCGGGAGGATTCGTCGGTGGAGAGAGTCGATTTGAGCACTTTGATCGCGACGTCTCGGCCTAATCGACCATCCAATCCGCGATACACATCGGCCATGCCACCGCGGCCAATGAGCTCTTGGACTTCGTAGCGACCGTTGAGCAGACGACCGGTCCACGGACCCCGCTGCGGGTTGCTCACGTCGACTAACTCCTCGCTTCACCCCCCACCCAGATGCGAGGAGGCGTGATGGCCATTCTACTTATTCGGCTGGTTCCTCTTCATCGGCAGGGTCAGCAATGGTGAGACTCAGCTCGGCCGATTTCGGGGTGTTGATGGAGGTGCAGGTCACGACGTAGCTTGCCCGGAATGTGCCGGCGGCTCCCAGCGTGATTGATGCCGAGGTACTTTCTGCTGGCAAGGCCGCATCGTCTTCGTCATTCAGTGTTCCTCCGACGATTTCCAGCAGATAGTTCGTCACCGGGAAGCCACTGGGACACTGCGCGTACGAGGGCCAACTAATGGTGATGACATCGTCGGGAGCGTAAGGCCCTTCAGCGGGTGTCACAGCCAGCGCTGACGGTGCAGGTGGGTTCGGGATGGGGGCATAGAAGTACACCGCGATGAGAGTGTTTGCCGCCACGGTACCCGTCGGGTTGACACGGTAGGCGGTTCCGACTTTGTCTTTCGAGGGCGCGATGTTGCCGGTGATGGCGTCGAGGCGCAGGCCCTTCCCTTCAAGAATGTCCGTCACCTGGGCTTCGGTCTTCCCCACGACGTCGGCCTCGGCAATAGAGACTGTCTCAATTTGGGGCTCTTCGGGAACTTCCACGGCGGGAGTCTCCGGCTCCACCGTGGGGGTCTCGTCGACCGCATCGGGTTCTGACGGCGTCGCCGGTTCCACCACGGGTGTTTCGACGACAGCAACCTCTTCCTCCACAGGTTCAAGGTTCGCGTTGATGAGCGCGATGGATCCAATGACGAGGGCAATCAGCGCCACACCACCGGTGATGGCAATCGCCCAGACTTTGCGCGGGATGCCCTCATCAATCACAGGAATGGGTTGGGTGCCGCGTGGGCCGGGTTTATCGCTCGCCCCCGTATCAGCTGGTGCCGCCTTCCCCGGTTCGGGGATGTAGGACATGGCTTCATCGACTTGGCCGAGCTCGAGTGCCCTAGCAGCTTTCGCCAGGGTTTCCGCACTGGAAGGTCGGCCCTCCGGTTTTTTCGCAATGCAGGACATGACGAGCTTGCGCACGGGCTCGGGAATTGTGCCGGGCAACTCGGGGGGAGCCTCTTTGATGTGCGCCATCGCAATCGAGACCTGCGATTCTCCGCGGAAAGGTCGCCGACCGGACAGTGCTTCGTAAGCGACGATGCCGAGGGAGTAAATATCCGTGGCCGGTGAGGCGGGTTTGCCACTCGCCTGCTCAGGAGCTAGATACTGCACCGTGCCCATCACCTGACCAGTCGCCGTGAGAGGTACCTGGTCGGTCACGCGGGAAATACCAAAGTCGGTAATTTTCACCTGACCCTCAGGGGTAATCAAGAGGTTTCCCGGCTTAATGTCGCGGTGAACCAGACCTGCTTCGTGGGCTTGGTGGAGCGCCTGTGCGGTCTGCCAGATGATGCTCAAAACCCGTTCGGGGGGTAACACCTTTTCCCGCTCCAGGATGGTCGAGAGCGCCTCGCCGGGCACCATCTCCATCACCAAATACGCTTTGCCCTCTTCTTCGCCGTAGTCGAAAACGTTGGCAATGCCCTCATGGTTCACTAGCGCTGCGTGGCGGGCTTCGGCGCGGAAGCGCTCGCGGAAACCGGGGTCGCCAAAATACTCTTCCTTCAAGATCTTGATGGCGACGGTACGACCGATGACTTTGTCGGTGGCTTTCCACACTTCACCCATGCCGCCAATGGCAATACGCGAAACCAATTCGTATCGGTCGCCGTATTCCTGTCCGGTGCTGGGTCTCATTGGGCTACCCCCTTCTCCAATACTGCCCGGGCAATCGGCCCAGCCACGCTATTTCCTGTGCCATCGGCGCTTTCGCCTTCCACGACGACAGCTACTGCAATCGTTGGATCATTGGCCGGGGCAAACCCGGTAAACCAGAACGAGCGCCCCTCACCGATTCCGGTTTCTGCCGTACCCGTTTTTCCGGCAACGGGAACACCGGGAATCTGGGCGGCGCTCGCAACGCCTTGGGAGACTCCGTTGACCATCATGCGGCTGAGTTCATTGGCGGTGCGCTGTGACATCGGTGTGGAATACACCGATGGCTCAAATTCCTCGAGCAGACGCAGGTCGTTGGCGAGCACTTCTTGCACCAACTGCGGGGACATGAGCTGGCCGCCATTTGCCACTGCGGCGCTCATCATGGCCACCTGCAGGGGCGTCACTCGGACGTCGTATTGGCCAAAGGAGGAGAGCATCAATTGCGCTTGGTCCATTCCTCGCGGGTAGCGGGAGGGAGTGACGGAGAGCGGGATTTCGATTCGCGCTTCGAATCCGAAGGCGTCAGCCATGTCCCCGATGGCTCCTTCACCCAAATCGCGACCCAGTTCGGCGAAAGGCACGTTGCAGCTGAGCACCAGTGCGGTCTCGATGGTCACGGTCTCGCCGATGCCGCACAGCCGACCACCCGAGTTCGTGACAATCGAGGTAGAGAGGGGCAGACGCAGCTCGGGCAGGTTCTCGAACTCACTATCGGCGCGGTACCGACCGGATTCCAACGCCGCCGCCGTGACCAACACCTTGAACACACTGCCGGGGAAATACTGGTCACCGGCGATGGCCCGGTTTGCTAGCGGGTCGTTGTCATCAGCAATCACTGACTGGTAGTACTCGAGCACATTCGAGGTGGAGTGGCTCGCGAGCTGGTTGGGGTCGAAGCTGGGGGAGGACACCATCGCCAAGATCCGGCCGGTAGAGGGTTCGATGGCCACAACCGCTCCCCGGCGATCACCCAGTGCTTCCGCAGCGACCCGTTGGAGCTCGTGGTCAATAGTCAATACGACGGTGGCACCACGGGGCGAACTTCCGGTGACCAGTGCGTTGACCTGCTCCATAAACTGCGAGCTCGCCTGGCCCGTGAGAAGAGGGTTGAGAGCGCTCTCGATTCCCGCGTTTCCCTGGTTCAGCGTGTAGTAACCCACAATCGGGGCATAGAGCTCGGGGTAGGGGTAGGTGCGCAAGAAGCGGTACCGGGTGTCGACCGGGACGCTGGAGGCGACTTCCACATTTCCGGCAAAAATTTGTCCGCGTTCCGCGGAAAAGCTCTGATAAAGGTTGCGCACGTTGCGGTCATCTTGCGAAATCGTGTTAGCCGCCAGAACCTGCACCACGCTCGTTGAGAGGAAGAGTGCAATAAAGAGCACGAGCACAAAAGCGCCACTGATGCGCAGAGACTTGATCATGCGCTCGCCCCAATTGTGTGCTCGCGCTTTGTGGTGTCATCGCTCAGGCGCATAATCAACGCCACAATCATCCAGTTCGCGACTAGTGACGAGCCGCCCGCGGCGAGGAAGGGAGTGGTCAGACCCGTCACCGGAATCAAACGCGTCAGCCCGCCGATGACGATAAATACCTGCAACGCCATGACCACAGCCAAGCCGCTAGCGAGGAGCCGGCCGAAGTCTTCTGTGCCGACGTAGCCGATGCGGAAACCACGACTCACCAACAGTAGGTAGAGGGCGAGCAGTCCGAAGATACCGATCAGGCCAATCTCTTCGCCCAGCGAGGCCACGATGTAGTCGCTATTTGCCAGCGGAACTAAATAGGGCTGGCCTTGACCCAGGCCTTGCCCGAGGAAGCCCCCTTCGGCGAAACCAAAGAGGCCTTGTACCAGTTGATAACTGCCACCCAGTTGCTCATACACATCGGCGTCAAACGAGTTGAGCCATCCCTCAACGCGGCCTTGGACGTAACCAATCTGGCTTCCCGCAATCAATGCGCCGGCGAGGAAGAACCCACCGCCCACCACAATCCAAATGAAGCGCTCCGTTGCGATGAACATCATCGCGAGGAACAGACCGAAGTAAAGAAGAGATGTTCCCAAGTCGCGCTGGAACACCAAGACCGCCATGGCGAGCGCCCACACCACCAGAATTGGACCCAGGTCGCGCAACCGGGGCCAGCGCACACCGAGTGCGTAGCGGCCGACAACTTGCAGGCTGTCCTTTGCCGTCAAGAGATATCCAGCAAAGAAAATCGCGAGAGCGATTTTTGCGACTTCACCCGGTTGGAACGTGACGGAACCCAACTGCACCCACAGGGTGGCGCCGTTGACGGTCCGACCGATTCCCGGCATCAGCGGCATCAGCAGCAACAGCACCCCCGCGAGCATGAAGAGGTAACGAAAGCGCAGCAATACTCGGTGGTTGCGCACCAGCGCCAACACGGCGACAAATCCCAGTAGCGCCACCGCTGTCCACGCCATTTGTCGAATGCCCGTTGCTTGCCAGCCGACGATTCCTTCGGCGATGTCCAGCCGGTGAATCATCGTGATGCCGAGGCCGTTGATGACGGTGGCGATGGGAAGGACAAAGGGGTCAGCGTCGGGGGCAAGGAAGCGCACCGCCAGGTGAACTAACAGCGTCAGAATTGCCAGGCCACCGGTGTAGCTGAGGACACGGAGGTCGAGAGCGCCTTGTGCCCCAAACTGAACGAGAGCGAGGGCGACGGCGCTGACACCCAAGGCAAAAAACAGCAAACCTAACTCGAGGTTGCGCAGACGTTTGGGAACGCGCACCTTCAACACCACCCGGCCGGTGACCGGAGCGGCGGGAGGTAATGACTCGGTGCTACTCACGAGAGAGCCTCTTCACGATGGTGCGCGCCTCATCCAGTGTGTCTGCGGGAAGAGTGCCTTCGACGCTTTGCTGTAAGAACAGCGGAAGTTCGTCTAGTGCGATGCCAGTGTCTTCCACCGGCGTCGAGAGAGCGAAGGGACCCACGTTTTGTTGGACACCCTGATAAATCACGACCATTCCGTCGTCTTCTCCCACGAAGTACTTCGTTTGAGTCCACTGATAGCTCGCGACCGCGCCCCACACCAGGGCAGCAATGACGGCGACCAGGCTCAGCGACCACACAATCTGGCGACGACGTCGGCGTTGACGGTCTTCTTCGATCAGCTCCTCGAGGTAACTCTCTTCGGGTTCGAAGTGTTCGTCGAAGACCGGTTGGGCGCGAAGAGGGTGGAGCAGCAGCGTGGGCAGTTTTGGTACCCGCGCTACCGGACCTGATTCGTAGGTCAAAGGGCTCGCTGCTGATCCGACGAGCATGGGTTGGCGCGGTGGCGACGTCTCGGTTCCCTCGAGGTCGCGAACCACCAACACCGTGACGTTGTCGGGTGCACCCTCGGCGAGGCTCGCCAAAATCAGTTTCTCGCAGGCGTCCTCAGTGTTGTCAACACTGACGAGGATTTCGGCGATCTCTCTTTCGCTGACGTATCCGCTCAACCCATCAGAGCACAGCAGCCAGCGGTCATCCGGTTGAGTGTCAACCACGTGAGTATCTATTTCGGGTTCGACGTCGACGTCACCCAACACTCGCATCAACACACTGCGCCGCGGGTGAACGGCTGCTTCTTCGGGGGTAATGCGGCCCGAATCGACGAGCCGTTGGACAAAGGTGTGGTCAGCGGTGATTTGTTCGAGTACGCCGTTGCGCAGCCGATAAATACGTGAGTCACCAATATGCGCAATCACCATTTGGTGGCCGACGCGGATCATGGCACTCACCGTGGTGCCCATTCCGGTGAGTTCTGGATGTTCGGACACCGTTTCGGTGAGCTCGACCCCGGCATCCAAAATGCTGCGATAGAGCACTTCTCGTGCTTCGTCTACCGAGTCGTAGGGCCGATCGATTTCGGCGAGGTGACGCACCGCAATCGCGCTCGCCACGTCACCCCCGGCGTGACCGCCCATACCGTCAGCGACGACAAAGAGATGATGACCTAATGCGCCCGAGTCTTGATTGCTAGCGCGAACTTTGCCAATGTGGCTTGCCGCGGCGCTGAGTACCGGTGTGACCACGCCGACTACCGCCTCAGTTCGAACGTCGTTTCACCGATGGTGATGGGGGTGTCTAAGGGGACCGGGGTGGGAATACCCACCTTCTTGCCATCCAGCAGTGTCCCGTTGGTCGAATCGAGGTCTTGAACCATCCATTGATCGTTCCAACGCATCAGACGAGCGTGGTGAGTTGAGGTGTAGTCATCGCGCACCACGAGGCTTGATTCGGCTGACCGGCCAATCGTGAACTGGTCTTCACCCTCCAAAGAAACCTCCAAGCCAGCCTTTGGACCGGAGGTGACCACGAGCAATCGAGCGTCCCCGCTGGGTGCCTTCGGCACCTGGGGCGAAGTGGAGGTGTTGGCCTCTCCGTTGCGCGCGCGCTGAGCGGCGGCTTGTTCGATCCGCCTCATCGTGGGGCCAAACAGGTCGGTACGCAGGGCGTAAACGATGGCAAAAATGAAGGCCCACAAAATCGCGAGGAACCCCAATTGAAGGACGAACAGCGTCAGAGGACTCACGTCGTTTCCTTCGATTGAGGGGGCCTCCCCGAGTCGACCAGGGCCTGATATCGGGCCTGTTGCTGGGGAATTACCCCCATCACAATACGCGCCTCGCCGGCGGTGATGGTGCAGCGCTCGGGCAAGGCGGCTCTCGTCACTGGCTGACCGTCTAATTGGGTGCCATTGGTGGAACCGAGGTCCTCAATTTCGGCCCTTTTTCCGTCCCAGACGATTTGGAAATGCCGGCGTGACAACCCCCGCCCGGTGATGACTAGGTCTACATCAGATCCCCGGCCTACGACCGTTCGCCGCTGCACCAGGGGGTACTTGGTGCCTTCGAACTCCAACACCGGAATCCACACAACGCCGTCTTTGGGCAAGATCGCCGCAGCCTGCACCATTCCTTCGCTCAAGGCGGGGTCGACTTGGAGCACTACTCGCAATACATCACTCGACTGGTAGCCCTGATGGCTGCGGTGTTGTGAGACCTCGCCGATGATCTCCTCGATCAGAGCGGGTCCCAGCTCGCTGAGCCGTTCGTGGTCGGCAGTGCTCAGAGACACCAGGTATTCGCTGGGGACAAGAATTCGCTCACGCGAGACGATGGTCGCTCGCGCGTCCATTTCGCGCTTAATCGCCGCCACAATTTCGAGCGGATGAATCCCGCTTCGAAAGGTTTTTGCGAACGCCCCACCGACGGCTCGCTCGAGCGAGCGCTCAAAGTTGTCGAGGAAACCCACGCACTCTCCCCCATCAATGGTCTGACCCTGATGGTACTGGGCTCTGTGGCAGAGAACCTGGCGGCCGCGGGCTTGGTTGGGGGCCTTTGCGCTGTGCTAATCTCGCCTCTGTTGCACGCAGTGTGTGTGACCACTGCGCGAGTGGCGGAATTGGCAGACGCGCTGGCTTCAGGTGCCAGTGCCCGCAAGGGCGTGGGGGTTCAAGTCCCCCCTCGCGCACGAGTGTTTCTCTAACGGCGGATGAGCCCCAATAGCTTTAGCCCCGTCGTCATGACCTGAGTGAATCTCTCCTGACTCATTCCTCGAGGTGCGTCGACGTTGGCGAGTCGTTGCCGGGCCACGGTCTGGCTCTCGCAATACTTACGGATTCCTTCTGGACCGTGGCGACGACCGATTCCGGACTTTTTCATCCCGCCCATTGGCGCATCGGTGGAAGCCCAGATGGCTGTGAAGCCCTCATTGACGTTGACGCTTCCCGCTTGAATACGTGTCGCGACGGCCGTAGCGCGGGCCGGGGAGCCCCAGACACTCGCGTTCAGGCCATATTCACTGTCGTTTGCGAGGGCGAGAGCTTCCTCATCGGAGGAAAAGCGAGAGAGAGCAATGACCGGGCCGAAGGTTTCTCCGCGGCAGAGCACCATGTCATCTCTCACGCTTTCGAGAAGGGTCGGTTCGTAGACGAAGGGGCCGATGTCTGGCCGCGCACGACCCCCCGTGAGAATCTGGGCGCCCTTCTTTGTGGCATCTGTGACGTGTTCGCTGACTTTCCGTAATTGGTCGCGCGAGATCAGCGAGCCGACGTCGGCTGAGTAGTCCATCGCGGTACCCACACTCAGAGCAGACACCCGGTCCACTAACTGGGGTACGAAGGTGTCATAAATCTTCTCGTGCACATACAGCCGCTCAATACTCATACACAGCTGACCGGCGTTTGAAAAGCCTGCCGTAATGATGCCGTCGATGGCTCGCTGCACATCGGCATCAACCAGCACGACCATGGCGTTCTTGCCCCCAAGCTCGGCCGAGAAATCGGTCAGGTTCTTGGCTGCCTGCTGCGCGATGATGGCGCCTGTTGCGGTGGAGCCGGTGAACATCACAAAGTCACCCTCGTCAATGAGTGCGGGGCCGATTGTCTCGGCTTTGCCGCTGACAAGGAGGAAGAGGTCCTCGGGCAGACCCGCTTCGACCATGAGGGAAATGCCGAAAAGAGCGGAGAGGGTGGTCTTTGGGTCAGCTTTGAGCAGGACCCCGTTTCCTGCGATCAGGGCGGGAATGGCGTCGCTGACGGGAAGAGTAAACGGATAATTCCACGGGCTAATCATCGAGACCACCCCTCGCGGGTGGTAGTTCACCTGGGCCGTGGTGAGGAAGGGCAGCGCCCCTCTTCGCCTCTCTGGCGAGAGTTGCTTCGGGCCATGACTCGCGTAATACAGTGCCGTCATCGAGACGTCGGCGACCTCATCGAAGGCACTGCGGCGCGACTTGCCCGTTTCCCACTGGATGATGTCGAGAATTTCTTCCTGGCGCTCCAATACGAGGGTGTGCAGGCGCCGCGCGAAGCGGGTGCGCTCGCGCACAGGCACTTCAGCCCAGGCTCGTTGGGCTGCGCGCACGCGCGCAGCCGCTTCGTTCACGTCACCTGCGTTTGCCTGGGGAATGCTGACCGACTCGGTGGGACGAATGGGGGATCGGACCGTGCTCGTTCGCCGCGAGGACGGCACCGCGAGCAGGTGTCGTCTGTGCTCAAGAACGCAGGTGGGGTTCAAAGACATAATGCCTATGCTGGTGGCATCACCTGGCAAATACCGGCATGAGTGGCTCACCCCGAATAGAGGAAATCGCATGAAGACTGTGGTGGAAGTCTCAGGCTTGACCTGCAACCACTGCGTCCAGACGGTGACGGCAAAGACCAAAGAGGTTCCGGGCGTGACCGACGTGACTGTTGAGCTGGTCAATGGTGGCAACTCCACGGTGAGCGTGGAGCACAGCAGTGAAGACATCATTGGACCCCTGGCCGGCGCCATCGCCGATGCTGGATACACCCTCGAGGCGGTCGTCTCTCAATCGTGAGCGACACTCAGCCCTCTGGCTACACCCTTCAGCTCGACATTGAGGGGATGACCTGCGCGGCCTGCGCGCAACGGGTCGAAAAAGGACTCAA
>Ga0255754_10003901_pt1 | contig 10582 bp, 7 predicted proteins | sample 101ome_22_FD_179954 | JGI IMG/M metagenome (GOLD analysis project Ga0255754, IMG submission 179954) | Coastal salt marsh microbial communities from the Groves Creek Marsh, Skidaway Island, Georgia - 101412BT metaG (version 2) | ecosystem: Environmental > Aquatic > Marine > Intertidal zone > Salt... | reverse complement strand
GGTCACGGCTTGTGGCGCTGGGGTGGCTAGCTGTGACGCACTGGCGCAGGCGACTTGTCGCTGAAATACGAGCTCGCCCCCATTGGCAGAGAGCTCTGCGGCACCGGCAACCACTGCGCTGGGTGAGACGGCTTGTGTCCGCAGGGGCTGGCCTTGTCGGGACGACAGCGACAGCCCAGGCAAGGACGACAGCAAATTGTCAAAGGCAATCAGCGAAACATCGTCGGGGATCAGTGGTGTGAGTGCCGTTGAGAAGCGCTGGCCCACCGTGCGCAGGGTATCGGCGCTAATGCGGGCGGTGTGTCCTTCCACTGAGCAACTGACCTCGCCCTGAGTCGCAAGTGCGTTGAGCAAGCCCGGAATCTGTTCATACAGCGCTTGCTCCGTCTCGGCGCGTCGCTGCGGATCAAACCGCGTCTGGCTGACAAACTGCTGCCCGATGATCTCGGCAATATCGTCGATCAGCCCCAAGAGGCCAAAACCCGGCAGCAGCTGGGTGTCACCCGTTGTCGCCATGCCGTCAATCAAGTGAACTGGCGTGATGCTGGCCTGGTGCAGGTGAAGTTCAACATGGGCGCAGTGCTCACCGATGCCCGCACCGACCAGCGCACTGCGATGCACGACCGCACTGGGGGTCACCGGCAGTGTCTCGATAATGCCAAGGAGCAGCGACAGCTGGGCCGGTTCCATGGCTCCCGGAATGACCAGCGCGAGCTCCCCCGAGACATCGGCCAGCAGCGCTTGCAAATGGGCGTGCACCAGATCGGCGGTGTGGCGCGCGGGCCCCAACGCCGGGCTCAGGGGCTGGGTGGAAAGCCGGTGCCAGTAGCGGTTGTTGATTTCCCGGGGCGCGCGACGGGCCTGCTGCCATGCGGTCTGACCAAACTGGTAACGTCCTTCATTGAACCAGGCAATACCCATCAAAAAGGTGTCGTCGCCATCGCGCCACAAGCGCAGGGCTGCGTCGTTACAGTCGAGTAATTGCATCAGCGGCACCGCATCAATTTCTGGGGACCGACAGATGCCGGATCAGATGCCGGTCGATGTAGCGCTGGGTGCTCAGTACCAGCCGCTCCTGCGATAGCTGCAGTTGATGCAGCGCAAACATAATGATGATTGACAGCACCAGGGCGACAAAGGTGCTGTTAAAGGCCACCCCCAAGCTCACCGTGACGCCCGAGATATCGCCCTCGACCGCCTTGTAGGCCTGACCCAGCGCGTCGCCAATACCCCGCACTGTGCCAATAAATCCAATCGAGGGGATCGCCCAGGAGATATAGCGCACCATCGAGAGCTCCGAGTCGAGCCGGTCGGCTTCGATATCACACTGCTCGCGCACGGCATCCGATACCGCGGGAATACTGCCGGTGGTGGTGAAGCGACTCAGGGCGTTGGACAGGGCCCGGGGTAGCAGGTAGTCCTGCTCTTCTTCGGGAAGCGCCTCCAGCGAGCGCGATTGCTCTCGGGCGTCCCGCGGCAGGATGCTGGTGCCCTCGGGAATAGCGATCAGCTCCCGGCCCAACATGACGCTCTCGGCGCGGGTGCGTGCGGCCTTGAGCCCCATAATCGCCAGCGCCCATAAGAGCAGAATAAAGCAGGCTTCCTGCTCGTAGTCCTTGATGACGATGGCCAGTGAGCGGTTGCCGGTGGGGGCCTCGCCCGCGGCCTGCATGGCGGCCTGAATCGCCAGCTGGGAATCGGCGCTGGGACGGATAAAACCCACATAGGCGGCGTGCACCAGAATCACGGCAGTCAGTAGCGCAAATACCTGATACAGGAACTCCGAGGGAAGACGTCGCATGATCAAGGGCTCCTTGGGGGGTCAGATATCCACGGGGAAAGACACCGAGAGGTCTTCGGAGATGGACTCTGTAGGTTTGTAATCGCCGAGGGCGTCTGGGGCAACCGCTGCCTCGGGCTCGAGAGGTGCCGTCACGTCATCGGGCGTGGTGGTGGCAGGCGTGGTGTCCCCGGTGTCGCTGGCGACGGGCACTTCTGATTCTTGGTCTGGCGCTTGCGCTGATGCCGGCGTAGCGCCACTCAGGCAGAGTGCCAGCACCCATATCGGCAGCGCTTTTTGGGTAAGTGCTGACCTATTCGGCATAACGCGCAATCCTGAAACCCAAATCATCACGGCCGCGCTCGCCGTAATCGCGAAAGGTTAGCCGCAGTTCGGAGAGTCGACTCAAGGCCCAGCTGCCGCCGCGAATCGTGTAGTTGTCGCCGCGCTGCATCCCGAGCGGATCGATCGCCAACTCCGCGTTGGCCGATGGAATCTGATAGCCGTCGTGCACCCATTCGGCAACATTACCACCCATATCATGCAGTCCGCGATGGTTGGGTGGAAAGCTACCCACGGGGGCTGACACCACGAACTGGTCGGTGTAGCCGTTGAGGATCCTTCCCGTTACCAGCGCCGATGTATTGTCCGCCACATTGGTGACCACCGCGTTGGGGGGAAAGTCGTCTCCCCAGGCAAATCGTCGCAGCTGATCCCCCTCGACTCGGGCAGCAAAGGCCCACTCTGCCTCGCTGGGCAGACGGTAGCCCGTGCTGCTCGGATTAAAGCCCACAATCACACCCTGATTTTCGCGATAAAAGGGTGGCAGGCCCTCACGCCGACTCAGCCAGTTGCAGAAGCTGGCCGCCTGCTGCCAGCTGATGCCCGCCACCGGTTGGTGATCGCGATCGAGGGAGTAACTCTCGATGGATCCTGAATCGTGGGTGGCTTCGAACTGCCGGAACTGGGCATTGGTTGTTTCCAGCGTCGCTATGTAAAACGCCCGCTTGAGCTCGACCGGATGCTCTACTTCGTTGGCCCGCCGCCCCGGATCCCGGCGCGATGCCCCCATGGTGAAGGGGTTTTGGCTCTCGGTGGAGGGGTCGATCAGCACCAGCGTCTGCCCCAGCGGCGTGGTGATCGTGGGTGTCATCGCGGCCTTGCGCGCGTCGGCCTCGGTGAGCAGGGCCACGCTGATTTGTTGTGGTAAACCCGGTTTGGGGAGCACGCGCGTGTCATACCCGGCGTACCCTGCTAGCCGCACCTCAACGCGTTGCTGCACCGCAGGCAGCGACACGGTCTGGCTGCCCGTGCCAATAACCTCACCGTTAATGACCAGTTCGGCCTCGGCCGGTGAGATGGTAAAACGCACTTCGCCCAACTCCGGCGTCAGCGTGACGGCGCGGCTGGCTGTTTGACCCCGTGACAGGGCCACGGTAATGGTTTGAGTTTGATAACCCGCCCGGGATATTTTGAGCGCGTGGGGTGCCCCGGGAGCCAGCGCTACGGTGATGGGTGTGAGTCCGGTGTAGGTGCCGTCAACGGTGACGCCTGCGCCCGGGGGCGAACTGGTGAGGGTCAGGGTGGCATCTGCGGGTGCAAGGGTAAGGGCACCAAGGTCCTGATCGACCCCGGCGACCACCACTAGGGGCACTGTTTGTGGCACGAACCCGGGTGCGCTGAGGGTCAGTTGGTGTTCTCCCGAGAGCACAGAGATACCGTTTGGTGCGATGTCGGCCGGTTGTCCGTCCACGCTAGCCACCACGGATTCTGGCGTGGCGCTAAAGCGGACCTGCGCCCAATCCGGTACCAAGGCAACATTCACCTGCTGACTCTTGTTGCGACCCACTACGTCTATCCGTCCCTGCCACCGTTGATACCGGTCGAGGGTGGCGGTGAGCACATAGCTGCCGGCCTCAAGGGAGAGCGCCTCGGTGGGTGCGGCGCCCAGGGGCAGATCATCGAGCGCGAGGGCAGCGCCCGCGGGCACTGTCGTGAACTCCACCCGCCCCGGTAAAGGCGCGAGGCGAATATCCAGTTGTTGGGTGTCGGCGTCAGTGACCGTAATGGTCTGCTGATAGGGGTGATAACCCTCAGCCGCGATCGTTAAGTCGTAGTCACCCGCGCGGATCAGCAATCGCTCACCGAAGGACCAGTAAAACCCGCCGAGTGAAATATTGGTCTCGGACTCAGACGCGATGTTGAGTGTCAGTGAGCGCGCCGTGAACAGGAAAAAGAGTAGCGCGGCGACGACAACAGCCGCTGCGACCAATGCGATTTGTGCCGGTGACACCGTCGGTCGTTTGTTAACCGCTTCACTCAGGGGCTCAAAGGCGGTTGCGGTCAGTGGGCTACTTGAGCTCTTTGGTTCCGAGGGCGTGAAGCGCTGGGGAGTGAGCTTGTCGTCTTGATCGGTCATAGCGCGCTCAAATGGGTTCCACACAGCTTACCGCCACGGTGTTGTTTTGGCCCGGGCGCACATCGAATGTGACACGCACATCCCGGTACCCATCGCGAATCCCGACGGCGGTGTAGGTTCCTGGGCGCAGGGAAAGCATTTGCTGTATCAGGGTACCGAGACGCTTGACCCTGAGTACCGTAATGTCGGTGACGCCATCGGATGAGATCGAGACCGCGACCGGGGTTTTGGCGTAGGTAATCGTTTGCTCTGCAGCCGCCATCTGGGCTTGCAGGCGCGGACCCGGATTGGGTATGTCGCGCGCCTCGGCCAGGGAGGCCTCAGCCTCGGTCAGCACGCGCCGATCCACCAAGCGATCCTGCTCCTTTGGAATCGCATCGAGCCGTTCGTCGAGCGCGGCGCGCGGCGTTGCCCGCGCCATACCGTCGGTTGCAAACAAGAGTAGCCCATCGATTTCCAGTGCGTTCTCGTAATGGGCCACCGCCGCTGCCCAGCGCTCCTCTGATTCTGCTATTGCACCCTTTTCCCGTAGCGCGATCAACGTCGCCTGGGTGCGAGCTTGCTCCAATTCGATCAGCGCAGACTGCGGCTCTGGCGCACCCGGCAGGAGTTTTGCCGCCCGGGCAAACGCCGCCTCTGCGTCGGCGAAACGTTGGCCACTCAAGGCTTCGTAGCCCGCTGTCATGGCCGCGGTGAATTGCGCCCGGGTGAGGGCCGACTGTAATTCAGTCAGACGTTGTCGCGCCCGTTGATGCTGGGGGTCAGCCCGGGTGGCCTGTGTTGCCGACGCCACAGCCGCACTCAGGTCACCCGCGGTCTCTGCCGCGGCGGCGGTCTCCAGCGCTGCAGTCACCTCTGGCAAGGCGTCAATGCGCGTCTCCAGCGCGACCAGCCGACTATCGGCGGGCGCCATTTCTTGTAGCGCGTTAAAACCCGTCTGGGCGGGCAATAGCTCACCGCGCTCAATCTCGGCGACGAGTGTGGTGTGAAGCGCCTCGATGCGTTCGGGCAGGCTCGCCTCCAGCGCCCGGAGTTGATCCAAGGCATTTTGGTAATCCTTGGTAGCGCCACTGAAATCCCGCTCGCGATAAGCGGCGTCACCCTTGCCGGCCGTCTCCAGTGCCTGACTATAGGCGGGCTCACCCCAGCTGGGTGCGCCGTGTTTGGCGAGCGATTCCTGCAGTGTCAGCAGTGACTGCAACACCTCCTGGGCCTCGCGGCGAAGCGCGCCCTCCTGCGCTTCGGCAAAAGGGCTGCGACCCGTGCCCGCGTCGTCAGTCGAAGTGGGCGTGGTGCCGGGGGCGGCTGAGCCCGAGGATGCGGGCGCGTTTGTTGCCGCGGAGGGCAGGGGAGGATCGTTGGGGCTGACCAATTGCGGCAACACGATAAAGACAAACAGCAGCAGAACCACAGCCAGAGCCAGGCCAATCATTACCCAACGCGGTTGCCCGCCTGATGTCTTCTCTGCGGCGATCGTCTCGGTAGCGGTCGGCGCAGGTTCGAAGGCGGTAGCGGAAAGGGGTTGGTCTCTGTGGTCGGTCACGAGTCCTGGGGCTCAGGATCCAGCTTGGGCGCTGCGTCTGTTGAATCAGGCGGTTCCAAGGCGGCCAGCTCTGCGGCATAGATATCCGCCAGTAGTTCTCGCCACTGGTCGTATTGATCTTCTACGTTGCCCGAGAGTTGCACCGTGCGGTCTTCCAGCTCAATCACTCGTGGGGTAATTTCTGCGTCGAGCGATTGCCCAAGTTCTTCGAGCGCCAGCGAGTGAATCTTGGATTCAGCGCGTTTCTCGAGTCCGCTTTTGAGCAGTGCGCCGCCGCCGATGACACCTACGGCACCAGCGCTTCGCGTGGTCCGACTCCCTGACGTTTGTGCCACGATGCCTGCAATAATCGCGGCACCGCCGGCAATCATTTCGCGCTGTGCCTCCGACTCCAGCTCGCGTAGCGCGACGGTTTCTTCGTAGCTCGCTTTGCGCCATTCCTGATAGGGCTCATACATTTCTTCTGAGAACCCGGTGTAGTGGCCTTGCAGGGTGTCGACAAAAACATAGTGCCGCTGGCGCAAACCCCGAACGCGGTTGAGCATGGGGTCGTCCTCGGCGGGCAATCGGCGGAGCGAGATGTGTCCGGTTTCGTCTTCCTGTAAGTAGTCGGCGAAGGCACCGCTGGCAAAGTCGCGGGCAAAGCGCATTTCTGCCACTTGTCGAATTTCGGCGCGCTCAGCTGCGGGCACCCCATTAAACTTTTGCAGCATGTCGTTGGCGATCATGCGGTATACCGCGAGAAAGGGGTCCTGCTTGACCCGCGTACCCTTCTCATAGGCGTAGCGACTGGTAACACCGGTGTAGCGCTTGTCGAGCCACACCATGCCGCGGGCGTCGCTCACCACAATCTTCAGTTCGAGTGCCTCGCCGTCAGAGCGCATGATGGTGCCCTTTACCAGTAGATCAGAGAACTGCCGATCGTCTGGCACCACTCTTACTGCACCCCAACCCCCTTGCTCGGTTAAGACCTGGGTGAGCTCTGTTGCCATAAAGGTGGCCTCAGCGCGCCGCACTTCGGGGTAGACCAGCGGCTCGTCTTCGACCGTGCTGATACCCGGGTCCAAAATAACCACACCCACGTCGAGCAACTCTGCCTCGGGGGTCAGGGTGTCGGGGGCAGCCAGCGCCGGCACTTGCGTGGATTTAACGGTCTCGGAAACGCAGCCAGTGAGCAGCGTGACGCCAAACATCAGAGTCAGAGCAAGGCGCATCATGACTCGGGCACCTCAAGGCCTTTGTACTTGCGATACTCGTTCCAGAGTTTTTCACGTACTTCGGGGTCGGCCTCGCGCATGGCCGCTTCACGCAGTTGCCGTGCCACGACGTCGTCGTCGTTGCCGTTGGGTATGTCCGCCGGTGGCGGATACTTGGCGCCGTCGGGCGGCGGTGCGCCGCTACGCCCGCCGATACCGCCGCCGACCGAACCACCACCGGCACTTGCCATGCCACCACCAAAATCGGGCTCTCTTTCGCCAGAGGCTTCGCTCCCTCCGGCGGCAGTTGTTGAGCCCTGTTCGGTAGCAGCGCGCTCGCGCGCGGCCTCTCGCTGGCGCTGCTCTTCGTCATAGATAATGCCGTCAAAATCCCGGGTGCTTTCTTCGAGTTGTCGATCGAGGATCGCCACCTGCTCTGCCGCCGTGAGCGGGCCATCGGCGCCCATATCCGAGTCCATCCCGCCTGTAGCGCGCGTGCCAGGGCCATTTTGTGCGCCGTCAGACCCGGTTTCGCTGCCGGAGTCGCTACCCGTTTCGTTGCCCGCATCTGCACCGCTGTCTTGCGCAACTTCACCATCTTCCCCGGAGCCAGTGCCTCCTTCGCCCCCGCCTTCGGCGCCACCACCATCGGATGACCCTTGCCCCTCGGACCCGTAATCCTCATCGAAGGTGGGCAGGGTATCGACCATGGAGGGTAAATCTGCGCCCCCCGGCATATCGCCAAAGCCGGGGTCGCCGCCGCTGCCGGAGGCCCCTTCACCGGCACTCCCCGCCGACCCGGTTCCTGCGCTGTCTGCGCCGCTTCCCGAACCGCTTTGGCCCGCGCCCGAAGTGCCTGCAGCACCGCCGCCTGGCATGCCGCCAGAGGCGCCCGCGCTACCGGACGAGCCGGCGCCGCTGGATCCGCCAGCGCTGCCCGCACTGCCGCTGGAACCGCCTGTACTACCCGAACTCCCGCTTGCTCCACCGGCGCTCGAGCTGCTGGAGCCAGCACCGCCGCCACCCGCACTGGAGCTACTGGCACCCGAGCTGCCGCTACTCGAGCTAGACCCACTCGCGCCACCGCCGCTGGGAGACGAGGCGCCGGAACTCGAGGAGGGAGAGGGCGGCGTAGGTACCGAGGGGGTGGTGGGTGTGCTCGCTGAGGGGCAGCCCGCCAGCATCAACAACACTCCCACCAAACCCAGCGCCAGCAGAGGTCGCAGTTTGTGGGGCGCGCAAGAAAAGGACGCGTATGTCATTGGGGTTGCAGTGCCATTCGGTCGGTGTTCGGAGATTCGAGATCAAAAGACCATACTATGGTATCAGTCTCGACAGGTACTCCAGCCTCATATCGCGGCCTAAAGCGAATCCGCCGCATCTTTCTCAATAACCGTTCTACGCTCGAGGCGACAATTTCCGCTGACGCAAGGTCAGATTTATCGCTGTCGCCCTCCCCGGAGGCGTCTGCCGCCGTCTCTGAGTCATCTGTTATCGCCAGTCGCTCGAGGTCTTTGACTTTTCCCGACTCATCAACCCGAAACTGCACCACGATAGGGCCGGTGTCATCTCTGCTAAAGGGTGGCAGTGGTCGAAGACTGTCGATGTCAGGGAGGGGGGTGCTGGTCTCGAACAACGCGGCTCGCATCACCGGGTCATCGATGGGTTCGGGTTCTGGCTCGGTTTCGGTTTCGGGTGGTGGCTCGCTAGCGGCGGCACTCGCGTTTTCGGCGCTGTTGGGGGCATCAGTTGTGGGGGTGTTTTCTGCGGTGGCGACCCTCGTCTGTTCGCCGTCACCCGCGGGCGGTGCCGTGCCCTCGGCTTCAGCGCTGCCGTCGGCTGTAGTATCGACATCGGGCTCTGGTGCTGGCGGCGGCGTGATTCTGTTCCAGGCTTGCTCGTAGTAATTGTAGGCATGGGATTTGCGCCCCATCCACCAGGCCCAGTCGCCGAGCTTGGCGAGATCGCTGGCCTGTTCTCCCGCGCTGGAGCCGTTGAAGCGCTTTACGGCGTAGATATTGGTGAGCACGGCTTCGCCCCGACGGTATACACCCCCTAGCGACGTGGTTTGGCGATAGTTGTTGTTGTCGAATGCATTGTGGCTCGCGCTGTCCCGTTGCATCGAGGCAAAGTGATACTGCAACCGCAGCATGCCCTCGAGCGGCTTCACCAGTGCAAGGGACTGTTCCCCGTAGAGTTGCGAACTCTGGTTATAGGCGAGTCGATAGTATTCCCAACTGCGGGCGAGGTGCTCCGGGTGGGTTTCTTGCTCACCCAGGCGCAGCTCCCACGCCTGCTCTGCCCAGGCTCCTTGGTCTAAAAATGCGGCAATCGACGCGGGGGTGCCTTCAAGGGCTTCGGATTCCACCCGCGCGAGATAACGCTGCCGCTCATCGACCTCTTCAAAACGACCCAACGCGGTGAGGCTGCGAATTTCGGCACGTAATAACGGTATCTGGTCTGCGGCATATAGCCCCGATTGCACACGACTGACATGCACGCCGCGCTTGAGCACCGCCTCGGCTTCTTCGTGGCGGTTGAGGGCTTGCAGGTTGAGCCCAAGCCCCAGCAGCTGCTCGGTGAGCCCCGGCGCAAAAGCGCCTGCGCTGGCTTCCATCGACTGAATGTAATTGCGGTACACGCCCAGCGCGCTGGGTTCAGGTGGCGGCGGTGGGGGACGCTCAGCCTCCAATGGTGTTGCCATATCGATTACGATGGGCGCCGGCTCGCTTGCTGTCGCCGTGGTGTCGGGTTCCTGAGCAGAGGCAAAAAAGGGACTCACCCCGAAAAAAATCAGGGTCAAGAAGGGCAATCCGTGCCTGTGTAACAGTCGGCGCGTATGGGCCAAGATCCCTCTCCGGCGCTTACCTTGGCCAGTCAGTATAGAGCGATGTGGCAAAAAAAAGCAGTTCAGTGCGTGCGGTGGACGTCAACCTTACTGAACGGATATCGGACAAACCGCGCAACACAGATTAAGGAAGCAGCATGGGTCAGTTTTACGAACAAACCGCGGTTTCTCCCCAGGGAGAGTCGCGCTGGCAGGCCGCGGTGCATCGCGGTTGGCGTATTGGCAGTGTGGCCAATGGGGGCTATGTGTTGGCGCTCGTCGGCCGTGCCTTGTCTGAAGCGCTGCATCAGCCCGACCCGCTTAGCATCAACGCTTTTTATCTGGCGCCGGTGGCGTTAGGGCAGGTGGAGGTAGCGGTGGAGTCACTCTCGGAGACCCGCAGCACGCATTTTGCCAGCGCCGATCTCAAGCAGGAGGGTGAGCTCAAGCTCCGCGCCACCGCGGCTTACACCGACCTTGACAAGCTGAAAGGTCCTGACTGGGCCAACGTCGCCCCGCCCGACGTGCCCGCTTTCGATGACGCTGCCTCACTCGCCATGTCGCATCTGGAGATTCACCAGAGCATCGATTTGCGCATGGTGCAGGGTGCCGAGGTCTTTACCCAGGGCAAGACCAACGACTCCGGTGAGTTCATTGCCTGGCTGGCGCACAAGGATGGCGCGGCGCCCGGGCCCATAGATCTACTGATGTTTGCCGATATTATGCCGCCGCCGATCTTCACGATTTATGGCGCCTACGGCTGGGTGCCCACGGTGGAGCTCACCGTGCAGGTGCGGCGCAAGCCCGCGGCGGGCCC
>Ga0255754_10003894_pt1 | contig 10595 bp, 8 predicted proteins | sample 101ome_22_FD_179954 | JGI IMG/M metagenome (GOLD analysis project Ga0255754, IMG submission 179954) | Coastal salt marsh microbial communities from the Groves Creek Marsh, Skidaway Island, Georgia - 101412BT metaG (version 2) | ecosystem: Environmental > Aquatic > Marine > Intertidal zone > Salt... | reverse complement strand
ACAGAACCTGATTTGTATGCGAATGATTCATTTAACCTTTTAATTTCATCAGGTGTAGGAATATGCATGCTTTCAGGTACCTCAGGAGTTGGTTCTGGTGTACCAGTAGGTTCTGGTGTACCTGAAGGTTCTGGTGTACCTGAAGGTTCTGGTGTACCAGTAGGTTCTGGTGTACCAGTAGGTTCTGGTGTACCAGTAGGTTCTGGTGTACCTGAAGGTTCAGGAGTTGGATCTGGCTCTTTAGTTTGAACATCAGTAATAGCTTGATCAACGTTATTTAAAACCTCATCTGACTTTTTAATATCAGCATATTCTTCTGGAGCAATAAAGCCAGCGTCTCCACCCCACTTAGGAATTAAGGCGCCCATTTTAAATTTACCACTTTCAGTTTTTTCTGCTTTATCACCATCCCCACCTGCTAAAATAATGACTGATTTATTAGTTTCTTGACCTTTTACTTTATCATAAAGGGCTTTTTTGGCTTTATATTCTTCTGTAGCAGCAGCTTTTAGTTCTGCCGCTAATTTTTTAACAGCATCAAGTTGTTTAACTGCAGTATCCACATCATCTTCACCTTTAGCTCCACTAAAGAATGTTGCAATATCTTCATTTAAATTATAGGTTAGTTCATAAGCTAATTCAAAGTTATCTTCAAATGATACGCCTTCGTATGCTACGCCTGCATCAGAGATTTTATCTTTAACAGCTTTAACTTTATCAGCTGCCGTAGTTAAAGCGCTAACTTCTGGTAAGAATGGTTGAATACCTGACAACTCTTCGATGTCATCCGTAGCTTCTAATTCACCACTTTTAATTTTGTCTTCTAGAGCTTTCTGTTTTGCAACAAGCGCTTCTAATTCTGCCTTAGCTTCTTCAGCTGCCTTTTTTGAGCCAGCTTCTTGAGCCATTTTAGCTTTAAGTTCTAGACCTTCCTCTTGAACATTTCTTTCCAATCTTAGTTTTCTAGCTGTAAACAAACCCTTTAATGGTTCTGCCATTAGACCTTCAACTTTACTTAATTTTTCTTTAAATTCAGTAAGCTTATTATCGGCTTTAGCTTTTACAGCTTCAACTCTAGATTCAATTTTTTGGATTTTTGCTTTTTGCTGTTCTTCTTTAGCAATTAATGGTTTTTTAGCATCTCCTTTAGCCTTTTCCTTTGCCGCTGCGATTTTTTCAAGAGCATCTTGTAAACCGCTAATTGCATCAACCTTTCGCTTTTCTAGTTGATTTGGATTTGCTGCTGTTAAAACTGTTTCGTAAGCTTTTAGCATACCTTCGCCTTTAGCATATGCTATCTTTGCTTTAATTGAATTAATAATATCATCAATACCTGCTTCATTTATCATGTCAACAGATTCAGTAATCTGATTTGATAACTCTGCTAAGTTAGTTAAGATAGTATCAACGTCTTTGATCACTTCTTGTCTGATAGCTTCACCCGATTTGGTGTTAGTTTTATCAACTGCAACTGCGTTTTTGGTTGTTGCACTTGATGGCGTAGTTGAGTTTGAAGCATCTGCACTTGAAGCAAAGTCTTCAAACATTTGAATTTTCTTTTTGAATTTCATATCTTTTTAATTTGTTTCTTAAAATTAAACCTGTTAGATTATATATCATCTCTTTTTTGGTAAAAATGAAACAAAAAAAAAGGGCTCTCTTTCGAGAGCCCCTTTAGGTATTATAGAATTAATCTATGATTATAGTTCTAAACCATCAACCTCGAATGTGAAGTATTGAGTTTCTGGGTGGAAACCAGCTTCAACTAGAGCGTATCTAGATTTAACAGCTACTTTAGGAGCCATAGTTCCTTCAGCAATTGTTTGTACTGATTCAGCCATTAAGTAAGGCATGAATACAACACCAGGACCGTTACCGTCACCTTTTCTACCAACTAGAATGTTCTTATCACCGAACGCCAATGTTGGGTCAGTGTATACGTTGATACCTGCTACAGAACCTACTGGGTAGATTGCACCTGCAACTTGGTTGAACGTGTTAGCCATTGGGTTAGGTACGAAACCTGCAACACCTTGTAAAGCTGAAGCAACTTTTGCAGAAACAACTGCGAAGTTACCAGCACCTCTACGGCCTCTGTTAGCGATCAAGTTAGCAGCAGCCAACATTGTAGTTAAGATTCTTCTGTGCTCATCACCTCTAGTGTTACCACCGTTAGTACCAGCGTTCAAAGTAATATCTAAACCACCTGCGCCTAAATCACCAGATGCAATTGCATCTGTTCTGTGAGTACCAGCCATAGATCTTAGTTTACCTAAGATGTGTTGGTTGATTGACTGAGTCAATTCGTTAGTCAATACTGACTCAACTTGAGCAACAGCGTCAACGCCGAATTGCTTAAGATCTTGTACTTGCTCTCTAGTCACAGCAGCAGCTACTTGGAAAGTTTCTGCAGCAACTGACTTGCTGAACAATGAAAGACCCATGATGTTATCAGGAGTTCTTTCACCAACTTCTCTTGCCATTGGGTTACCGTTAGCGTCACCTGAGAATGAAGGAATGTGATCTTCTAGTGCTTTTACCAATTCTACAGTAGCACCACCGAAAAGGTCAGCAACTACTTTAGTGCTGTCTGCATCCAAGAAAGCTTGACCTGCAGCAGAGATTTTGTAGATAGCAACACCATCTAATCTTGAAGTACCAACTGAAGTTGCGTAATCGTTACCGTTACCGTCGTCACCAACTGCACCTGCAGTTTTAACAATAGTAGGAGCAGTAACACCTCTTGTACCGCTTAGGTTTGCCAAAGTACCGCCTTCGTAAGTGAAGTCTAGGTAAGACAATAAGCCCATAGGACCTGCCATTGGTACAACTGGTACCAAGTCAAGACCGATAGTTTGAGCAGCAACTTGCATTGCCAAAGGCAATAGAGTTGGAGCTTTGTCACCAGAACCGTTTGTACCGACGTTTGCACCGTTACCTACTTGTGAAGGGAAAGATACTGCGCCCATACCTGTAAGGTTCATTGGACCAGGGTTTGTAGACAAAGACATAATGTTTGCGTCTTCGTAAAGCTTGTGATTGTGACAGTAAGTCGACATCCAAGCTAGCTTTTCTGATTCATTAATACCAGTAGCTTCCTCGATAATAGGAGCCCAAGTATTTCTGATCTCAGCTTCGTTTAATAAATTAGCCATTTTGAAATGATCTTTTTTTTGTTTGTGTTTATAGTTAAACTCGACTTGCTTGGGTTTTCTGCTTCTGTCACCCGTATTCGTCGATTAAGTTTATATATCCTTATTTTTTGAATCTTTTCTTCAACTCTTCAGCGTAAGCGCTTACATCGTAAGCTGGCTTGTTCACCTCTTCAGTTTTAGATTCTTTTACCATCTCTACTTTTTCCATTTCGATCTTAGTGTCTCTAAGGTCTCTAGTCTGCCAGAAGTTTCTTACTTGATATTCTGTATTTAGAGTGTGGTATTTTGATTGAGCCTCAATTTGGTTCTTCTTAGATTCTGATAAGTTTTCCCAAGCGCTTCTGTATTCAGTTGGCATCGCAGCTAAGAAGAATGGCTCAGCATTTCTGTTTTCAACAATCAATTGAGAAGATTCGATCAATGATACAATTTCTGATTCAGTCATAAAGCCTCTTTTAGCAACTTTAGATCTAACTTCAGTTTTAGCATCTTCAGTAAGAGCGTTGTACTTTTCAACAGTTGCGGTTGATACGACTCTAAAGAATGATGGATTCTCGTTCTCTTTGATTTGAGCTGACTCAACTAGTTTGTTAAGTTTAGAAGAGATTTCGTTTTTGTAAGCTTCTAATGGATCAAGTGCTCCATCTTCGCCTTCAGCCTCTTCGTCTGAATCACCAGCTTCAGCTTCTTCAGTTTCATCTTCGATTTCAGAATCAGACTTTACAGTTTCGTCTTCAAGATCTTCAGCGTCAACTACTTCGTCACCAGTGTCTTCAACATCACCTTCTGGTGCATTGTCACCGATTTCTTCTAGTTCTTCTTCGTCTTTATTAACAACGTCTTCGCCTTCTTCACCTGCATCTTCACCTTCAACGTCACCTTCGTCAGAGTTATCACCAATTTCTTCTAGTTCTTCCTCGTCCTTTTTAACAACGTCTTCGCCTTCGATGCCTGCTTCTTCACCTTCAACTTCTTCAGTTACGTCTTCAGCAGTTTCAACCTCTTCTTCAGTATCTTCTACTTTATCTTCAAGATCTACAACTTCTGATTCTGCTTCCTCTTCAGCTTCAATCTCATCTGTAGTATCTTCTTCAACCTCTTCACCGTGGAATTCTTGATCGTCTTCTTCAGTGATTACGTTTTCGTTGATAGACTCTGCAATGTACTCAGCGTACTCAGAAACTGATTGTAAATTACCTCTTAAGTATTCGATATACTCAAGAATAGTTTGAGATGATTCAGCACCTTCATTGTGTGCTTCTGCTAAGTAGTTAGCAAAGTCTTTTACTTTTGCTACAGCTTCAGCAATGTGCTCACCGTATTGGATTGACTGATCTAGTTTTTCTGCAACGTGCTCAGAGTAAGAGATGCCTTGATCTGCTTTTTCTGCAACATGCTCAGTGTATTGAATACCTTGATCTAGTTTTTCAGCCAAGTAACCAACATATTCAGATAGGTTATTTACGCTCTCTGCAATGTGGTCATTGTGCGATTTTAAGTTTTCGACTGTCATGTCTTCGCTAGCCTCAGCGGTCTTAGCGTCAATTGACTCTTTGATGCCTTTAATTTCTTTAGCCAAATACTCAGAGTACTTGTTAAAGTCTTCGGCTTTTACGAATTCTGCCATGTTTTTGTTTTCTTTTATTTCAGTATTTAAAGTTTGAGTTTCAATGTTTTCTGTTACGTTAGCTCCACCCATTTCGTAGATGTAAACGCCGCTATCATTTGAGAAGCCATAAGATTCGTTAACTCTCTTAAGTTCTGCGTTCTCAAAACCAGGATCTGCCACTAAGTCATAAGTAAATAGTTGCTTAATCTTAACTTTACCGTTAGATTCAACTGCACCTGCAGCTCTTGATGAAATTTGAAGAGGTACACCCGCATCAACTAGGGCTTTAGCTTGTCTACCAGCATCAGTGTCCAATAAACGTATTCGACCTCTCACCTCCTTTGTGTCCTTATCGTAGTACAATTCTTCTACGACGTGTGATACATTTTTCAAAGATGTATCGAACTGTGTTGGGTGATCTAGTTCACCTAAAAGCTTAGAAGAAGAAATCTTCTGCTGTAAAGCCTCAATCTGAGGGACATATTCGTCCTCAGTATAGATTCTATTATTTCTGTTTTTCTGATCAATTTGACCAAAAACACCCTCGAGGACGTAGTCTTTTTCTCCATCTGAAGCAACGCTCAAAGTCGAAGACGACATCTCGACGATTAACAAATCCTTTTGATTTTTCATATTTATGGATTTTTCTATTTTTAATATATATCCTTACGTTATTATGTAATTATCTTAATCTTTTTTAGATGCCTGCCAATGGATCATCTCCGCCTTCTTCACCGCCTTCAGCTTCCTTCTCTTCTTCTTTTTCTTTTTCAGCTTTTTCAGCCTTAAAGTCATTAAAGAATTTTACGATTTGATCAATCTCACCTTCGCCGAATGAACCTTCACCAAAAGTATCATAGAAGTGCTTCTTAAACTCTTTCTCGGTTGGGTATGCAGTAATAGCACCCAAAATCTCAGCCGCAGAAACAGTTTTACCTGAATCTAGATCAATGTCATCGATATAAATATCTGACTCTTCGCCGGCTCTAAGAGCTGCTTCTTGTACCTTAGCACTAATAAAGTCTTCAAATGTTTTAATAATTTCCATAATGTATATATTCTTTCATTTTTAGAAGCCCATACCATCGTCTTCTGGTTCAGGTGCCTCAGCCTCTTCTTTATCCAATTTAGACTTAGCCGCTTCATTAGCTCTAATCTCGTCATCAGATAATTTGAGATACTTTTTAACAAGGTATTCCTGATCGAAGTAGTACTCTTCTTCCATTGTTTCTTGATTCGTAGTCATTAGAGAGTCTCTCATTGATGAAATAAATTCAAGTCTACGTTCCATGATTTCCATATTCTTTAACTCTGCAAAGACATTCTCTTCATTGAATCTAAGAGCAACTTGAGTTTTGAATTGTGGATCGTCCACAAACTCAGGATACTTTAAACACATTTGAATATAGAGTGGCTTAACAAGAATTTCTTGGAAAGTAGATCTTAAACGCTTGATAAACTTACCAAACTTGATCTCGTCTCTAATCATACCATCGGCTGCAAGGTTGAATTCACCGCCACCGTCTTCATATAAGAATCTGTTGAAAGGAATTTTAGAAACATGCTTCAACTTATCTGAGAAGTACTTAAGTGCTTCAACGTCTGATAATTCAGGACCTTCACCACCAAGTGTTTCAATTTCTGGTGATTCACCTTCTTTCGATGGTAACCAATACTCTTTGTTAAACTGCAACATTGGTGAGCCATCTGTTGTAAGGCTACCTGATTCCCAATCAAAGTCAACCGTTTCTTTATATGAATTCATCAACTGTGCCAAAGATTGCTTAGCACGAGTTTTAGATTTACCACCAACTGGGATGATAAACTTCATTCTAAAAGATGAGTTAGTTACAGCCCACACAATTCTAGTGTGTTCCATAATTCTCAATAAGTTAAAGGCTCTAACTAGTCTTTCGATATATGAAACTCTCGATGCGGTTGTAATCGATGAGTATGAAATGTAAATAATTTGTGAATCGTAAAGCTTACGCTCTTTAACAGGATCATCCTTATATTGAACCCAAACTTTCTTGCCATCATCATGATTATAACCTGGAATAAGTGTGATTGGATCTAATTCTTTAAAGCCAATTACCTCTTTTTGATCAGGTGAATAAATGATTTCAAATGCAAGGTAACCATCGACTAAGAATTTTCTAAAGAAATACCATGCAGATTGATCTGAGTTAAACCCAAAATAGTGATAGATTTGTCTAAAATACTTGTTAAGATCTTTGTTTACTTGATCTGAAATATCAAGACCTAAAACTTCAGGCTGACAAAAGAAATTTTTATCATCGTATACAATGGTTTCATCACACAGAATATCGAGAATGTCCTCGATTTCATCGTGCATTGCAAAGTTTCTTAGTTCATCTCTTTTACCAGGGTAATCTTGATCAAAAAACGGAATGTTCTTTTTAAGATTAATGTCGGTCATCGACATGGCGGCAAATGCGCCATAGATGTCATCATTATCTAGACCAAATGGATTCATCTCGCCATAGCCAATTTGATCCTCCATTGGACCAATAGCTTGAGACTGTCTTAGAACCAAATCATCATAACGCATACCAAAACTACTTAGCGTTTTCAATGCATTTGAAACACTAAATGGTCTGGTATTGACGCTCAATGGTCCGTTCCTTCTGTTTGTATAACCTGCCATATTGTTTAGTTACTATTCAATTTATATATCTTACTTCTTTAAGTGGTTTCTAAAGGCCTCTTGGACCTTAGCAATCGTAGTCCCATTAAGGCTCATAAAGTCACAAAGAACTATTTTTGCCCAGCTTTCATAAGCTACGACTTTTTGGTCAGCCTTTAAATTTGGAATGTATTGACGAATTGCAAAGTCAAAGCCATATTGAGCTAAGAATTTTTTAGCACCATCATAGGTAAATTTAAGTTCTCGTTGGGCATTAACATTATTTGCTGATTTGCCTTTCATTTGATTCTCAATTTGAGATTTCATTTGTTCATACACAAAATCTAAAAGATCCTCTTTGACTTTAACTGGTAAAAGGTTTAGATTAATACCTAAATCATTTTTGTTATCTGTTGGATCTAGTGCTAATACAACTGGATTCATATCCCACCAAGGTAAGCGATCAATGCCCTTTGGTTTTTCATACTTAAAGACATAAATTTTACCAGGTACAAATGGGCGAGTTGTGCGAGCAACTGTTTTGTCAGAACGACTTTTAGTGCCCTTTTCAAACCACTCCTCAGCCTTTGTTCTAGCTTTTGTTTTACCGCCGTTTTCACGGCTAAACTTTTTTATATCGTCTTTAATCTTGCCCATTATTTGAGTGATTTTTCTGTTAAGACGATAAATCTAAAGCCTCTGTCGGCACACCAAGCTTTAGCGTACTTATACTTATCCATGTTTTTAACATACTGTTCTGCTAAAAACTTATAAGATTTAAGAGCTTTGGTGCTCTTCTTTGTTGGAGGCTGAGGTTTGGTAATTTGAGCTTCGGGTTTAATCTCAACCAAAAACTCTTCAGTTTCGCCGGCCTTCTCAGTTTTCATGTAAAAGTCTGGATAATAAGAGTGCTGTCTCTTGTCATATGACGAGAAATATTTGATCTCAACCGGTTCGCTAGACCATTTTATTACACTCTCTTTTGTATCACACATTATCATGAACTTTCTCTCCCAAGAGGATCTATAAATTATTGGAGTTGGTCCAATATATTTGTCTGGATTTGTTGGTGTAAAATAGCCTTGGACAAAACCTGAATTTCCGCTTGGTTTGAGATTCTTAATCGACATTAAATGTTAAACATACCACCCTCTCCTGTACTATCCTTAGTTGAGATACGATCCATTGATAAGGTGTTCTTATATTTTTGTGGATGAATTTTATTCCAACCTTTAGCATAGCCACGTTTTGCAATCTCTGTAAAATAGGCAAATGCATTAGGGTATTTTGGATTAAAGTTTCTCCAGTACTTTAACAAATCTAACATAGCAAATTGCAAGCAATCACTTCTATCGTCTTCGTTTACGTATGTTAATTTATTTATCGTCCTCTCGGCCAATAGTATTAACATCTTTTCAGCAGTTGGAGTTAACTTGTCTTGTTCTTTAGACTCTACAATTGCATTATAAAGATCTTTGTTATTGAGGTAATTCTTTTTTCTCTTTGCCACGTTGATATTATTTGTTTAAGTTTATACACAAAAAAGCCCATTTGTTTCCAAATGGGCTTTTCTAGATTTGTATAGTGTTTTAGATTACTGCGCCAGCTTCTAGCTCAATTCTAAACTTTTCAACTCTTAGTGGCTCTTCGTTAACGAAAACCGTTAAAACGTCATCTCTGCCAGCACCGCTATATTCTACAGCATCAACTTTTAGTTCAGTGCCTTTAGCTAAACCATCAACTTCACCCTTTAGTGTAGCGTTCAAGTAACCATCAGAAACTGTTAATAGATCCTCATTTTGAGCTGCGTCCAATTCTTCGCTTAGTCTCTCAATTTCAGAGTTGATTAAATGATCTGCTGCTTTAATATCTGGAAGATTTCTATCAGCTTCAGCTAAACGACCTTTTTGATCTTTTAAGAATGCAATCATTTCATGCATTAATCTAACCTTATTTCTTTTAGCTTCTCTTCTTTGTGCGAAAGACTCTAAAATGTCTTCAACTAAATAAGTAACGTCTGTGCCTGTCTGTTCTGCAACATATTCTACTGCTGCATCTGGCAACATTTTAGAAAACTTAGAAAGTTTAGTAGCTTCATTCATTCTGTAAACAAATGTACTAGGACCAGTTTTCATAGTCAATACCTTTACGTCACCGTCGATTGACTCAGCAATAAAATCTAAGACCTTGTAAGCATTGTAGTTTTTAGCTGCGAATTCAAAAAGGTTTAGTAATTCTTTATCAGCATATTTGATGTAACCAAATGAGAAGGCTTTTTCTGTTAAAGTCTCTTCACTGCCTAAAAGCATTTCAGTGCCGTTTGTGTAGAATGCATTTGTTTCAGCAACATATGTGAATTTAATACCTCTTTGTACTGAACCCATTGCATTTCTTTCTGATTCTAAAACTGCTAATTCTTTTTCAACTTCAGTTAAAGCCTCAACACTTGCACGCTTACGCTTAAGTGCTTTCTTGTTTTCATTAACAAAGTTGATCTTTTCAGTTAGATCCAAAGTCTTGTTAAAGTTTTCAATAGCTGATTCACTCAGCTCGCTAACCATTATTTTGTTGTTGAAATCATAGAAGAATTCAACACCATTTTCGTTTATGTTAAAAATAGAGTTAGCTTTTACCAAATTAGACAGATCTGCATTCGCCTCATTAAATGGTTGGATATGAGAACCTGTAATTTTAAAGTTTTGGCCTGCAGCGTTGAATACGAAACCTTGTCCGTGTTCCAATACTGGTGAAATAATGCCTCTTTTTAATTCTGCCATCTTTTTAAGATTTTTTATTTACTATATATATCATTGTATTATTCGTCGAACGGGAGCTCTCTGCCAGTGACATTGTAATTATCACCAAGCGCAGGCTTTTCAAGATCAGTCATGCCAGAATCGTCAATCAATTTAGAGTTACCAATAGTAAACATTCTATTACTTTGTTTTCTTCTACGACTAACTTGAATAATCTCCTCATTTGTACCTAATTTATTGCCAAGAAGTGATTCATCTGGCGCTTCTGTTCCAGTTTGAATAAATCTGCCTTGACCGTCACATTCCCATTTAGTACCGCTCGTATCATAATAAATATAACCCAAACTTGTACATGGAATCATACCATTAGGATCACCATAATCACCAACTGAACCGAGTGCATAATTAGTAATTGTAAATTTACGATA
>Ga0255754_10003890_pt1 | contig 10597 bp, 13 predicted proteins | sample 101ome_22_FD_179954 | JGI IMG/M metagenome (GOLD analysis project Ga0255754, IMG submission 179954) | Coastal salt marsh microbial communities from the Groves Creek Marsh, Skidaway Island, Georgia - 101412BT metaG (version 2) | ecosystem: Environmental > Aquatic > Marine > Intertidal zone >... | reverse complement strand
TGCAATGGCTTTCGTTAAACCTGAGCTGTATGGCCCAAGCATATAATGAACGCCGTCTTGTTTAATTAGTCTTTCAGCTAACTGAGCGGCTCTTTTTGGGTTTGACTCATCATCGTAATAAATGATTTCAAACTTATATTTCTTACCTTGTACTTCAACTCCACCCATTTTGTTAATTCTCTCAACAGCCATGTTGTAACCGTTTTGAGTATGAACACCATTAGATGAATATTTACCTGTAAGAGATATTGCAGAACCTAACACAATGTAATCACCTTCTACTTTTGCAAAAGAAGAAGAGAAAGAAACAAGTGCTAATGTTATAGCTGAAATAAATGTAACAAATAGTTTTGTTAATTTATTCATTATTTCCCCTTTGTTAATTAATTAATTAATGAATTATTTAAACAAGAATTAGAATTAATGACAACCTTTAGAATGAACTTAATAATGTTGTGTCGCAGCAATATATATTGCAATTGCAAGTAATACACACGCTGAGATTGTATTAATTAGTTTTGGTTTACTTTTTAAATAAACTGAAATTTTTTCTGCTGCTAATCCGTAAATCATTAAAGTTGAAAAATCTAAAATGACGTAAGTGATAATCAAAATAATAAATTGTGAAACATAATTTGCTTGAAAGTCTATAAAAGATAAAAAAATGGTTCCAAAGAAAATTACTGCTTTCGGGCTTAGTCCTGCAACTAAAAATCCATCTCTATAAAAAGCAAACGTTGATCTTTCGGTTGTTGCTCCTTGCTCTACTGACTTAATTTTTGCTGTAAAAGTGTCGTAAGCTAAATAAACAGTAAATAAAATTCCTGCCCATTTTAATAAATTTAATATCTCTGGATTATCTTTTAAAAATGTACCAATTAAAAAAACCATTGCAAATCCTTGAAGAAAATTTGCAGATATATCGCCAACTGCAGTCCAAAGAGATCTTTTTAAACCATAATTTAATGTATGAGATACAATTAAAACCCTTGGTAAACCCGGGCTAATAAATAAAAAAAGAAGTAATTGTAAATAAACGATATAGTCAGTTGGAAACATTTATTTCATAACTATATAGAATTTAATGAAGAAAAAAAGCTTATTACCTCAAACAAAAGTCAAAAATCCTGAGCCAAGTAAAAAAGATGAGAACTGGGTTATATGGGCTGCTTGGGCAGACAGGATTACATTTGAGGAAATAAAAGAAAAAACTGGAAAAACTGAGTCAGATGTAATTAAGATCATGAGAAAAAATCTTAAATCAGGCTCGTTTAGACTTTGGCGTAAGAGAGTGCACAATACTAGCATTAAACACCGAAAAAAATTTAAGCTTGAGAGAAAAAAAATGAGAGAAAAAATTAAAATTTCTGATATGTATTAATTATGAAAAAAGTTACAATGTATTCAGGTGATCCTTGTCCTTATTGCGGTGCTGCCAAAGCACTTCTTAAAAGTAAAAATATTCAGTTTGAAGAGTTTGATATTTGGAAAGATCCAGCAAAAGCAAAAGAAATGCTACAAAGGACAAACGGCAAAAGAACAATTCCTCAAATGTTTATAGGAGACCATTACATTGGTGGGAATGATGATTTACAAGCTTTAAATAAAAGCGGCGAATTAGATAAAATTATATCTAGCTGATAAATGGTTTTTTTAAAAAATGTTTTTAGATTTTTTAAATCATCATTAATAATTATTTTTATTACCTTTTTATTATCTTTACTTATAGATTTTTTTTACGGAAAAAAAATTCTCAACTTACTTGACGGTTATTTGATTAAAACAGAATTTTATGAACGTATATTAAGAGTCGATAGTTCAATTTACCATCATGGACTCAAGCCTAATGTTAATTATAAAAATATTAGAGGTTTTGAGGGTAAATTTACTTTTTGTACCAATAATTATGGTTTTAGAGATAGGTGTAATAATAAGATTATAAAAAAAGATTTTGATATTGGTTTCATGGGAGATTCATTTGTAGAAGGATACTCGGTAAATTTTGAGGACTCTTTTGTGGGAATTTTTTCTAATAATAAAAAAAACTTAAGAGTGGCAAATTTAGGAGTTAGTTCATATTCACCTAAGATTTTTTACTCCAAGTTAAATTACCTTTTGTCAAAAGGGTTTAAATTTAATGAAATTATTTTCTTTATAGATATTAGTGACTTTTACGATGATAATGTAAGTTATAAACTTAATAAAGATTTAACGATATCGGAAGTAGATTTTAAAAATAAAGGTTTAAAACGAAGAAAATTTTTGAGAACAAATTTTCCTTTAACTAACTACTATATGTACGTAATTAAAAAAAACAGACAGCTAAATATTAAAGACAGCAAAAAACTAAAAAAAAGTACAACTCCTTCTTTTAATAAAAAAGCAAATTATAAAGCTGAATGGACCTATTATAATCATAAAAATCACTTAGAATATGTAGGCACTATAAAAGAAGGTCAAAAAAATTTAATAAACATTATGAGCAGAATTTATCATATGCTTAAAAAAAATAATATTAAGATGACTATTGCGGTTTATCCTTGGCCACAACAATTAAAAAACGATAAAGTAGACTCTAAACATGTGGTTATGTGGGAAGAGTTTTGTAAAACAAGATGTAATAATTTTATAAATTATTTTCCTTTATTTTTTGAAGAAAAAGGGGAAAATTCTTTTTTAGAAGTTTACAAAAAATATTATTTTTGGAATGACGTTCATTTCAATAAAGAAGGTAATAAAATTATTGCTAAGAAACTTATAGAAAAATTTTAGATTTCTTTAAGAAATGGCATCGCATCTGCTGCTCCTTTTTTCGTAGTTGAAATACCTGAAGCTTTAATAGCAAAATTTAAGCAATCCTTTATTTCCATTTTTTTATCTAACCCTGATGCAAAGGCTCCACTGAATGCATCACCTGCTCCTGTGGTGTCTATAACTTTTCCCTTTAAATTCAAAGCAGGGACTGAAAAATGTAAACTGGCATTAGAAAAGTATGCACCTTTTTCGCCTAGTGTTATAATTGAGTTTTTAACTCCTTTCTTTAAAAAAAAGTCTCCAGCTAATTTTGCTTCCTCGTAACTCTCAATTTTTTTTCCAAAATAAAATTGTGCTTCTGTTTCATTAGGGGTAAAAAAATCGATATATTTAAAAAATTCATCCTCTATTTTTACAGCTGGAGCTGGATTTAGAATTGTTATTGCGTTTCCTTTTTTCGCTAACTTTAAAGCATGTAATGTAACATCTGTCTTTATTTCAAGTTGAGTCAAAAAAACTTTACATGATGTTATTAAGCTAGAGTATTTATCAACCTCATCTTTTGTAATTTCCATGGAAGCTCCTGGACAAACAATAATTGAATTTGTTCCGTCCTCTTTGCTAATCATAAGTCCTGCAACACCAGTTGGATGCTCTTTTGATATAATGATAGTTTGTTGATCGATTTTATTTTTTTTATATAATTCTATTGCCATTTTTCCATTAGCGTCATCACCTATTTTTCCAAGGAAACTTACTTTGCTTCCAAGTCTAGCAGCTGCAATAGCTTGATTAGACCCTTTACCCCCTGGACCAATCTGAAAACCTGTTCCAAATACAGTCTCACCTTTTGTAGGAAGTTTTTTTGCATAAAAACTGTTATCTGCAACAAAGTTGCCTAGGACACAAATATCGCTCATTAACCCAGCGTAGTTAGGAAAGGAAAGATTGTCAAAATATAAAAACTTATAACTTGAATTTGATTAGTAGCTATTAAAATACCCGTAAGTAATAAAATTACTCCTCCTGTTTTTGTCACTCTTGCGTAATATTTACTAAAACTTTTTCTGGTAGTTAAAAATCTACTTATGTAATAACCAGATAAAATAAAAGGTATTGCTAACCCCAAAGAATAAAAAGAAAGCAATAATACGCCTGTACTAATAGAAGCTTCTGTCGCTGACAATGCTAAAATAGAACCTAATACAGGCCCAATACAAGGCGTCCAACCAAAAGCAAAAGCTGCACCGACCAATAAGGGAAAAGCATAATTATCTTTATAACTTTTAATTTCTACTCTTCTTTCCTGATTTAAAAAATTGAAATTTAAAATACCTAACATTTGAAATGAAAATAAAATTATTACAATTCCAGCAGCAATTCGTAACTCATTTGATAAAAATAATAATATGTTTCCAACTGCTGATGCCGTTGCACCTAAAATTATAAATACAATTGAAAATCCTATAGAAAATAAAATTGTTTTAAAAAGTACAACTTTTTTATTTTGTTCTATTTCGTTTAAACTTTTTCCTGTGATATAAGATATATATCCTGGAATAATTGGTAAAACACAAGGTGTTAGGAAGCTAATAAATCCTGCTCCAAATGCCAAGACGAGTTTTATTATCATAACTAAATTTTATTTTTTATTTCACCTTCTTGGTAAATACCTTCACTATTAATTTTCCATATATCGATTTTACTTTCTGAATTCTCTAGATTTCTAGCTGCATATAGTCCTGTGGCTATTGCATGATCTTGATTATTGTATTTAAACATGCCTGATCTTCCAATTGGAAAAAGGTTTTTAAATTTAGATAAAAAATTTTTTACGTTATCCACATCTTCCTGATAACCTTTTTTTATTACTGGATATGCATTTAATGATCTTACGGTAAAACCATTTAAAACCTTGTTTGCTTCGTTAATTAATTTTGTTTTTCTCAACTCTTCTTCAGCTAAAGCCATCAATTGTTTTTCATCCATTTTCCAAACGTCGTCATTTTCAAAACAAAAATACTCTATGGTTAGAGGATTTTGATTTGGATTCAATGACATTTCTTTAGAGAAATTTAAGTAGTTAGATACCCTAGCCATTTTAACATTTGGATCGTGAATATAAATCCAATTATCCAAGAAAGTTTTGCCGGTAATAAGTAGCTTCACTCCTATGTGATGCCTATATTTCAATCGTTTACAACTTTCTAAGACCTCATTAGGTGGCTTGGGATTTAAATTCTCAGCAATTTTTGTAAAAGGTGAACTAACAAAAAAATAATCATATTCTAAATCTTTTTTGCTTCCATTATTTTCTAAAGAAATTTTAGTAATTTTAGATCCATCGTGCATTATTTCAAGTAATTCACTTTTATTAATTAAATTAAATTTTTCATTATCTATTTTTTTTATTAATTTTTCGTAGAATTGTCCTGCTCCTAACCTTGGATACCAAAATTGATCAACTAAAGTTTTTACTTTTTTTTTCTTAAAAAATTTTATAATTGGGTTTAAAATTACTCCTATAAAGCTCAAATTTTTAATCCTTTGTGCGGCCCAATCAGCACTTATTTCTTTACAATCTATTCCCCAGACTTTCTCGGTATAACTTTTAAAGAATTTGTAATGAAGTTCTTTTCCAAAATTTAGTTCCACCCATTCTTCAAAATTTTTAGGTTTTTTCCTCAAGATAATTCTATAAAACAATGATATTGAATAACTAAATAAGATCTTTATGGCGCCCACTAAACCAATTTTTAATAAAGTTCCAAATGGCGACAGAGGATAATTAAATAATTTATTGTTATAAAGAATTCTAGTTAATCTTTTTACCTCAACAGCGTCTGATCCCAAAGTATCTACATAAAGTTTTTCAACTTCTTGATTATAAGTAAAAAACCTATGAGGTCCTATATCAAATCTTGAGTCGGAAAAAGCAATAGTTCTTGCTAAACCTCCAACTAAATCTGATTTCTCATGCAAATCTATTTGAAAATTTCTTTTACTCAATTCATATGATGCTGAGATACCTGCCGGACCTGCTCCGATAACTGCTACTTTTTTCATAAAATTTATTTGTTTAGCTTTAATATTAAATAACCAAGGTTATTTTTCTCGATATTAAATTGGTTTAAATAATTTTTTGTTGGAGTACAAGGCGCTTTATTATACGCACACAAGTTTTTATGCACAATTTTTAAATTATCACTAGAGCTATAGAATATTTTTGTTCCGTTTTTTTCGACATATTCAAAGTTTATTTTTCCGCTATCAGGATTATCAAGATCATAAATATTTGGCCAAGCAGAATTAGTATTATTATAATTTGAGTTAATTCGAACTATACTTTTTGTAACCATAACTAAGCACAAAAGTGATAAAGTTATTGATACTAAAGATTTATTAATTTGTTTTATTGAATCTGGAAAAGAAGTTTTATCAAAAAAATTAATTAAAATACAAAATAAAGTAATAAGAATATAACTAACTCCATATCGACCATCAGGAAATTTATAAAAGAAAGCCGATATTCCGACCAAACCTATAATTAGTATTATTTTAATTTTAGTATTTAAAAAATATTTTTTTCTAGGCAGTAATTTATTTTTAAGTATAATTTTATTTATTAATATTAATAATAAAATTAAAATTATAAAATAATCAAACCTTTTAATTATATTTTTAAAATTATTTGAAAGCCAATATTTATTAAGCCAATTAAAATTTTTTAAAAAATTGTTTTTTTTTTCTAAATTTTTTTGAAAATTATCTTCAGAAATATTAATTATATTTTTTTCATTATACCATCCTTTGATATAGAGCTCTGTGAATTGACTTGAGTTTAATGCTGAAATTTGAAATTTCGAATTTGAGGAATACCAGTCTAGATTATTAAAGCAAGTAAAATTAATAGGATAAATAAGACATCCTGATATTAAAATATTTTTTGTAAACCAAACAATTAAAAAAAATGAAGCAAATAATGGTAAAATTTTTCTCTTTATATTCTTTATAAAAAAAATTAATGGAATTAAAAATATAAATATTAAAAAAGTTTTAATTGTAAAAGCAAAAACAGAAAATAAACTTATTTTTTCAAATTCTTTATAAGAAAGATTATATTTTTTTACATCTAAAAATAAATAAATAACATACAAAAAATAAAACAACCCTGGTATATCGTTTCCATATTCACTGTAGCGATTGGCTTCAATAAACATGTAAGATAAAATGAAAAAGCTAAAAAATTTTTTAAGAAAATTGTTATTTTTTTTAAACAACTCATAAATGAAAAAACAAAAAAAATAGATTGCCATCAAGGCGGTTGGAAACAATACACCTTTATCACTTAATATAGAGTTGTTAAAAGCAGCTGAAATATACTGCAAAATTGAATTTACTCCAAACATCGGGTGAAGAGATGTGGTGCCAAAAATTATTTTAAAATCATTTAAAATTTTCGTAAAAGGTAAGTGATACCATCCTGCATCAGGTCTGTAGACAGTATCAAATGCAATAAAAATTGTTACGAGTATAGAGATTAAAAAATTAATCTTAAGAAATAAATAAATCTTTCTTTCCTTGAAAATCTCTATTAAGAAAAAAAAAATAGGAATTAAAAAAAGGTTATTTAAGCTTTGGGAAAGTGGATAAAAAAAATTTAGTATTAGCGCTATAATTCCGATAGTTAAAAAACCGTAGATACCATATTCAAATAAATTGATATTCTTGTTTTTGAAAAAAAATTTATTAGTAAAATAACCGCAAGATAATGGTATCAATGAAGCTATGAAAGAACTAATTAATATACCTGCCATTTATTAGAATATAATTGATTTTAAAAAACATGGTAGTAAATATAGTTTAAAAAATTAATTGAAATGAAAATATTACTTACTGGAGGTGCTGGATACATTGGTAGTCATGTCAGTTTAGAGCTAATTGATAATGATCACCAGGTAACAATAATAGATAATTTAGTTAATGGATCAAAAAAATTATTACCTGCTAAAGCTAATTTCTTAGAATGTGATATTGCTGATGAAAAAAAAATTTCAAATTTATTAAAAGATAATAAGTTTGATGTAGTAATGCACTTTGCTGGTTTTACTAGAGTTGGTGAGTCTACTAAATTCCCAGAAAAATATTATGAAAATAATTTTGAAAAACCTAAAAAATTTTTTGATATATGTATAAGAAATAATTTAACAAAGTTTATTTTTTCTTCAACTGGCTCTGTTTATGGCAATGTATCTATCCAAAAAAATATTCCAGAAAATTACGAAAAAAATCCATTAAATCCATATTCTGACTCAAAATATAAATTAGAAAATCATTTAATTTCCTTATCAAGTAATAAAAAAATTTCCGCAATAATTCTTAGATATTTTAATGTTGCAGGTGCGGATAAGAAAAATAGATCTGGACTAATTACTAACCCGGATAATCTAATAAAAGCTTTATGCGAAGTTGCTGAGGGAAAACGTCAAGAATTAATTGTAAATGGAAATGATTATAATACCAAAGATGGCACAACTATAAGAGATTATATACATGTTTCTGATTTAGCGGAAATGCATATTTTAGCGGCTGAAAATCTAATAAAAAAAAATAAAACTAATATTTATAATTGTGGTTACGGAGTAGGTTTTTCTATCGAGGATTTAATTGAATCAATGAATAAAATATTAGGTAAAGATATAAATATAAAATATGGACCAAGAAGAGAGGGGGATGCTGAGTATTCTGTTTCAGATAACACAAAATTTGTAAATGAATTTAAATGGTCTCCTAAAATGAATAATTTGGATCAAATTCTAATTACCTCTTTGAATTGGGAAAAAAAGATAAAAAAATTATTTAATTAATGATAATAAAATATTTAAGTTTCTTAATGACGTTACTCTGGTCATATTCTTTCATCAAAACACAAGGTTTGTTTAAAAAAGGGTCAGGGTTTTTGATCACATTATTTGTTTCAAATATTTCATGGTTAACTTTTATTGCGGCTTGTTTTTATGGCTTTAAAAATTTTGATTTTTACTATGTTTTAATAGGGATAGGTTTTATTATTGCGCTTGTTCAATTAACTTTTGGGCGGATAAGCTTGTTCATTAATTCGAAATTTGAAAACAAACAAAACTTAATAAGAATAAAAACAGTTATTGAATACTGTATTATTATTGCAATACTTTATTATATTTTTGCCTAATCAGTTTGAATTGTTCCTAAAACTTCAAAATTTTTATCTGTAATTACTAATTCTCCTGAACTAGGTACAGCGTTAGTTGCGGCCGTGATTATACTATAATGAGTGACTAAAACTAAATTTTTACCGCTACTATCCCAATCCTTAACAAAAGCATAAAGATCTTTTAATTGCTTTGCTTCATTCTGATCATACGGTGATTGAAAGGTAGAATTAAGAGCGGTGAATTCTTTAAAATCTCCGAATGCATATTTAGCAGTGTCTTTACACCTGCACCACTGACTACTTAAAACCTGATCAACTGGAATTTTATTCTTTTTAAAAAGCTTGCCAATCTTCTTGGATTGGTTAATTCCCGTACGATTTAAATTTCTTTGTGTTTTACAATCATCAACTTTGAAGCCCGCTGGGTCACCACCACCTGGAGCTAAAGAATGTCTAATTAAAATAATTTTATCTCCCTCTTGTGCTATTTTCCAAGCTTGTTCTGATGCGTTTAATTGAAATGAAATAATAAAGAAAAGAAATAATTTTAGACTTAGGGAAATAAATTGCTTCTTCATGGTGGATGAAAAGTTAGTTTTACAAATTTATGTAGCCTTGGTCTAGAGGACATGGCAAGTCATAATCTACCTTGTTGACAGGTTGTATAGTAACACTTAATTGGTTTGTTAATAACTTTTCAACTCTTAGGTTTAAAAACTAAACAAACACCATTATTGCAATAACGTTTTCCTGTGGGTTTTGGACCATCATCAAATACATGGCCATGATGCCCACCACATTTTTTACAGTGATATTCAGTTCTTGGGTAACCAATATGCATATCAGTTTTTTCTTCAAAAACATCTGGTAAAGACTCGTAAAAAGAAGGCCAACCTGAACCACTTTCGTATTTTGTTGTTGAGTCAAAAAGCTTAGTTCCACACCCCACACAATGGTAAGACCCTTCTCTCTTTTCATTATTTAATGGACTGCTGCCAGGAGATTCTGTTCCTTCTTGTCTTAAAACGTAGTTTTGCTCTGGAGTTAAGTTTGGATCCCAGTCTTTACTGCTCATCTTTAACCTTATCGTCTACACCATAAGGCCTGAAGTTTCCTTTGTTCTCTAACTTAATTGCTTTAGCAGGAATACCAACCATTGTTGCATTATCAAGAACATCTTTAACAACAACTGCGTTAGCAGCAATTCTTGCACATTTGCCAACTTTAATTGGTCCAATGATTTGTGCGCCTGATCCTATTACTGCATCATCCCCTATTGTAGGATGCCTTTTTTCATGACGTTGTCTTTCGCTATCAATGCTTGGAGAGCTTCCTCCTAAGGTAACTGCATGATAAATAGTTACATTATCGCCTATCTCTGAGGTTTCTCCTATTACAACTCCCATGCCGTGATCGATAAATAAATTTTTTCCTATTTTTGCTCCTGGGTGGATTTCAACTCCTGTAAAAAATCTTGTAACTTGAGAAATAATTCGAGCCAATAATTCAAAGCCAGCTAAATGAAAAAAACGAGAAATTTTATGCATGAAAACAGCTTTGACACCAGGATATGTGAGAATAATTCCTAATATCGATTTTGCCGCAGGATCTCTTTTTCTTATAGATTCTAAAAACTCATTCATGGTTTAT
>Ga0255754_10003879_pt1 | contig 10615 bp, 9 predicted proteins | sample 101ome_22_FD_179954 | JGI IMG/M metagenome (GOLD analysis project Ga0255754, IMG submission 179954) | Coastal salt marsh microbial communities from the Groves Creek Marsh, Skidaway Island, Georgia - 101412BT metaG (version 2) | ecosystem: Environmental > Aquatic > Marine > Intertidal zone > Salt... | reverse complement strand
CTAAATCCATTTTTTCAAACATCTTTCTTGTTTTTTCAACATTAGGAACACTCTGCATAGGATTTTGCTTATATGAAAAAAAACCTCGAACTGGATAAGGTGTTCGATCTTCAATAATCATATTTCTAAAACCGATCCAAGTTCCATTCACACTTACAATACTTGCTTCATTTTTATCTATACGTTTTTCATTCGTTGAATATAATGGTATCTCGACCATATGATCATCAAGACGAAGCTTTTTCCCAAAAACAATTCCACCTTTTACATCTATACCACCACCTAATGCACTAAAAATTGCTTGAGCTCGACGAAGTTGAAAGTCCTGCTTACTCCAAGCAGTTCTTCTACCTTGATAATAAATTGCACGAGGGGCATTTGCCATAAAGTCTCGAGCAATTGTCCGTATGTCTTCAGCTTTAATTCCAGTAATTTTTTCTGCCCATTCTGGAGTATATTCTTTACGTAATATATGTCTTTTATACTCTTCAAAACCATTCATATTTTTTTCGACAAACTCTTTATTGTAAAGAACTTCTTTAATCACAACATAGGTTAAAGATAAAACAAAAGCAAGATCAGTCCCTACTTTGATACCAAGCCATTTATCTGCATGGATTGCAGTATTGGTGTAGCGTGGATCAACTACAATAAGTTTTAGTCCACGGCCTCTTGTTCTTTTAAACATATCCATTGTATCGGGAGTTAAGATCGCTTCAGCTCTATTTGCTCCAGCCATAATCACATAATTTGCATTCTCTAAATCTGCTTTTCCATAAGCTCCTAAGGTTAAAGCATATCCGGATATCGTAGTTTGTAAACAAATTGATGCGTGATTAATAAAATTTGTAGACCCAAAAAGATCAGCCATGAACTGTTTATAAGTATGTTCACCCATCCCTTCACCAGCACAATAACCTATAGTTGAACGATTATTTTTTTCTTCATCAAGTATTTGATTCAGACCTTTAAATTTATCTGTTCCATTCAAAATAGCTTCATACGCTTCATCCCATGTTACTCGCTTGAACTCTCCTGATCCTTTTTCACCGATTCTTACTAATGGGTATTTTAATCTATCCGGATCATACAGTGCATGAACACCTGCATCCCCTCTCGCACACAACATATTTTTTGATTTAGGAAAAAGAGGGTTTGGGTCTAATTTTTTCAATATCCCATTTTCAACTGTAGCATGTGCAGCACATTTGTTAACACACATCTCACATAAAGTTGCAACTGTATATTTTTTTGGAGAAGGTTTTTCTTCTTTAGCAAACAAATTTGGTACAGTTCCTAGGCTTCCACCTAAAACACTTAATGCCACTGAACCTTGAAGAAATTTTCGTCTTGACAATTCAACTTTCATCTATATTTTTACCTTCACTTAAAGTAAATAATATTACTTAGTTTGATATTAAATAGTAATTAAAGTTTCTTATATTGAATCTGTTTATGTATGTTTAGAATAGATTTTTTGAAGTAGTTCAGTCTGTTTTTTTGCTTCATCTAATTTTTTTCTATTGATCACAAATGCATCCAAAAGAAGGATAAGTAAAAGTGTAATAAATATGAAAAAAATAGTTACAAAGATTGTAAAACCCAATCCCAGAGGAAGTAAAGACTTGAAAAGAATGAGCGATCCAAAAACAAGGATAGCCCATGATGCTCCAAGCAAAAAGCTTAGAATTCTATCGAATCTATCTTGTTGCATTGGAATCTAATTTTTAATGTTCTTCAACAGCTATTGCAGAACCAATGTAAACAGTTGTAAGCATCATAAAAATAAATGCTTGCAAGAATGCCATGAAAGTCAATAATGCAAATGGAATCAAAGGAAGTACCCATGGAGCAAGCATTAAGATAACCATCAAGAACATATCATCACCTTTTACATTTCCAAAAAGACGGAAAGATAAAGAAATAAGACGAGAGAAGTGAGAAACAATTTCAATTGGAAGCATTAACCAATACAACCACCAAACAGGGCCTAAGAAATGTTTGAAATATTTCACAACACCTTGACGACGAATTCCTTCAAAGTTATAATAGATAAATACAACAATTGCCAAAGTAAGAGCAAACTCTAAAAATGCAGTTGGTGACTCAAAACCTGGAACGATACCTATAACATTTGCAAAAAATACAAAAAGTCCTATTGTTGCGATGAGTGGTACATAACGACGTGCTGCTTCTTCACCCATAACATCTTTTCCCATTTGAAGAACACCAGAAATGTATGCTTCCATAAGGTTTTGAGCACCTTTTGGTACTAGTTGAAGATTATTAGTCGCAACTCTTACAACAATCAATGCTAAAGCAGCTGCAAGCAACATATGCGTTAAATAGATAAATGTCTTATCATGAGAAATAAGACCAAAAAAAGTAAACAGTTCACCCATTGGTGTACTCCCTTGTCTAAAAATTTACGCAATTATATTAAAGTTTGCATTAAAAGTTTATTACATCAAGATTTTTTTTCACATTCAAGAATTAAAATTCTCTTTGAAACATTTATTAAGCCCTCATTGTATTCTAATTTGTTATACTTTGAACTTGATAAATTAAAGGATTTATATGATTCGACTTATCTATATCAGCTATGCAGTTCGTGACTTTGAGCAAGATGAATTACTTGAACTTTTAGAGCAAAGTAGAACAAACAATCAAGCTAATGATATTACAGGAATGTTGTTATATGGCGGAGATAACTTTTTTCAAGTTCTCGAAGGGGAACAAAATGTTGTTGAAACACTCTATGAAAAAATAAAAAAAGATCCTAGACATGAAGATTGTTTCGTCTACGATAAAGCAATAATAAATGAAAGATCATTTTTAAACTGGTCAATGGCTTTTAGAAATCTAAATATTGAAAATCTTGGAAAAATGGATGGTTATAACGAATTCTTAAATAAAAATGTACATCCTAAAGAATTTGCAAAATATGACAAGAAAACTCTCAATCTATTAGACAAATTTAAACACAACACAAATTACGAAACTATTTAATTCTTACTTTTTTTTAAGTTTTTTAGCTTTAAAGTTTCTATTTGCAATATTTTCTAGAAACACAGTGGCGTATGAACCCTTTGGAAGCGTAAAGCTAAGCGACAAAATATCAAAGTTTTTTTTGTAAGATATTTCAATATCTTTGGGAAATATAATAGCTCTTCTTCGATCCCCTTTTTCATAAAGAAATTGATCATCGTACTTCTCTTCAATTGTACGAGCTTCACTTCTTGCTCTATAAACATCTCGACCGCATAGAAGGCCAGTTGGAAAAACTTTTCCAGCTTCAAAATCTTTTAACGGGATTTTCCTTGGAGTAAACAGCTTATTTTCATCAGATATATATACATCCCCTTCTAAGAGTAAAAACTTACCATCATTTTTTTCTCGACTAAGTAAAACTCTTTCTTTGAGCCAGTCATTAAAAAAAACACTTTGATAAATAGATGTAAGAAATTTCTTCAATTTTGCATCTTCAATAAATAGATCTCCTGCAATCATTGCTTTTGCTTGTTCTATCGAATCTGCATCCCTTCCAAATCTCTGATAACCAAAATAATTAGGCAAACCATTTTGAGCAGCTTTTCTAGCTAATTTTTCAATCCGTCCAGCTTCAATATCATTAACACCAAAAAGATTTATCATGAATCGGTTTCCAGATAAATCTCCCATTCTTATAGAGTATTTATGTCGCTTGATTGATAAAATTTCTATCTGCTTGTTTTTAAATTTTTTGAGTGCTTTTTCATATTTTGCTTCAATTGAAATAAATTGCGTTGTAGTCGCATGTTTATCTTTAAGTCCGGCATACCCAATCTTCTCAGCAGGAATATTCAAAAATTTTGCAAATTGCGCAATCATATCCCAAGTCGTTACTTCAACTTTTTTTATATGTAAAATTAGATAATTCCCTGAACCTGTAAATTTAGTGTGCGGGATCTCATCAACAATAAAGTCATTTTGATTTTGTTCAAATTCAAACTCTAGTACCTCAGAATTCTGGAGATATTCTCTTTGTAACTCGTAATCTCTTGGCATTTTCTCTCTTTTAAAGTTGTAAAAACTTTAATTCTTTTGAAGCAATAGCTATATCACTTTGTATAGCTTTTTTAAGATCAGCTAATGAATCAAATTTTTCATTATTTCGGATAAATGCAACAAAACTAATCGCTGCTTTTTCAACATTATTTACTTCACCATCAAGTATGTGAGACTCTATAGCAAAACTACCATCAGTTGTAACTCGATGACCAATGAATGAAACTGAAGGATGAAAATGTGCATCATCATTAACACGAGTAAGAGTTGCATATACTCCCTCTTTAGGAATAAGATAGCCTTTTGTTTTTAGATTAATCGTAGCGACTAACTCTTTTTTTCCTATCCCCTGTCCAGTGATATGCTCTCCCTTGATTGTATAATTGTGTGCTAAAAAATGATTCGCGCCCTTGATATCTCCAATACTAAGTTTATGTCGGATTTTATGTGAATGGACTGAATCTCCATTTTGTGTTACCTCATCAATGACCACCACTTCACCATCAAAGATATTTTTTAAATCTTCAAATGAACACTGGCGATTTTTACCAAAATGAAAATCATACCCTACAACTATCTTCTGTAAATTTTCAAACTTTTGAGAGAGAACTTCTATAAAACCCTTTCCATCAAGATGACGGATCTCATCAAGTTCAAAATACTCTATAGGATAGTGAGAAAAGTTTTCTCTCTCTTCTCGTGGAGTGAGATTTGCATATCCTGTTTCTATAACAACAATACAACCATTTTGACCTAGCTCAGAAAAAAGCCTTTGATGGCCAACATGCATTCCATCAAATCCACCAATAGCTATGGCATCAACTGATTCTAAACTAAGCACATCTCTCCCTTTTCAAAAAACACAATATTAAAACTTATTTCTCTCTATATCTCGAAGCATAGTATTCCACTGTTTATCTATATGCGCCCTATTTTTAACTCTTTGACCATTTTTTCCAGGACCTTCAACTTTGTACAATAAAGTACCGTTGTAATTGTAAAGAGGAGTGAGATCTTTTCTTTTGTCTGCAGGAAATATTTTATAATTGATACTATCTAAAACAAGAGGTACTGAATTAGGAGTTTCAAAATAACTCAAAACCATATGATTTTTTGAAAACTTTGCAGCCCTAGCATAAGTAAAAAACATTTTTTCCACTTTTACACCAAGGTTTTTCAATGAGTTATATTTTGCAATTACATAATCTTCACAATCACCTTTGGCCTTACCTAAAAATTCCAACGGTGAAGCCCAGTAATCTTTTACACCCCAAACCTCAAGATCATTCACATATGGTAAGGTATTAAAAAACTGATTAATTTTTTCAAGTTTTTCATCAGTGCTTGCATCTTGCAGTTCCAAAATTTTTTGATTGTATGCTTCATACCGAGTACGAACAGTAAAACCATATTTACGTTCAGCCTTTTGAATGACGTTCTCAGGAATCAGCCCCTTTATAGGTTCTTTTTTTACAACAACTTTCTCAATAGGCTTTTGAACTTCTACTTTTTTCTGAGAACAACCTGTAAACATATAAACTAATACAAAAACAAATAACAAAAACTTCAAATGAACACCTAAACTTTAATTTTATGAGAGCAATTGTAACAAACTAAGCTTTAAGTCACTATAGTTTCATTCACTTCATGAAGTAGTAGCAGTACTCCAAGTTTCCTTCTTTTCCAGTAATTTTGGAAGGAGTTTTTTGCAAAAGCTGCCACCCGAGTTGTTTACAAGCAGATTCAAATTTTTCAATTGAAGCAGCAATCGCTTTTTTATCTATAACCACCCCATGTTTATCTCGTTTTATACCTCGTCCAACCTCAAACTGTGGTTTAAAAAGAAGAATTATTTTTTCTTTAGCGAGTCTATTCACATCATTTAAAATATGAAGCAAAGATATAAATGAGACATCACTCACTACAAGTTCATATTGTTGTGTAGATTCAAACTTTCTTATGTCACAATTTTCATATACATTTACTTTCTCACTCTCTCGCAAAGAGTGGTGAAGTTGATCTCTCCCTACATCTACACAAGTCACTTCTTTTACATTATTTTCAAGTAAGACTTGGGTAAATCCACCTGTAGAAGAACCAATATCTAAACAAACACAACCTGATAGATTTAAATCTATCTCTTCAAGAAAATATTTGAGCTTGAAGGCAGCTCGAGAAACATATATATCATGATCTTTAACACCTACAGAATCTTCTTGAGCAACTTTATACGAGGCTTTTGTAATTTTTTTAGAGTTAACAAATACATAGCCGTCTTTGATAATACTTTGTGCTTGGTTTCTACTCTCTGTAAATTTATTTTCTACAAGGAAGGTATCAAGTCTTTCCAATTGCTTCTCTCATCTCTTCTTCTGTCAAGCATACAACATCTAGGCCTCTAGCTTTGTCTAATTTACTACCAGCATCCTCACCGTAAATCAAAAAATCTGTTTTCTTACTTACACTTCCAGAAACTTTTGCACCTAAGTTTTCTAAGAGTTCTTTAATCAAACCTCTAGATTCACTCATTGTTCCAGTTAAAACAACAGTTTTAGCTTTAAATTGATTCTCTTTAGCCTCTTCTTTTTGTCTAGGTTCTTTTGGTTGTAAAATTGTTTGAAGTTTTTCAATTGTTTCGTAATTAACTCTGACAAATTCAAGAACCGATTCAGCCATCTCTTCACCAATACCATCACAAGCTATGATCTCTTCTTTTGAAGCTCTTGTGAAAGAGAATCCAAAATTGTCAGCAAGTGTTTTGGATGCAACTTCACCAATATGCTCGATTCCTAAAGAGTTAACAAATCTCCAAAGTTCGCACCCTTTTGCATTTTGCAAAGCATCAAGTAAATTTTGTGATTTTTTCTCCTTGAAACCTTCTAGTGTCAACAATTTTTCTAATGTCAAATCAAAAAGATCTACCACACTTTTTACAAGTCCTGAGTGGAATAATGCCTCAACAATTTTGTTTCCAAGTCCATCAATATTTAAACATGGCTTTGAGGCAAAATATATAATTGAATTAACAACCCTTGCTTCACAAGAAAGATTTTGACACTTCAGTAAAACTCCCTCATCTAAAAGTTCACTTTTACAAATAGGACATTCAGATGGTTTTATGTATTCTAACTCAGTTCCATCTCTCTCATGTGTCAAAACCTTCACAATTTTTGGAATAACATCCCCACTTCTTAAGATGATTACTTTATCATCAAGACGGATATCTTTTCTTTGAATCTCATCAAAATTGTGCAAAGTAGCACGCTCAACAACTACACCCTCTATATCAGTCGGTTCAACAACTGCAACAGGTGTCACAGCTCCTGTTCTACCAACTTGCAATATTATATCTTTTACAGTAGTTATTTTTTCAATAGCTGGAAACTTATATGCGACTGAAAAACGAGGAACTTTTACAGTGTAACCCATATCAATCTGCGCTGCAATTTGATTCACTTTTACAACCATTCCATCAAGCATCATTGAATAACTCTCTCGATCGTGAACCATCTGTTTATAAATAGATTCTATCTCATCATAACCTTCACAAACAGCTCTCTCAGGAGGCTTTCTAAAACCAAGTGAATAAATATACTCCATCATATCGCTTAAGAGTTTGAATTCTAAAGAATTTTCACCCACACCATATGGTAAAAACACTAAGTTTCTTGCAGCAGTTACAGAGGAATCAAGTTGACGTAAACTTCCAGCAGCAGCATTTCTTGGATTTGCAAATACTGCTTCATTGTTTTGTAATCTTTGCTGATTTATCTTTTCAAATTCATCTTTAAAAATTACCACTTCACCACGAATTTCGATTCTTTGTTTATGATTTATAAAAAGTGGTATTGACTTGATTGTTTTAACATTTTGAGTAATAAGCTCACCTTCAACTCCATCTCCACGTGTAATCCCCTGAGCAAGTTTTCCATTTTCATACACTAAATTTAGTGAAGCCCCATCAAATTTTGGTTCACAATAAAAACTTATATTTTCATCTAACTTATATGTTTTTTTGAGCCAAGCAGCAAGTCCTTCAGAATCAAAAACATCTTCAAGTGACCACATCCGAGATAAATGTTTTGCTTTTTCAAAACCTTCACTTACAACATCGCCCACTCTTTGTGTTGGTGAATTCTCTAAAATATCGTGTGGATTATTCTCTTCATACTCTACAACAGCATGATAAAGTTTATCATACACCTCATCAGTAGTAATTGGGTCATCTAGAACATAGTAGTGATGTGCATAGAGGTTGAGATCCTCTATAGATTGTAAATATTCTTGCTTATTCATGAATCAGATTTTATCTGAAAGAATATTAGAGCTAAATTATTGTCCTAAGTAGAGCTGTCTAGGCCTTGCAATTTTTGCTTTTTGATCTTTTTTAAATTCTATCCATTGAGTTATCCATCCAACCGTTCTTCCAATAACAAAAATCGGCGTAAACATAGACTTTGGAATATTGAGTGCTGTTAAAATAACTCCTGAGTAAAAATCGATATTCGGATATAACTTTCTACTAACAAAATAATCATCACTAAGTGCTATCTCTTCAATTTTATTGGCTATTTGCATCAGATTCGAATCAAGATTTAATTCATCTTTTAATTGATCTTGTAAACCTTTGAGTACTTTTGCTCTTGGATCAAAATTTTTGTAGACTCTGTGACCAAAACCCATCAAACGAAAAGGGTCATTTGGATCTTTTGCTTTTGCAATAAACTTATCTACATTCTCAACACTTCCGATCATCTCAAGCTGGGCTATCACTGATTCATTTGCACCACCATGTGCCCTTCCCCATAGTGCTGATATACCTGCACTAATCGCAACATATGGATGTGCACCAGTTGAAGCAACACCACGAACTGTTGCAGTTGAAGCATTTTGTTCATGATCAGCATGTAGGGTAAAGATAGTATCAAGTGCTTCAACCTCGATATCTTTAATAGAGTATTCACCATCTGGGCCAACGTGCATTTTACCACCTGGATATGCACGCATCATATATAAAAAGTTTTCTGTGAAACTTCGATCTATATCTGGGTGAATAAAAGGTGCTCCAATGGAATGTCTGTATGCAAAAGCTGCAACTGTAGGGATTTTTGCAATGATTCTTCTAGCCATCTCCTGATAATCACTTTCGCCTGAGAGCTCTAAATGGTCATAATAAAATGTTGAGAGTGCAGCTGTGGCAGATGAAAGTGTAGCCATTGGATGAGCACCAGCTGGGAATGCTTGAAAAAGGTGTCTTAAACTCTCATGCAACAAAGATCTATGTCGAAGTTCCAGATCAAAATCTAAAAGCTCTTTTGTTGAAGGCAACTTTTCATTGAGCAGTAAATAGCATGTTGCAAGATAGGAGTGATTTAAAGCAAGTTCTTCAATCTCAATTCCCCGATATCGTAATTCCCCTTTATTTCCATCGATAAAAGTTATCTCTGATTTACAGTTTGCAGTAGAAGTGAATCCATTGTCATAGGTAAACATTCCAGTGTCTGCATAAAAACTTGAAATATCAACAACACTTGGCCCTCTAGTAGCCTCTAAAATATCAAAGTTATACACATTTCCATTTCTGTTGTCCGTTAGAGTTACTGTATTAGTTTTCATAATATCTCTCCTTTGCAAAAATTGTATATCTTTTCGATTCCAAATAAGATTAACACCAAAATATAGGTTCAAAGCTTAAGTATTTTTTTAAACCTTTGTATAAAGCCATTTTTTTTGATTGTAAATATAATAATACACCACACCTTTGATGAGGGTTTCTATATTCATAATAATAAAAATTACTATAACTTCATACCCTAAGTAATATGCAATATATGAAGGAATTACTCTTAACAACCATAAAGACAAAACATTTATTTTTAAAACTGTTTTGGTATCCCCAGCACCTCTTAGTGAAGAGGAGTATACAAACATAATCGCAAGTGGTATTTGAGCAAGACCCACCAAAATCAAATACTCTGAAACAATTCTAATTGTCGCTATATCTTTGGTAAAAAATTGTGCTAGATATTCTGGAACAAGTACAAGAACAAACCCTATACTTCCCATAAAAACATATGCAATTCTACCACTAATACGTCCCAACAAAAATGCTCTCTCAAAGTTCTTTGCTCCAATATTTTGTCCAACAAGTGCCATCGCTGCAACTGCAAAACCAAACCCTGGCATAAATGCAATTCCCTCTATTCTTAAACCAACTTGGTAACCTGCTAATTCTGTTGTTCCATACATTGCTATGATTGCCACAAAAACCAAAAAACTTACACTTGATATTCCCCGGTCCAATGCAGCTGAAAATCCAACTTTATATACACGCACCACATCATTAAAACGCACAAGGGGGATTATATTTAATTTGATATTTGATCTTTTCAAAAGCAAAAAGTATATAAACACATTAAATGCGTAAGAGATCACAGTGGCATATGCTGCACCTTCAATCCCATATGATTCAAATCCAAAGTGACCAAATATTAAAACATAATTTAAAAAAGCGTTTAAAAAAGCTGAAAATAATTTAATATATAGTGAACTTAGCGTATCGCCAGCA
>Ga0255754_10003878_pt1 | contig 10615 bp, 7 predicted proteins | sample 101ome_22_FD_179954 | JGI IMG/M metagenome (GOLD analysis project Ga0255754, IMG submission 179954) | Coastal salt marsh microbial communities from the Groves Creek Marsh, Skidaway Island, Georgia - 101412BT metaG (version 2) | ecosystem: Environmental > Aquatic > Marine > Intertidal zone > Salt... | reverse complement strand
GTATGGTGCGACGCTACTGAGGCGAAAACATTGACCATATGCATGTGCACTTTGCGACCTACCCGGCCGAAGTCGCCTGTCTAATGAAACTGCTCGGAGGCCCGAAGTTCAGTTTCACCCTTCACGGCCCAGAAGAATTCGACGACATCAAGCGCATGAACTTGCAACGCAAAGTCTCACATGCGGAAACTGTCGTGGCGATCACAAGTTTTTGCAGGTCACAAATCTTGAAAGAGCTTCCCACAGATTTGTGGCATAAAATTCGGATAGTTAGGTGCGGTATTACCAAGGATTTCCTTGATGCGCCAATCAGCCCTAAGCCAGATCAATTGACGTTCATCAATATTGGGCGTTTCTCATCGGTCAATGCGCAGGTTCTACTGGTTGAGGCATTTGCCGACTTCTTAGAGCACACCCCATCCGCAAGATTGGTTCTTGCGGGGGACGGTGAGCTGCGCGGGCTGGTCGAGCGGCGCATCGACGCATTAGGGGTTCGGGAGAGTATTGAAATCACAGGATGGATAGACAGCGAACGAGTGCGCGAGTTGATATCAGACGCCAGTTTTATGGTGCATCTAAGTTTCAGTGAGGGGCTACCAATTGTCTTTATGGAGTCGATGGCTTTGGGGCGTCCCGTCATCGCAACGGCGATTGCCGGGCACCCGGAACTGATTGAAACCGGCGTAAACGGATGGCTCGTGCCAGCTGGGGATCGTTCGTTGATTGTCGAGGCTATGAAGTCTGCCGCCGCGTTAGATCAAAAAGCATGGCAGGAAATGGGACGCTGCGCCAAATTAACGGCTCAGCAGCGTCATTCTGTAGACGAAAGTGCAAAACAGTTGACGCAGCTTTTCTTTCATAAGGTCTGAAGCGCCAAGCACGTTGCTTTGCAAGTAAATAAAATTTAAAATGTCCCGGCTATCATTTCGGGAGGTGAAATGAACCCAGCGGGAATAACTTTAAAGCAAATACGGGCGGTGGATGCTGTCGGACGGTATCAATCAATCACTCGTGCCGCCGAAGCTTTAGGTCTCACTCCTCCGGCAGTTCATAGTCAAATTAGACTCCTTGAAGAGTATATTGGCAGCGAGTTGGTGAAGCGTACGTCCAGCGCGGGTATGGAGCTGACCAGCGAAGGCAAGATCATTCAGTCCCTTCAACAGGTGATTGACAGCAATCTTGAAAGTAGCCTTGCTCAGATCAACGCCATGCGCCGTGGACTTGCCGGTTCGGTCAGATTAGGCGTGGTCTCAACCGGCAAGTATTTCGCTCCTGCTCTTGTTGCCGGTTTGAAAAGGGCACTTCCCGATATTGAGGTTGCACTAATCGTCGGCAACAGGGACGACATTATCGAAGCCCTTGCGCACCGGGCAGTTGATCTTGTGGTCATGGGGCGACCCCCGCGCATCCCCGAGGTCAAGGCTGTACCAATTGGTCCGCATCCTCATGTTATTGTGGCCCCGCCTGATCACCCGCTTGTCGGAAGAACAGATATCCCAGCAGCAGACCTTTTGAAGGAAACGTTTATTTCTCGCGAACCTGGGTCAGGGACGCGCATTCTTATGACACGCTATTTGGATCGTATTGGTCAGGGAACAACCTACGACACGTTGGTAATGAACTCGAATGAAACGATCAAACAAGCGGTCATTGCGGGTCTAGGTGTTGCCTTGATTTCCCAGCACACGGTCACAGATGAGATTAAATCTGGGCGCTTGGCCCTTTTGCATTCGCCCGAGTTGCCAATCGTCCGTCAATGGTTCTTGCTTCACCGAGCGGATCAAGAGCTTTCTCCTGCGCAATCCTCAGTTTGGGACTTTGTCTGCAATCGATGTAGCGATTACTTTCCCGCTTTGGATTGATCGAAAGCGCGCTTGTTGTTCTTAGAATCTCGGGGCAATGTGTCGGTAAATTCGAAATAAGGAATGAATGACATGGCAAAAGTAGCTTTTCTTGGTCTCGGGGTCATGGGCTATCCGATGGCGCGCCACTTGAAAGAGGCAGGGCACGAGGTCACGGTGTACAACCGCACCGCTACAAAATCTGAAAAATGGGTTTCAGAGAACGGCGGAACGGCTGCTAAAACGCCTGCGGAAGCGGCTGTGGGTCAGGATTTCGTGATGGCCTGTGTTGGCAACGACGATGACCTGCGTGGCGTTTGTTTGGGCGAATCTGGGGCTTTGACCGGTATGAAATCAGGTGCGGTTTTTGTGGATCACACAACCGTATCCGCCAAAGTAACGAGGGAGCTTTACGCACGGGCAGAGGCCAATGGAATAAAGTTCGTCGATGCACCTGTGTCCGGGGGACAGGCAGGTGCAGAGAACGGTGTTTTGTCGATCATGTGCGGAGGGGACGAAGATGCCTACTCTGCGGCTGAGCCGATTATGCAGGCATATGGCCGCTCGATCAAACGATTGGGCGAAAGTGGGGCGGGACAGTTGACGAAAATGGTCAACCAGATATGCATTGCCGGACTGGTTCAGGGACTATCCGAAGGGCTAAACTTCGCGGAAAAAGCGGGATTGGATGCAAAAGCGGTTGTCGAAGTAATCGCAGGCGGCGCAGCAGGCAGCTGGCAAATGTCTAATCGATACGAGACAATGGTGGACGATCACTTTGAACACGGGTTTGCCGTTGATTGGATGCGTAAGGATTTGGGCATCTGTTTGGCGACGGCAAATGAAAATGGTGCGAGCTTGCCTGTTACAGCTATTGTGGATCAGTTCTATAAAGACGTGCAGCAAATGGGTGGCGGACGCTGGGATACCTCATCACTGATCAAACGTCTGCGCGACTAACTCCAAACACGAGGGTTTGAAATGCGAAGTGGTGGACAGCTTCTGGTCGATTGTTTGATCGCTCTGGGTGCACAAAAAAGCTTTGGTGTACCTGGAGAAAGTTACCTGGCAGTGCTGGATGCGTTGCACGATACCAAAGGAACGCTGGACTATGTGCTCTGCCGCCAAGAGGGCGGCGCGGCATTTATGGCCGCTGCCTACGGTAAACTGACTGGTTCGCCCGGAATTTGTTTTGTGACCCGCGGTCCGGGTGTCACAAATGCATCAATCGGCGTGCATACAGCAATGCAGGACAGCGCCCCGATGATCCTATTTGTTGGGCAGGTTGGAACAGACATGAAAGGACGTGAAGCCTTTCAGGAAATTGACTACCGTGCCGTCTATGGAACCATGGTCAAATGGGTAACCGAGATTGATCAAGTCGCGCGTATCCCAGAAGTTCTTTCACGGGCATGGGCTTTGGCGACGTCAGGTCGACCGGGGCCGGTGGTGATTGCACTACCCGAGGACATGCTGCGCGACATGACCGATATTGCACCGTTGACCGGCCCCGCGCGTATTGCCGAGCCAGCAACCGACGATACAACCATGCGTGACGCGTTAGAGCTTTTGTCAAAAGCAAGCCGACCCTTAATCCTTGTCGGGGGGTGCAACTGGTCGTCCGTTGGTCAGGCCGCATTGCGTGATTTTGCTGAAAAGTCGGATATTCCCGTTGTGGCGGCGTTCCGTTATCAGGACATGATCGACAATCACTCTCCTGTTTTCTGCGGCGAGGCTGGGGTGGGCATGCCGCCTCATGTCAAACGGTTGATCCTTGAGGCTGACGTGATCCTTGCGATCAATACCCGCTTCGGGGAATCCACCACCGACGGCTACACTCTTCTGGATGTACCGGTTCCAAAACAAACGCTGATTCATGTTCACGGCTCTTCGCTGGAGTTGGCAAAGGTCTATCAACCCACCATCGGGATCGTTTCGGGACCTAATGCATTTGCGCAGGCGCTGACACCGATTTCGGGTGATTGGTCCGATTGGCGGGCTTCGGCTCGAGCGGATTACGAAGCCAGCCAGATTGCACCCGATCAGCCCTCGCCCGTGGATATGGGTAAGGTGACTTCGTATTTGCAAAAACGCCTACCTGGTGATGCAATCATCACCAATGGTGCCGGAAATTTTGCAATCTGGTCAGGCAAATTTTTCCGTTTTAGCGCGGAGCAACGCCTCATTGCCCCGCAATCGGGGGCGATGGGATATGGCCTGCCTGCGGCTATTGCGGCCAAGATAGCCGAGCCAAACAAGACGGTGGTTTGCTTTGCCGGAGACGGCGATTTCCAAATGACTTTGCAGGAGTTGGCGACTGCCAAGCAGGCGGGTGCCCAGCCGATTGTGCTGATCCTGAACAATGGAAGCTACGGAACAATTCGGGCGCATCAGGAACGCCACTATCCTGCGCGCGTTTCAGGAACGGATATGGTCAGCCCCGACTTCACCATGCTTGCCAAGTCCTACGGCTTTCACGCCGAGCGTATCGCCCGAACCGAAGATTTCGAGGCGGCTTTTGAGCGCGCCTTGGCGTCAGAAACTGGGGCCATACTTGATCTGGATATCTCGGTCGAGGCACTAACGCCCCGCGCAACCCTAAGCCAGATGCGTGCGTCTGCTTTAAAAGTAAAGGGGGCGTAAGCCCCCGATCGACTTTAGGTCCAATCCATCACGACTTTGCCAGCTTGGCCGGACAGCATCGCGTCGAAACCGCTGGCGAAGTCGTCGATATGGATGCGGTGGGTTATTAGGCCAGACAGGTCCAAGCCCGATTGCACAAGGGCGATCATCTTGTACCACGTCTCGTACATTTCGCGGCCGTAAATTCCTTTTACGGTCAGCATTTTGAAAATGATTTCATTCCAGTCGACGGCGAATTCGGTTGGCGCAATGCCCAGAAGCGCGATTTTGCCTCCGTTGTTCATGCGTCCGATCATTTGCCGCATAGCATCTGCTGCACCTGACATTTCCAACCCTACATCAAATCCTTCGGTCATCCCGATCTCATTCATCACATCGCGTAGACTGGTCGTGGAAACATCAACAACCGTTTGAACGCCCATCTTTCGGGCTAGGTCCAGACGGAATGCTGCAATGTCAGTGATCACCACTTTGCGGGCGCCGACTTGCAGAGCGACCAAGGCGCCCATGATTCCGATGGGGCCTGCGCCAGTCACCAAGACATCTTCACCCACCAAATCGAAACTGAGCGCGGTGTGCACCGCATTGCCAAACGGGTCAAAGATAGCCGCGATTTCGTTTGGGATGTCGTCGGGAATGGGGATCACGTTGCTTTCAGGCAGACACAGGTATTCTGCAAAAGCGCCGGGGCGGTTGACGCCAACCCCTTTGGTATTGCGACAAAGCTGTCCTCGTCCGGCGCGACAGTTGCGGCAAATACCGCAAACGATGTGGCCTTCTCCAGCGACACGTTGGCCGATAGAGTACTTCACTGCCCCTGGACCGCAATCTACGATCTCGCCACAAAATTCATGTCCGACGACCATTGGAACTGGAACCGTTTTGGCTGACCATTCATCCCACTTCCAGATATGAACATCTGTACCGCAGATCGCAGACTTGCGGATTTTGATCAGAACTTCGTTCGGACCGGGTTCGGGCACCGGCACGTACTCCATCCAAAGACCCGCTTCAGGCTTGGCTTTGACCAGAGCTTTCATTTCATTGCTCATGGAATGATCCCCATTTCCTTGCCCACAGCTATAAAGGCATCAATTGCGCGATCAAGTTCGGCGCGGCTGTGAGCCGCAGACATTTGGGTCCGGATGCGGTCTTGTCCCTTTGGGACCACCGGAAAGCTGAATGGCGCCACGTAGACACCTTTGGTATCAAGACGATGGGCCATTTCTTGTGCAAGCTTGGGATCCCTAAGCATGACCGGAATAATTGGATGTTCTCCAGGAAGAAGATCAAAACCGGCTTCAGTCATGCGGTTGCGAAAATGTGCCGCGTTTTGCATCAGGCGATAGCGCCTTTCGGTGCTGGCCTCAAGCATGTCCAGCACCTTGATCGATGTTGCCGCTATCACCGGCGCCAGCGTGTTTGAAAACAGGTATGGGCGCGAGCGTTGGCGCAGCCATTCAATGACTTCTTTCTTGCCGCTGGTATAGCCACCCGACGCGCCGCCCAGTGCTTTGCCCAAGGTGCCGGTGATAATGTCCACGCGCCCCATGACCCCGCAGTGTTCGGGACTGCCGCGTCCGGTTTTGCCGACGAAGCCTACCGCGTGGCTGTCATCGACCATAACCAATGCACCGTATTTATCCGCCAGATCGCATATCTCGTCCAGTTTGGCGATATAACCGTCCATCGAGAATACACCGTCCGTCGCAATCATTTTGAACCGACAGCCTTGCGCGGACTTCAACTGCCCTTCAAGATCGGCCATGTCGGAGTTTGCGTAGCGAAAACGCTGGGCCTTGCACAAACGCACTCCGTCGATGATCGACGCATGGTTTAATGCATCCGAAATAATTGCATCTTCAGGGCCAAGAAGTGTCTCGAAAAGCCCCGCATTCGCATCGAAGCAAGACGAATACAGGATCGTATCTTCCATTCCCAGAAACGAAGATATCCGATCTTCGAGTGCTTTATGTTCCTCTTGAGTGCCGCATATAAATCGAACCGAAGACATGCCGTATCCGTATCGGTCCAAAGCATCTTGCCCGGCAGAAATCAGATCAGGGTTGTCAGATAGGCCAAGGTAATTGTTGGCGCAAAGATTGATAACTTTTTTGCCGTTCTCAAGCGCGACGGTGCCTGCCTGCTTGCTTGTGATGACTCGTTCAGACTTGAACAATCCTGCGCTTTTGAGGGCATCCAGTTCGTTGCTTAAATGGTTGATGAATGCATTTGTCACGGTGGTCTGATCCTGATCGTTGTTACCCCTCTGACCAAAGGTTCAGAGGGGTGTGCAGTGCTCCCAGCGGGTCAGAGGTTTCAGGCGCGCATATTTGCGCCGTTCGCGTCGTAAAGTGGGGCGCCTTGGACTTCAGCATCGTAGAACTCGCCTAAGATTTCAACCTGAAGTTTCGTGCCTGCAGCTGCGTAATCGGCGCTGACATAGCCCATGGCCATGGACTTGCCGATGTGATGCGCAAATCCACCCGAACTGACATAGCCAACCGCTTTGCCGTCACATAGGATCGCTTCGTCGTTGGAAACGTCGATGCCTTGCACGTCGATGGTGATTGTCACCAGTTTGCGCGAAGCGCCTAGGTCGCGGAACGCCGCGGTGGCTTCTTTCCCGACGAAGTCCTTGTTCCAGTTAATGAAGGCATCCAAACCGCTTTCCACCGCATTAAAGTCGGGACGGAAATCCAATGTCCAAGCACCCCAACCTTTTTCCAGGCGCATGCTCATCAATGCACGTGCCCCGTACCAGCAGTATCCCAGATCGCTGCCGGCCACTTCAATCGCTTCAGCCAGCTTGATTAGGTATTGCGGGCGGCAATAGATTTCGTATCCAAGTTCTCCGCTAAAGCTGATGCGGTTCAGGATCACCGGCACTCCACCCACATAGGTCTGGCGCATGTCGCGGAATTTGAATGCCTCGGCGCTGACATCATCGCGGGTGATGCGCTGCAGCAATTCGCGCGATTTTGGTCCCGACAGGGCGATACCGTGCCAGTCATCGCTGACATTGGCGTAACTCACATCTGTGGGCAGGTCTTTTTCAAACCAGCGGCGATGCGCTTCCTGCATCGCACCCGAGCCGAACAGCATGAAGTGATCCTCGGCCAGACATGCGACGGTCAGATCGCCATAGAGCTTGCCTTTCTCGGTCAACATGGGGGTCAGAGTCAGACGACCCGGCTTTGGGACAAAACCTGCCAAGGTGCGGTCAAGGTACGCACGAGCTCCTGAGCCCTTGAATTCGTGCTTGGCGAAGTTGGCGATTTCAATCCCGCCAACGGCTTCGCGAACCGCTTTAACTTCACGGGCGACATAATCATGGCTTCGGTTGCGCTCGAACGTTGGTTCTTCATGGGCGTCCTCAGGGCTATCCGCAAACCAAAGCGCATTTTCCAGCCCGAAACCTTGCCCCATGCGCGCGCCCTTTGCGACCAAACGATCGTAAAGCGCAGTCGTCTTTTGCAGTCGGCCTTTTGGCAGGGTTTCGTTCGGAAAAGTCATTACAAAACGGCGTTCGTAGTTCTCGGTTGATTTCACGGTGCCCCAATCGGGCGTAGCCCAGTCACCAAAACGGGCAACATCCATGGCCCAAACATCAATCGAAGGTTCCCCGTCAATCATCCACTCGGCCATGGTCAGACCCACTCCACCGCCTTGGCAGAATCCCGCCATGACTCCCACAGCGCACCAATAGTTTTTCATGCCCGGAACCGGTCCGATCATCGGGTTGCCGTCTGGGCCAAAGGTGAAGGGGCCATTGATCGCATCCTTGATGCCCGCATTGGCAAGTGCCGGTATGCGGTCAAAGGCCAGTTCCAGACGGTCAGCGATATTGTCCAGTTTGGGTTGCAATAATTCGTGGCCGAAGTCCCAAGGCGTGCCTTCTACCTTCCACGGAGTGCCTTTGGGCTCGTAGGTGCCCAGCAGCATGCCGTCCCGTTCCTGACGGAAATATATGTTGGCTTCGTAATCGATCCCGCAAGGCAGACGTTCAGTTCGAGCTGCGATTTCGGGAATGGTTTCGGTTAGAAGATAATGATGTTCCATCGGTTGAACGGGGATATTGATCCCTTGCATATGCCCGACTTCGCGCGCCCAAAGGCCCCCGCAGTTAACGATATGTTCGGCGTTGATTACGCCTTTGGGTGTGGTCACATCCCAGCTACCGTCGGCGCGTTGTGTTGTGGCAGTTACAGGCGTGTGAGTAAAATACTGGGCCCCATGCACCTTGGCCGATTTGGCAAAGGCATAGGTCGCCCCCGAGGGGTCCAGATCGCCGTCCTGATCATCCCACAGTGCGGCATAATAGTGTTTTGGGTCGATCAGCGGGTGCCGCTCGGCCACCTCGGCGGGCGAGATGAATTCCTGATGCAGCCCCATGTACCGCGCTTTAGAGCGTTCGCGCTTCAGATAATCGTACCATGTCTTGTTCGACGCCAGATAAAACCCGCCGGTCATGTGCAAGCCAACCGATTGGCCGCTGGTTTCTTCGATCTCTTTGTAAAGGTCGATCGTATAGCCCTGCAGGCGGCTGATATTAGGGTCAGAGCTTATAGTGTGGATTTGTCCCGCCGCGTGCCAGCTGGACCCGCTGGTTAATTCGTCGCGTTCCAGCAAAACAACGTCTTTCCAGCCGAATTTCGCCAAGTGGAACAAGATCGAACAGCCGACCACCCCGCCGCCGATGACGACGACCTTGGTGTGGCTTGGCAGCTTCTTTCCGCCCGAGGTTTCTTCCTTGATGATAGTTGGCATTTATCTCTCCCGAAAATGTTGGTGACGTGTGTCACGAAATTCTAAATCTCCAAGCCGCACTTGCGGCCTTCGTAAAACGCCCAAGGGGCCTGACGCGGTGCCTGGGCGTCGCCGATCAGGCGCACATCCAGATCGGTCAATTCCTCTGATAATGGATCAAAGGCACGGTTGGTGGTGGCCATTACCAAAGCCGAGGACGGCACATCGACTTCGGCCCCGTCCAGCAGATTTTTCAAGCGCGCTCCGTTACCGGACCAGTTCAGGATCGCGTGTTCGGTCAGCATTTGTACGCTAAGCTGCGCAAGTTTCGCGCGGATCGGAATGTCAGCACTGGTGCGCGAAAGCTCTTTGCCGACAAACGGATCGGGCGTTACCAAGGTGACCTGCTTGCCGGTTTCCGCCAGATACCAAGCCGTTCCGACCCCCCGCATGTTACCGCCTTCGTCATAGACGATCACACTGTCACCCAGACGCGCTTCGCGGCGCATGACATCTTCTGCCGAATAGACCTGACCGTTTTCTAAACCGGGCAGGGGGCCAAGCTGTGGTAGCCAGCGTTGTGTTGCGTCCTCGTCCGGCAAGGAACCGGTTGCCAGCACAACAACATCAGCACCGATTGCGCGCACCTCGTCTTGTTCAAGATAGCTGTTGAGGTGCAGCCTTACACTCAAACGGTCGAATTGCCGTTCGTACCAGTTCAGCAAGTCCGTGATCTGGGCGCGGCGTGGCTGTTCGCCAGCCAAGCGGAATTGCCCGCCGATTACAGAGGCCGCTTCGTGAATATCAACACGGTGGCCGCATTCGGCCGCAACACGGGCAGCTTCAAGACCGGCGGGACCAGAACCCACGACAAGCACATGTTTGGGTTTTTCAACAGGTGAAAACCGGTCGCCACCCCATTCATGTTCGCGTCCGGCCGACGGGTTGATCAGGCATGAAATCCAATAATCTCGAGACCGCCGCCCCCAACACATCTGGTTGCACGAGATACAGCCACGAATGTCTTCGGGCCTTCCCTCGGTCAGTTTGCGGGCAAGATGCGGATCGGCAATCTGACCTCGGACAATAGACACTAAATCCGCTTGCCCTGAACTTAGTACTGTTTCAGCGTTTTCAGGTGTTCGAATTCCGCTCTCGGACTGCACCTTGGCGTGTTTGAGTTCGCGTTTAAACACCTCGGTCGCCGGGATCGTCAGCTTTTCACCCAATGCAAAGGTGGGCATGAGCTTTTCAAAATCCAGATAGCCGCCCGACCCACAGCTCACATAGTCTAAGTGGCCGGTCGCATCGTGAAGCGCCAAAATTTCGGTGGTTTGTTCGATGGTCAAGGACACCGAATAACTGTCAGAGTAGCTGACCGA
>Ga0255754_10003871_pt1 | contig 10624 bp, 13 predicted proteins | sample 101ome_22_FD_179954 | JGI IMG/M metagenome (GOLD analysis project Ga0255754, IMG submission 179954) | Coastal salt marsh microbial communities from the Groves Creek Marsh, Skidaway Island, Georgia - 101412BT metaG (version 2) | ecosystem: Environmental > Aquatic > Marine > Intertidal zone >... | reverse complement strand
TGTTTCAAAGACCGTAAAAGGTGGTAAGCGTTTTGGCTTTGCTGCTTTGGTTGTTGTAGGTGACCAAAAAGGTCGCGTCGGTTTCGGCAAAGGGAAAGCGAAAGAAGTACCTGAAGCGATTCGTAAGGCAACTGAACAGGCAAAGCGTCAGATGATCCGCGTTCCATTGCGTGAGGGTCGCACACTGCACCACGATATCGAAGGCCGTCACGGCGCTGGTAAAGTTGTGATGCGGACTGCGCCAACAGGTACTGGTATCATCGCAGGTGGTCCAATGCGTGCTGTTTTCGAAATGCTAGGCATCCAAGATGTTGTCGCGAAATCAATTGGGTCTCAAAACCCATACAACATGATCCGCGCAACATTGAATGGTCTGCAAAAAGAAATGAGTCCACGTATGGTTGCACAGCGCCGCGGTAAAAAGGTTGCTGACATCCTACGCAAGGACGAAGCACCAGCAGCAGAGGCACCAGCAGCAGACGCAGCAGAGCCTGCAGAAGCATAAGGAACACGCAAAATGGCTAAGACAATTGTTGTTAAACAAATCGGTTCACCCATTCGCCGTCCAGCTGTTCAGCGTCAGACGCTTGTTGGACTTGGGTTGAACAAAATGAACAAAACACGCGAGTTGGAAGATACACCTTCGATTCGTGGAATGGTTGCTAAGATCCCACATTTGGTGGAAATCATCGAGGAACGCGACTAACGTTGCTCTGCAATAGTTTATGTGAAAAGCGCCTCATTGGGGCGCTTTTTGCATTTAGGTAACATTTGTATGGCAATTTTATAAGTTGGTTGCACTTCGCAATAGACCCAACTTCGATCTCATAGTGATACTAATATCGATTTATTGTTGAGTGGGCTATGAGATTTCAGATTGCGGGATTGGTTTCCGCCTTTGCGACTTACTTGATTGATGGCCCAAATGGGCTGACAATGGGTGTGTTTATGTTGATTGCAGGAGGTCTTGCATTTTTGGCCCATGCTGTCAGTGATGTTATCATTCTGAATATCAGCGTCTTGTTGATTTGGTTGTCGGTTTCGCCTGTTTCTCGCAATCCTGAAGTTTCACCTTATGCAGTTCTATTTATCTTCTTTTGGTCGATAAAGGACATACTATTCTCGATATTTAGACGTGTTGTTAATCGTGACCCGATTGCTTCGCCGGAACGGTTGCATTTTCATTAATTGGTAATGCTAGGTCGTTGACCAATCTACTTTGATCGCAAACAGCGCAAGATTAAGAATTCGCACGGGACTGCAGTGGTGCCGCCAATGACAGAAGTTTCAATTATCGCGGCGCAGTTTTTGTGATCGGACATTAATCAAAATGCCATCGCATCATTGTTTTTCGGGGCGCTTTTCAGCGTGACCTACAGATTTTTATTCATGGTTACCATTCAGAGCGTGTCCACGCGCCATGAACACAGAACATGGCCGACACGTCGAGCAGTTGCAGATCGCGGTGTTTCGCAAGCAGATTAATGCATTTATTTGGAATCAGCTTGCATTTCGTCAGGTGGCCGTATATCTGCCCACGAGTGGAATGAGTTCCGCGTGTATGACAAAAGCCGTGTTTGCCCAATCGGTCGCTTGAGAGGGTAGTTCCGGCAAAAGGAGAAGCGACATGAAATTGAATGAATTGCGCGATAATGAAGGCGCCGTAAAATCCAAAAAACGCATTGGCCGTGGTCCAGGATCTGGCAAAGGTAAAATGGGTGGCCGTGGTATTAAAGGTCAAAAATCTCGTTCTGGTGTAGCGATCGCCGGATACGAAGGTGGGCAAATGCCATTGTACCAACGCTTGCCAAAGCGTGGTTTCAACAAACCAAATCGTAAATCATATGCCGTAATCAATCTTGGCCTCATCGAAAAATTTATTGGCGAAGGCAAATTGGACGCAAAAGCAAAAATCACAGAAGATGCATTGGTAGCTTCTGGGCTGGTCCGCCGTAAATTGGACGGCGTGCGCGTTCTTGCTAAAGGCGAAATCACAAGTAAGGTCACTATTTCGGTCACAGGCGCATCAAAAGCGGCAATCGCAGCTGTCGAAAAGGCAGGTGGTACTTTGACAACAGTGGCTGCTGCAGCTGAATAATTGCTTGTATGCGGCTATATGCCTGCTTACATAAGCAACAGTTTTCCAATTTAACGCCGCTAGAGTGCGGAAAACGCGCTTGGCGGCGTTTTTAACAAGAGATATCCAAATGGTTTCTGCAGTTGAACAAATGGCCGCTAACACAAGTTGGTCGGCCCTTGGCAAAGCAACAGAGTTGCGCAAACGCATCCTGTTCACATTGGGTTTATTACTGGTTTATCGTCTTGGTACCTTTATCCCCGTTCCCGGGATTGATGCGACAGCACTTCGTGAATTCATGGAGAGCGCGCAAAGCGGTATCGGTGGCATGCTGTCAATGTTCACAGGCGGCGCTTTGGGCCGTATGGGCATCTTCGCCCTAGGGATTATGCCCTATATCTCCGCATCGATTATTGTTCAGTTGCTAACATCTATGGTCCCATCGCTTGAACAATTGAAGAAAGAGGGCGAACAAGGACGTCGCAAAATAAACCAATACACTCGTTATGGCACTGTATTGTTGGCGACTTTTCAGGCATATGGCCTTGCTTCAAGTTTGGAAGCAGGCGATTTGGTGACCGATCCTGGTCTGTTTTTCCGTCTTTCCTGTATGATTACATTGGTTGGCGGTACCATGTTCCTAATGTGGTTGGGTGAACAAATTACCGCCCGTGGCATTGGTAACGGTATTTCATTGATCATATTTGTGGGAATTATTGCAGAATTGCCGGCGGCACTGGCGCAGTTCTTTGCATCAGGTCGTTCAGGCGCAATAAGCCCAGCTGTAATCATCGGCGTTATCGCGATGGTTGTCGGTGTGATTGCGTTTGTGGTCTTCATGGAACGCGCATTGCGTAAGGTGCTTATTCAATACCCGCGTCGTCAAGTTGGTATGAAAGTCATGGAGGGGCAGAATTCGCATCTTCCAATCAAGGTAAACCCAGCTGGTGTTATTCCCGCGATTTTCGCATCTTCTCTCCTTTTGTTGCCCACAACAATCAGCACGTTTTCAGGGGATGGTAGCAGCGCCGTAATGTCAACGATTTTGGCCTACTTCGGTCCGGGGCAACCTGCCTACTTGGCATTTTTTACCCTGATGATCGTGTTTTTTGCTTTCTTTTACACGCACAACGTTTCATTTAAAGTGGATGACGTTGCTGACAATTTGAAAAATCAGAACGGCTTTATCCCTGGTATTCGCCCAGGCACAAAGACCGCTGAACACCTAGAATACGTGGTCAATCGCGTGCTGGTTTTGGGGTCTGCATACCTTGCGGCCGTATGTTTATTGCCCGAAATCTTGAGAGGACAGCTTGGAATTCCGTTTTACTTCGGTGGAACCTCGCTGTTGATTGTGGTTTCGGTTACAATGGATACCATTCAGCAGGTGCAATCGCATCTATTGGCGCATCAGTACGAAAGTCTGATCCAGAAATCGCAGCTGCGTGGTAAAGGAAAGACACGTAAGAAAAAAGGACCCGCTCGTCGATGAATATTATTCTGTTAGGACCACCAGGTGCAGGCAAAGGAACGCAGGCACAGCACTTGGTCGAAACCCGCAAAATGATGCAACTGTCGACTGGCGACATGCTGCGCGCTGCGCGCACTTCTGGCACCGAGATGGGTAAAATCGTTGCGGATGTTATGGACCGTGGTGAATTGGTCACCGACGAGATTGTGATTGGATTGATCCGTGAAAAATTGCAAGAGGGATCAGAGGGCGGTTTTATCTTTGATGGCTTTCCACGCACGCTCGCACAGGCAGATGCATTGGGCGAACTTTTGGTTGAAAATGGTTTTGTGCTAGATGCGGTGATTTCATTGGAAGTGGAAGATGAAATTTTGGTCCAACGTGTTGTCAATCGCGCGAAAGAGGCGATAGCGGCAGGCAAAGAGGCGCGCGCTGATGATAACGAACACAGCATGCGCACACGTTTGATGGAATACTACAAAAAAACATCTCCCCTGATCGGCTATTACCACGCAACAGGTGCGCTAAAGGTCATTGATGGACTCGCATCAATTGATGAGGTGCAAGCCAGCCTTGCGCATGCGCTAGACGGATAACTAGAGATTCAGAATATTCCGAACAAGGGCGTTTTAAGGCGTCTTTTTTTTGTGAAAGCTTAATGGGAAAAATCTTTTGCCCAACATATTATCAACATACGTTTCAACAGTGTCAGAAGGATTATACTGGTGGGAATGGTGTCCATTGCGGGGGTTTGGCGTTTATCTGAGTGAATTACAAGATTTTTATCTTGGCAAATTTTCACAGATTGCCTTAACGATGCCGAAGCGGCGCTGGATTTTGGACGTGGCACACGCGACAAATATGCATGTTAGTTGAATTGTTCCAAATATGCCTTGACGAATTGTGAAATTCTCCGTAGTTGCAGGTACTCTCGCGAGAATCAAAAAGCGTTTAGTACGCGATCACCTTATCAGCTTTAGCCCTTGGTAGACCGAGGGCTTTGTTGTGAAAAAAGGTTCTGGAACGACGGAACCGCAACGAAAGGAACAGAACGTGGCTCGTATTGCCGGCGTAAACATCCCAACAGCGAAGCGTGTACCAATCGCTTTGACATATATCACTGGTATCGGACATACCTCAGCGAAACAAATCTGCGAAGCAGTGAACATTGATATGACACGTCGTATTAATGAATTGTCAGACGCAGAGGTGTTGTCAATTCGTGAATACATTGACGCAAACTTCTCAGTCGAGGGTGATTTGCGCCGTGAAGTTCAAATGAACATCAAGCGTTTGATGGACCTTGGCAGCTATCGCGGCCTTCGCCATCGTCGTAATCTTCCTGTCCGTGGTCAGCGTACGCACACAAATGCGCGGACACGCAAAGGTCCAGCAAAACCAATCGCTGGTAAGAAGAAGTAAGGAGGGTTAGGATAATGGCACGTGATACACGTCGTGGTGGCAAGAAAAAGGTCTCCAAAAATATCGCAGCTGGTGTTGCACACGTAAATTCATCTTTCAACAACACCAAAATCTTGATCTCTGACGTTCAAGGGAACGCAATTGCATGGTCGTCGGCAGGCACAATGGGGTTCAAAGGCTCTCGTAAGTCTACTCCTTATGCTGCACAGATCGCCGCAGAAGACGCGGGTAAAAAAGCACAAGAGCATGGCGTAAAAACGCTTGAGGTTGAAGTGCAGGGTCCAGGCTCAGGTCGTGAGAGCGCGCTACGCGCATTGGCCGCGATTGGTTTAAACATCACATCAATCCGCGATGTAACACCAATTGCGCACAATGGCTGCCGTCCACCAAAGCGTCGCCGCGTATAATAAGTATGTTAATGGGGCTGCAGATTTTGTCGCCCCATTTCCGTCATTTTTAATCCTCGGGTGCGTGTGTCTATTGGACATGGGATACCGCTAGAATGGAGGGACGTATGATCCATAAAAACTGGGCAGAATTGATTAAACCTGCACAACTTGACGTAAAGCCAGGCAATGACCCATTGCGACAAGGCACAGTGGTTGCAGAACCACTGGAACGCGGTTTTGGCCTTACACTTGGTAACGCGCTGCGTCGTGTTTTGATGAGCAGCCTTCAAGGTGCCGCCATCACATCAGTACAAATTGACAACGTTTTGCACGAGTTTTCATCAGTTGCAGGTGTGCGTGAAGATGTGACTGACATCGTATTGAACCTAAAAGGTGTTTCATTGCGCATGGAAGTTGAAGGCCCAAAGCGCCTTTCGATCAATGCAAAGGGTCCGGGCGTTGTCACAGCTGGTGATATCTCAGACAGTGCAGGCATTGAAATTTTAAACAAAGAACACGTGATCTGCCACTTAGATGATGGCGCAGATGTGTACATGGAACTGACTGTGAACACCGGCAACGGCTATGTTCCTGCAGATAAAAACAAACCAGAAGACGCGCCAATTGGCTTAATCCCAATCGACGCGATCTATTCACCTGTGAAGAAGGTCTCATATGACGTTCAAAAGACACGTGAAGGTCAGGTTTTGGATTACGACAAACTGACGATGAAGGTCGCAACAGACGGTTCAATCACACCCGATGACGCTATAGCATTCGCGGCGCGCATTCTGCAGGATCAGTTGTCTATATTTGTGAATTTTGACGAACCAGAATCCGCAAACCGTCAGGATGATGAGGATGGTCTAGAGTTCAATCCGCTATTGCTGAAGAAAGTAGACGAATTGGAATTGTCAGTTCGCTCTGCAAACTGCCTAAAGAACGATAACATCGTTTACATCGGCGATTTGATCCAGAAAACAGAGGCAGAGATGCTTCGCACACCAAACTTTGGTCGCAAGTCATTGAACGAGATCAAAGAGGTACTTTCTGGCATGGGGCTTCACCTTGGGATGGACGTTGAGGATTGGCCACCAGACAACATTGAAGATTTAGCGAAGAAGTTCGAAGACAACTTCTAAGTATTAATCACCGCGGTAGCGCGGCGAGATTAATGCCCGAAAGGTCGGGGAAAACTGGGCATGTGCCCCAAGGAGAGCGGCTGACACGCATCGACCGCCAGACAAAGTAAAAGAAAGTTAGGAGACTTAATTATGCGTCACGCACGTGGTTACCGCCGCCTTAACCGAACACATGAACACCGCAAAGCATTGTGGGCGAACATGGCCGGATCACTTATTGAACACGAACAAATCAAAACAACTTTGCCAAAAGCAAAAGAGCTTCGCCCGATTGTTGAAAAACTGATCACATTGGGCAAGCGTGGCGATCTGCACGCACGCCGCCAAGCACGCGCACAGTTGAAAGAAGACCAATACGTTACAAAACTGTTTGACATTCTTGGCCCGCGTTTTGCGGAACGTCAGGGTGGCTACATCCGCATCATGAAAGCTGGGTTCCGCTATGGTGACATGGCACCAATGGCGATCATCGAGTTCGTTGATCGTGACGTTGACGCAAAAGGTGCCGCGGACAAAGCACGCGTCGCAGCAGAAGAAGCCGCAGACGAATAAGTGGATCTACTATCTAATGTACCAAGACCCCGACAAACTGTCGGGGTTTTGTCGTTTTTGGGCATGATGTCCTGAGCGCTCTGGGCCGATAGTTTCACCGACGGAGAGCGACATGATGATATTGAAAACGATGCCTGAAAAATTTGACGGCCCCTCAGCATGGATAGGTGCAGATTTACAAACGCGAAAAAACGAATGGTTATATACTCTAAGTATCGACGACATTTGTGAAATTGAATATGCAGCAAGGTATTATCTGTCCCTTGGGCGGGATGTAGGGGAAATCATGGCCCAAGATTTTCCATTGCCAAAATTCTCCGATCACTTGCAGAACATGTCAGAAAAACTGCTGCGTGGTATCGGGGTCGAGGTGATCCGCGGGTTGCCCATTAAATCATATTCGCAGGAAATGGCAGCCGCCATTTTTTGTGGCATCGGCGCACATTTGGGTCCCGCGCGATCCCAGAATGCGGCGGGGCATATCTTGGGGCATGTACGTGACATTGGTGCGGATCCGAATGATCCTAACGCCCGCATTTATCAAACCAGCGCGCGGCAAAGTTTCCATACGGACAGTGCAGATGTCGTCGCGCTTATGTGTTTGCAGGATGCCAAAGAGGGGGGCGATAGCCTTTTGGTCAGTTCTGAGACGATTTACAATGAAATGCGTGCGACACGGCCTGATTTATTGGCATTGCTGTTTGATCCGATTGCAACAGATCGCCGTGGCGAAGTGCCAGATGGCATGGAACCCTATATGACCATCCCGCCGTTTAGCTGGCACGATGGGCGATTAACGGTTTTTTATCAACGCCAATACATCGACAGTGCGCAACGCTTTCATAATGCTATGCGGCTGACGCCAGAGCATGTTGAGGCATTGGATTATTTTGACGAATTGGCAAATGATCCTGATTTACATATCAAAATGCGCCTGATCCCCGGCGATATGCAATTCGTTTACAATCACGCACAATTGCATGACCGCACAGGTTACGTGGATTGGCCTGAACCCGAAAATCGCCGCCATTTATTCCGTTTGTGGCTGTCGATGGCGGGGGATCGTGAATTGCCCGAATGTTTCAAACAGCGTTATGGGTCGATTATCGTAGGCGATCGCGGTGGCATTATCACCTCGGCCACACGATTGCATGCGCCTCTTGATTGATCCAAGCCTATTTTCGCTATGTTCGGCCTGATGAAACTGGGTTAGATTTTAGGGATGAACGATTTGTTTGCCCCTAACGCAGCCGATGCACCAAAGGGTCCCCAACCCTTGGCGGAACGCTTGCGCCCGCGTGCGATTGACCAAGTGATTGGTCAGGCGCAGATTTTGGCCGCGGATGCGCCCTTGGGCGCGATGCTCGGGAACAAACAACTTAGCTCACTCATTTTTTGGGGACCGCCCGGTGTTGGCAAAACGACATTAGCGCGCCTGCTTGCGGATCACACTGATCTGTACTTTGTCCAGATCAGTGCGATTTTCACGGGTGTCCCCGATTTGAAAAAGGTGTTTGAGGCTGCGAAATTACGTCTTGCGAATGGGCGGGGGACATTGCTTTTTGTTGATGAAATCCATCGCTTTAATAAGGCACAGCAAGACGGATTTTTACCCTATATGGAGGATGGCACGATCATCCTTGTTGGGGCGACCACGGAAAATCCATCCTTTGAATTGAATGCAGCACTTTTATCAAGGGCACAGGTTTTGGTGTTGGAGCGTCTTGGATCAGATGAATTGGTCCAACTTTTGGAACGTGCTGAGGGGGAATTGGGACTGACCCTGCCGTTGGATGTTGCGGCGCGCGAAACCCTGATCGCGATGGCGGATGGAGATGGACGCGCCCTGATCAATCTGGTGGAACAGGTTCAGTCGTGGCGTGGCGACACCGTTATTACCGATGCCGAATTGCGAAAACGCCTGACCCGTCGTGCCGCGAAATACGACAAAAGCGGGGATTCACACTACAACCTGATTTCAGCATTGCACAAATCCGTGCGCGGATCGGATCCCGATGCCGCGCTTTATTGGTTCGCGCGCATGTTAGAGGGTGGTGAAGATCCGCGATATCTGGCCCGGCGCATTTTACGTATGGCGGTTGAGGATATCGGTTTGGCGGACCCACAGGCGCAGACAATTTGTATTGGGGCCTGGCAAACATATGAACGCCTTGGCAGTCCAGAAGGCGAATTGGCATTATCGCAGGCGGTCACTTATCTGGCACTGGCCCCGAAATCAAACGCAGGTTATGCCGCATATAAGGCCGCGCGGAATTTGGCGCGTTCTCATGGGTCCGAAATGCCGCCCAAACATATTCTAAACGCCCCAACGCAGTTGATGGAGGATCAAGGGTATGGGGCCGATTACGCCTATGATCACAATGCAGAGGATGGATTTTCGGGGCAAAACTATTTCCCTGAAACGATGGAGCGACCCAAGATTTATGATCCTGTTGAGCGTGGATTTGAAAGGGATTTGCGCAAACGCGTCGAATATTTTGAAAAACTGCGGGCCAAACGGAACGCAAGCGATACCTAGGCGTGACGCTTGACAATTGTGGGCAAAGCGCACAAGGACGCGCCATGATGTATCTATTGATTGCCCTTGGAGGTGCACTTGGCGCCTTGGCGAGATTTCTTGTTTCTGGATGGTTTATCTCTCCACTTGGCACTTTGGCGGTAAATGTTGTGGGGTCATTCATAATGGGATTGGCGTTTGTGTTTTTTAGCAGCCGTGGATTAGACCGTGTGATGTTTTTTGCAATGACAGGGTTCCTTGGCGCATTCACAACCTTTTCGGCATTTTCATTAGACGTCTTTGAATTGATGGAGACAGAGCGCATGGCAGAAGCTGTGGGCTACGTTGCGGCCTCGGTGATTGGTGCAGTTGTGGCACTCTTCGTCGGCGTATTTTTAGCCAAAGGGGTTTTGTCATGAGCGGCGTTCAACGCATCACGATTTCTGTGGAAGACGCGGATCAACGGTTGGACCGTTGGCTAAAGCGGTTGTTTCCCCACCTAAGTCAAATTCGTATCGAAAAGATGTGTCGCAAAGGCGAGCTGCGGATTGATGGCGCGCGCTGCAAACCCGCGATGCGGATTGAGGCGGGGCAAGAGGTACGCATTCCACCCATCCCTGCCCCCGAACATAGGGAAGAGCGGCCCAAGCAATCCCGCATTTCGGATCAAGATCGTCAGATGATCCAAGATGCGGTGATATACATGGATGATCATTTGATCGTTTTAAATAAACCTGCGGGCCTTCCATCCCAAGGGGGCAGCAAGCAGTTGCGCCATGTTGATGGATTGGCCGAGGCATTAAAGTATGACTTCGATGAAAAACCACGTTTGGTGCATCGTCTGGACAAAGACACGTCTGGTTTGTTGCTTTTGGCGCGATCCCGTTCTGTCGCAGCAACCCTAAGTGACGCGCTGCGCCACCGCGAAACACGTAAGATTTATTGGGCAGCTGTTGCGGGTGTCCCAGTGCCCCAAATCGGAACCATCAAATACGGCTTGGTGAAAGCGCTGGGACATGGTCGTGGGGGCGAGGGTGAAAAAATGATCTGCAT
>Ga0255754_10003868_pt1 | contig 10627 bp, 4 predicted proteins | sample 101ome_22_FD_179954 | JGI IMG/M metagenome (GOLD analysis project Ga0255754, IMG submission 179954) | Coastal salt marsh microbial communities from the Groves Creek Marsh, Skidaway Island, Georgia - 101412BT metaG (version 2) | ecosystem: Environmental > Aquatic > Marine > Intertidal zone > Salt... | reverse complement strand
ACCAGATGGAGCTCCTGTCATAATAGTTCGCGTGACTATGAACCCAAAATATCTGTAATAGTTAGTTTGAGGAGCATCATAGGTAACACTGGTTAAATATTCCGTATTGCCGATAACACTGTGTAATTTAGTCCACGAGTGACCATCGTTACTTCCCCATAATTCGAAATCTTCGGGTGTTTGATATTCTGTATTATGCCTTGGCATAAACAAATACTTTTCAAGTTTAATACGATATGGCATTTCGAGGGTAATATAATGTCCAGCTGGAGTTTCAGTCCCGAGACGATAAATTTTATCAGTTTCACCTTCATAAGCTCCAGTTGTTGCATTATAACCAGCGCCATTACCAACTAGCCAAAAGCTACCACCAGAACCTAAAGATTTTTTATCGAATATATTTATTGTCGCGTTGGTTCCGGTAACAATTTCAGACGCATCTACTTTAAATATTCCGTGACCATCCATGTAGTTCTCATCGGCCGTCATCGCCCTCGGCGGGAACTCCTCCATCTCTTCCGCTTCGTCCATCACCGTCAAAGCCGCCTCCGGTGTGGTCGTCCCGATACCCACGTGTCCCTTGTACACCGAGACGGACGACGTCGTCCTCCCGAACTGGTCCTTTTGGGCATCCCACAGTTCGAGGGCTTGCTCCTCGTGCAGGTACTTGTCGTACACCCGGAAGTTCGCGACCTTGCCGTCCAAGCCCTCGCCGACGCGGGCGACGATGTCGAGGTCTTCTTCGGTGCCGTAGATTTCAATTTCTGACATGCAAATGGTTATGGAGTTTAGAGCTTTCGTAACGACAATACCTACATACTTATATGCATTAGAGTTCGCAAATCCGGTGACAGAATAAGGTGTTGTCCCTGAAGTAGCACCGGTGCTTGGATCGGTCGCACCAGTTACTGTCTTAAGAGTTGTCCACGTTGAATCATCATTACTCCCGAGAACTGTGAAGTCTTCAAAAAATTGGGGGTGAGGCGGGGCCGTATTCTGACGACCCCATAGTTTAATCTCACTCAATACGATAGCTCGATGTGTCTCTAATTTTATCCATTCACCTGGTATACCACCAAGTGAGCTATTACTCGCGGTGGTATTAAATGCATTGTCTGTACCATTGTAATACAAACCAAGTCCATCTGGTGACCAAAAATCTTCACCAAATATACCGTTAAACGCTTTATACGCATACCAAGTGCTAGATTCTCTACTCGCACTCGCCACATACCCTCGCTGTGCCGGTCCAGACATCTCGATGTGCGGATATTTCAGCACGGTCGACGAGACGGGGAAGCGGGTGGTGTCGTTCTCTTTGTGGCCGTAGAACTTGATTTCAGCCAATGAGGTATATTGTCTATTTGAGTTACTAGTCCCAGATTGAACCTTCTCTATGATGATTCGCACGTATTTAAAGCCTTTTCCGACATTCGTGTCTACCACGTAATTATTAAACACGTCATCCGTCCAAGATGTCTGGTTTGTGAAAACATGCATAGTTTCCCACGTTTCACCGTCGTTACTTCCGGCGATGACACCTTCTTTGGGTGCACGGTATTCCTCTGTGTCCGTCTGTGCCGCGAGTGCGACGTAATCTATCACCATTTTATGGGGAAACTCCATCTGAATCCATTCACCACGTTTACTAACGCCATCAACTGTAGTCAAGGCCCCGGTGTCCGTGCGCGAGACACCGGTCGTTGTGTCATATCTGCTAGTATTAGAAATCCAAGAATTATCGCTATAAGCGTGTGTCGTGTTGCCATCGAATGCGTAATGTGATGGGTAATTACTAAGTTGACTACTCGCACTCACCAGGTACCCACCCACCGAATATGTGGTCATGTCGAACGGTGGGTAGTCCCCGAACGTGTCTTGGTCGGAAACATCCCCCAACTTTCGACCGTCGAGGTAGCACGTGCGTAGACCACCACCCCCCTGCGTGGCGTACACGAGATTGTGCCACGTGTTCGAGGAGAGGAACTGGTTATCACCACCATCGATCCATCCCAAGTGTCCCGTTTCGGTCAATGAGATGGCGGTCTTGGCGTCGCCCTCACCCGCGGCGGTCCCCACGTGGAACAAGGTCGCATTCGAGGAGACGTTCGCCGCGTTGAACCAAAGGGACACGGAGTGTGGGTGCGTCCCCTCCATCGCAAAGTCCCCGGTGGACATCGTGACGTTCGATGTCGAGAGGGACGAGAACGACCAGGCGTTCCCGGAGAAACTCTCACTGTTATCGGTGAGTGTGTGTCCCTCACCGGAATAGTCCGTCGGGGTCGACCCCTTATCGCCATCGATGTACAACTTCACACCCGTCGTATCCGGAAGGTTGAACTGGGACGTGATAGTGGTGTCCACAGAGGTGTCTGGGTCCGAAGTTTCTTCGTAGCCGTAGTATTCTATATTAGCAATAGCTACACCGTCAAAATTACCCTCTAATGATGTAACCTGAATTCTAAAATTATCATAGTAGGAATCCGTACTTATACTTAACTCGTTGACTTGGTCTGCACCTAGATTTTCCAAACTAGGAAAAGAAAGTAAATTAGTCCATGAACTTCCCCCGTCACTTCCCCATATTATACCTGAGAGTGGACCTCTAAGATATGTAGGGTTGTTTCTATTACGTATATGTACACGAGAAAGTTTAATTTTTATAGGAAGGGTTATACCAATCCAGCTTCCATTTGTATTTTCGAATGTGTCAACACTAGTAGCTGTTCCAGACGAATAAGTACTAGTTTCAGATAACCAGACGTCGTCATCGCCGATGTATCCCGAAAACGCATTCCAAGGTTCAAAATCATCTCGCCACGAACTCGCAGTCGCCACGTACCCACCCTGCACATTACTCGTCATCGCCACCTCCGGATACTTCCGCAAAGGCGTCGACGCCCGCGCGTGCGGACCCGTTTGGTCCACGACCGTGTTCCCACCCGTAATGGCCGCCGACGCCATCGCGACTTTCCCTCCGTCGATCGCGAACGATTCGGTGAAGAACCGAAGCTCCGTGAGCGATAAAGTCGCGCTCCCGGTCGTTTTCGTGGTCACGAGACCGTACTTTTTATAGTTTTCGGACGCATCGACGACGACCGTGGTTTCCCCTGATTCCCAATTTTTGAGTTCGGTCCACGTGATGTTATCGTTGGTCGCGTAGAGATTCGCCTTTTCAGTGTTCCCGGTGAACGTGAGGTGGCGAAGCGTTGTTTTATAAGGAAACTCGAGGGCGATCCAGTCACCCTGTTCCGTAGACGTGTGAAGACGCGCGGTACCCGGTACGTACACACCCGTACCCCCGCCGCCTCCGTAATCGGTCGACGCTGTCCAAGACGTCGCCCCGGACTTATCGAATGCATTTTCCGGGGACCCGGTGGATGCGGTGACTTTATAGACTCCGTGATTCGTGATGGTCGTCGAGGCACCCGCGAGCGCACTCGGGGGCTGTTCGGAAACGACCGCGAGTTTATTCGAAAAAAGACCGCCTGAATCTTGGAAGACCCCCGTGGAATCATTCCACGTGACGAGATTCGACCCGATGGTGGCGAGTGGGAGATTGGGTGCATACACGTTCCCCGAAACGGTCGCGGTGGTCGCAGTGAGTGTCCCGACATTTGCGGTGCCGTGCACATCCAAACCGAATTCGGGATTGCTTATTCCCACACCCACATTGGACGTCGCGATGACCTTCGTGGCCCTGGGGGTCGCGTTGGTAAAATCCAAGTAGCCGTTTGGCGTACTTACAGGCATTTAATATATCGGGAGAGAATTATTAAATGACTGGGGCGTGGCGTGGTATATGTTTAGTTGCACCGGGATGGGGATCCGCGGTGTTATAATTAGGCACTCTCGAGGGCATCCAATCTCGCCAAGACTGAGGCGAGTTGCGTTTCCAAGGTCGCGACCTTCGCCTTCTCCGCTTGAAGTTGTCTATCAACCTCTTGTAAAGCAGATGTAGCGATAGTCCAGATGGCTTCCTTCTTTAGGAACACGAAATCATCAACTTCTTGTCCGTAGATGAAGAGCTGATTACCCGCCACAACATTTCCAGTCTCATCAACCGAACCGGTCCACGCACTCAAATCCTCTTCCACACGAATGGTGTGTTCGTCTATGACTTCCGCCAAGTGTATGTCGTGGTCTTCGCCATCAATGCCCTTCGTTCTAATGAGCGTGGTCGCATTAGATTCCAAATTGGAGGTGTTAAAGTTTGTGAATGTGATTACATTTGATTGTGAGACATTCGCCAATTCATAAATGTTTGGTAAGACATCTTTTCTCAATTGGGTGGCGTATGGGAGCGTCTCCCTGACCTCCTGAGCGATGAAACCCCACACAGGTTCAGTGCCTCTCTCAATCTCGTCTTTGTATTGGTACTTTTTGGGTTTGAGAAGTCTCAGGACTTCCAAACATTCGGCATCATCGGCATCTGTAATGTTCTTTTTAATGCGGGTGTCCGACGCAGCGATATTACCAGAGTGTGAGACTATCCACGTTTTAGTCACGATTGAATCACTCGCCCAAATACTGATACCGTTATTACCCCAGGTTTCACCATTGATCTCGGATAAAGTTGAACCATTAGCATACGAGAAGTAATTCATATTTCCTGATTCTGTAGTTCCATCCGTACCGTTTACATGTAGTTTGGTGAGTGGGTTCGTCGTCCCGATGCCGACGTTGCCTGTACCTCGATCTATCGCCATGTCAATACGTGGAGTTGAACTAGCTACATAGTGTCCGAATCGAAGTCCTTGAATAGCCGAAATTCCAGAATACTGAATCGCTCCACCATAAAAACTAGAGGCTGTTTCTAGTAATTGAATTGTCACATTCGAATCATTCACCGTCGAACCACCACCCCGAATGGTTATTTTAGTATCGGCGTTGTCATCTTGGATGTATAGCTTTGATGTCGGATTGTTCGTCCCTATGCCGACGTTGCCGTCGTTTTCTATAACCATACGTAAAGTGTTTGAATCAGTATTTCTGAACTCATATTCACCATCCCCCTTGGCATAAAATTTTATTCCACCATTTACGGTACTATTATTTTGTATAATAGCGGCATTTGAAGAACCACTGGTATGTTGAATCCTGAAATCTTCGCCATCCCCATTTCTCAAGACCAAACCCGTACGATTCGATGTACTCGCATTTTCTATAAAAAGTTGTGTACCACTAGCCGCATCATCTACATAAATGTGGGCCTTTCCAAGTGGGTTATCCGTCCCAACCCCCACCTTCCCAGTGAGAGTGTTCACAAAGAGGTTGGCCGTGCCGACCTCGACGTTCCCAGTCACCGTTAACTCCTTCGAGACCTCGACGTTCCCACTCACCGTTAACTCCTTCGAGACCTCGACGTTTCCGGAGACCAACGCGTCCCGGCCTACCGAGACGTTCGCCGTCGTTTGGAGACCCGTGGTTCCGTTCGTAGAAATGATCGTGTCCCCAGTCGAATTGTTTTCGTTCGTCACGTGGTCGAGACCGTACGCGGCGACCACGGAGAATTGACCGATCTCGAGATTAGACACGGCCACGTTCCCGTGTATGTTCGTGTGAAAAAGTGTGGAATCATCGATCGTGATCGTGGTATCCGTGTGTTTCCCCGTGGTGTATCCGACCTCGAGTGTATCACTGGATTCATCGAAGATGATCGCGACGTTACTTCCGGTCGCCGTCGATGGACGCGCCATCACGAAACCTATGTCGAGCACGGCGGGGTCAGACGTGTTATTGTTCGCGAGACCGATGATGGGATCGTCGACGTTAACCGTGGTGCTTCGAACCGATGCGAATTCCCCCGCGACTGCTAAGTTTCCGGAGACAATCACATCGGTCGCCGTGAGTGCCCCTACATTCGCGGTTCCGTGCACATCCAAATTAAAGTCCCCGGGACTCGTGGTATTGATACCGACTCTCCCGGTCGACGCGTTCGCGTAGAGCGCCCCATCGACCGTGAGATTCGATGCGTGAAGATCCGTGATGTCCGCGCGACCACCGACACTGAGTGCGTTTCCGACGGATACGAGACCCGTGCTGGTATTTACGAAGAGATTCCCGGTTCCCACTTCTATGTTTGAATCGGAAACGAACCCGGTGGTTTCGTTCGTAAACTGAATGGTATTGGACACAGTGTTTCCTATGTTCGAGACGACTTCGAGTGAATACGAGGGCGCGACCGTGATGACACCGAGGGTCATGGCGGCGGCTGCGGCGTTCCCACGAATGGTCAACACATTGGAGCCCGTGTCTTCGACCTGGAGATTAGAACCCACGGAGAGTGTGTTGAGTGGATTCAAATTCGCGACCCCTACATTCGAGGTGGTGACGATTTTACTGCCCCTGAGCGTGGCATTCGTCACGTCCAAAAAACCTGTAGGTGAGTATATAGGCATTTAATATATCGGGAGAGAATTATTAAATGACTAGAGCGAACGTCGAAGACGTTTAGTTAGGGGCGACGGGCCAAACTGGGTTTTCGGGGTCCGTCGTGTTGGTGGGGAGGTCACGGAGGGCTTGCATGTATGCCTTCCATTCATCGGGAATAGGTGTATCCGTAGCAACCGAACGTAGAGTTACCCAATCGCATTCTGTAAGTCGTTTGTTGCGCTCGGCGCGGAGTTCCTTCCACGGTTGGGCGTCGATGAGTTCTTGTAATTGTGCCTCAAACTCCTCCTTTGGGGGTTTTTCGTACCCTTCGGGAACTTCGATAGATTCCCACGTATCTCCAAATCTATACCACTCTGGAGGGGGATTCCAAGACTTTATAATGTCATCCATAAAATTGATGAGTTCTATATTCATTACATTAATTGGATAAATAAAATCCAGTGAATTTGTTGTAATATGAATTAAGAGTATATCCTTCGTTATAAGCAGCAAACCAATCTCCTACAGCTAAGTACACTATCGTACTCCCAGAAACTCTAATATGTGTGCTTACTCCAGATGATTGATAATCATAAACGCGAGCCGAAAAATCATTAGGGTAATCGTTTCCATTTTTACGCCATATAAAGTGAGTTTGACGCGAATTTAAATATGTACCCATTATACTTAAATCAAACTTATAATATCCAGCAATGGGTGCGTAGAATCTCGTATAGTCACTGTAAGTCCACCCCCCACCCTTTGTCACGGTTTGAAGATCGAAGTTTATGTATGTGCCAGAAGATGTGTTGGCAGAAGCGGCTACTTCAAAAAAGACGGGACACCCACCCACGATGTCTCCATTCACATGGAGTTTGTAGCTTGGATTCGCCACACCAATGCCGACGTTGCCGTCGTTTTCTATAACCATACGTAAAGTGTTTGAATCAGTATTTCTGAACTCATATTCACCATCCCCCTTGGCATAAAATTTTATTCCACCATTTACGGTACTATTATTTTGTATAATAGCGGCATTTGAAGAACCACTGGTATGTTGAATCCTGAAATCTTCGCCATCCCCATTTCTCAAGACCAAACCCGCACGATTCGATGTACTCGCATTTTCTATAAAAAGTTGTGTACCACTAGCCGCATCGTCTACATAAATGTGGGCCTTTCCAAGTGGGTTGATCGTCCCAACCCCCACCTTCCCATCACTCTTGATCACCATGTGTGTCGACTGACCTCCCATGGTCTGGAACGCCACGTCTCCCGAAGATCCCGCTGTAAAGTCGGCCCCCGTCTGGATGTAGAGATTACTGTTGTTCGAGTAAAGTCTCGCGGCTGACGAAATCGTCGAACCTTCACTGAGACGTATATCTGGTGCCGTTTCCTTGAATACCTGTAAAGGGTACGCATCGTTGGATTCCGTACCTATACCGACCGCGATGGTCGCCTCGACTGAGCTCGCACGGAACTTGGCGTTCTCGACCTCTAAGGTTCCCGCTGGAGTCTCGATAGGCATTTAATATATCGGGAGAGAATTATTAAATGCGAGTGGCGTGGCGTGGTAAGAGTTTAGTTAGGAGCTTCGGGCCAAACGGGGTTTTCGGGGTCCGTCGTGTTCGCGGGGAGGTCACGAAGGGCTTGGCGGTAGTCCAACCACGCCTGCTTGACCTCCTCGGTGGCGTGGGGGTAATCAGGGATAGCGAGGTAATCCGTTTGTGCGATTCGTTTGTTGCGCTCGGCGCGGAGTTCCTTCCAAGATTGGGCGTCGATGAGTTCCTGCAACTTTGCCTCGAAGACCTCCTTTGGGGGCTTTTCGTAGCCCTTGGGGAATCGAATAGACTCGTAAGTTTCGAGCCAAGCTATACCACCGGGTACTTCGGGGCTTAAAATTTTTATCGTTTGATAAACAAGTTCCTGTAATGTTTCAGAATCCATATGATATTAATTCACATTTTTAATATGAATAACTAGCGATTGAACCATTACCCGTTCCAATATAGTACCCATGAAAACTGTTATAACTACCAGATATTCTCGCATCATTACTAGCCGCCTCTGCTAAAAGTATTCCAATCGTATCACCTGCTGATAAATCTAAAATAAACGTTTGAGACACCGAATTATATGTGGGCTGGCAGTATACTCGTCCGATACTGTTGGCAACACCATTCAAAGGAGATCCATTTTTTTGGACATATGTCCAAAAACCATTATATGACGTGGTTTGAATTCTCATTGAATATCCAAATCTATACAGACCATTTATAGGAGCTCTAAAGAGCCCCGTTGAAGTATCAAAACAACCACCTTTGTGTTCGAATAATGTATTGAATGGTATCAAAGCACCACCATTAGGATCATAGTAGGTGGCAGAAAAATTGGCGTTATATAAAGCCTGGAAATACACTGGACACCCACCCACGATGTCTCCTCGCACATCCAAAACCGCCCTCGGCTCCGAGGTCCCGATACCGAGACGCCCAGACTTGAGTGCCATGTCCAAGTTGCCATGCCCGAAATACTCTTTCTGGTACGCGTACAATTGCCACACTTCGTCAGCGGTGATGGCTCGGTTGAAGAGGCGGAAGTTCGCAATGGAACCCGGAAAATAGGTGGTTGATATAATTCCATCGCTAGAATTGGTTTGAACACCTATGGAGAGATACGGAGTTGAATCAAGCGTCACAGCGGTTCCAGATGTCACACTCTTTACGAATATGCCATCTACGTATAGATATATAGTTCCTGTTGTCAAAAAATATGTAGCTGTTATATGCATCCACTGCCCATTTTTTCTATAAATTCCTGGAGACGTATCCAAAGATAAATTTCCATATAAATACGCTCTTAAGGTTGTTGCACCGGAACCAACATAAGAAACACCAAATCCAGCATTAGTACTACCATTGCCGTACTGGAATAAAAGTGGAGAAGTTCCTCCGCCGGAATTCATTTTTAACCATAACGACGCCGTGTACGTAGTAGAAGGTGTGTAGCCAGTTGTCGAATTGTAAATGTAATCATTCACCCCATCAAACGTGAACGCCTTGTATTCCGTATCGAAGCCAACTCCACCACTGGGTGTCCCTGCCACCCCATTCCCAGACTTGTCCGTGACGGTCCCGGGCATGGACGTGTAATCCTGACCATCGTAGTACACCTCCAACCAATCCGTGTTGGGCACGTTCGGTACGGACCTCACGATGACGTCCGTCCCGTCGGCGTCCGGGTCGTATTCGAGGGTGCCGTATAGTTCAACATCACCGATTGAAACGGCCGGACCTCCACTACTACTATAACCAATCATTTCTGTAATTTGTAAACGATATTCGTTATATGCATTTGTTTCATTCACCTGTATTTCATTTTCAGCACGATCACTCGTATTCAAACCATAAAAACTACCTATGTTGACCCATGTAGTACCATCATTTGATGCCCAGATGAGACCATTTTCTGCGTTACGAAGCGTACTCGACTCTCTATTTGTTATAATCACGTATTCTAATTTAATTTTATTCGGAAGTTCAATACCTATCCATGAACCAGCGATACCTTGGAAAGTATCGACCGCACTGGCACCAGAAGTAGTTCCGTTTGTATTATACGTGTCTTCCCCCGATATCCAACTGTTCCCATCTTTTATATTATTAAAAGCAAGCCACGCTTCATAACTGCTATTGTATTCACTACTCGCACTCACCGTGTAGCCATCTTGCGAAGCACTTGTCAAAGCCACCCGCGGATACTTGATCAACTTCTTCGACCTCGTGTACTCAGTGACGACGTTGGAGTTCAATTTGATCGAAGCGGTATTAGAAACCTTTTGGAGGTTGATATTGCCCACGATATCGAGGGACTCTGTGGGTTCGGTGGTCCCCACCCCAACATTCCCCGTGAGAGTGTCCACAAACAAGTTCGCCGTGCCGACCTCGAGGTTTGAACTAAATGTCTTTTCACCATCGATGGTCAAGTCCCCACTCTCAAGTGCCGCGATCCTCGATACGTTCGACGAAAAGTCGTTCACGCTCGAGGAAAGGATGTTCGTGATCCCCGAACCGTCACCAGACACAGAAGTCGTCGTCAAGGCCCCGACATTCGCGGCTCCGTGGACATCTAATGGGTACCCCGGACTCGCCGTTAAGATACCGACCCTGTTTTGACCCGCATCGACCTTCAAGGTATTTGTGTCGACCGTAAGATCACCGGAAAGTGTCATGGATCCACCCCCGTAAATATC
>Ga0255754_10003858_pt1 | contig 10650 bp, 4 predicted proteins | sample 101ome_22_FD_179954 | JGI IMG/M metagenome (GOLD analysis project Ga0255754, IMG submission 179954) | Coastal salt marsh microbial communities from the Groves Creek Marsh, Skidaway Island, Georgia - 101412BT metaG (version 2) | ecosystem: Environmental > Aquatic > Marine > Intertidal zone > Salt... | reverse complement strand
AGGCGTGAGGGAGCACCTGCTCTCTGGCAGGCGCACGGTGTATTGTGGCTTCGATCCGACCGCGGAGAGCCTTCATGTGGGCAGCATGGTGCCGCTTCTGGTGCTGAAACGCTTTCAGATGGCAGGGCATCAGCCCATTGCACTGGTCGGGGGTGCGACAGGCCTGATCGGTGACCCCAGCTTTAAATCCAGCGAGCGCAGTCTGAACTCGACTGATCTGGTAGAGTCCTGGGTAGAGCGGCTGAAGCCGCAGCTGAGTCAATTTCTGGATTTTGATTGCGGCAGCAATTCGGCCATTCTGGCCAACAATCTTGACTGGACTCAGAATTACGATGTGCTGGGTTTTTTGCGTGACGTGGGCAAGCACTTCTCAGTCAACGCGATGATCCAGAAAGAATCGGTCAAGCAGCGCATCGATCGGGAAGGTGAAGGGATTTCGTTCACCGAATTCAGCTATATGCTTCTGCAGTCCTACGATTTCTCTGAATTGAACAAGCGCTATAACTGCTCGGTTCAGGTCGGCGGGAGCGATCAGTGGGGCAACATTACCGGCGGTATTGATCTGACCCGCCGCATGCACCAGCAGCAGGTCTTCGGGGTAACAACGCCGCTGGTGACCAAAGCCGACGGCAGCAAATTTGGCAAGACTGAATCCGGCACCATCTGGATCAGTCCCACCAAAACCTCGCCCTATGCGTTTTACCAGTTCTGGCTCAACGTTGCTGATGCGGACGTTTACAAATTTCTGCACTATTTCACTTTTTTATCCCCGGTCGAGATTGCAGAGATAGAGCGCAGCGATCGGGAAGCTCAGGGTCGGCCCGAGGCCCAGGGTATTCTGGCCCGGGAAGCCACGCGGCTGGTGCACGGTGAGGAAGGCTACACCGCGGCGGCGCGAATAAGTCAGGCGCTATTCTCCGGTGATATTGGTCGCCTGACCGAAAGCGATCTGGCCCAGCTGGAGCTCGATGGCCTGCCCTGCACGCAACTCGAAGCCCTGCCTGTGGGGCTTGTTGATGTGCTCGTGCGAACCGGGCTGGCGAAATCGAACAAGATGGCCCGCGAGTTTATCGGCAACAAGGCCGTAAGCGTCAACGGGGAGGTGATTTCAGAGGCGGATGCCGAACTCACCGGGTCGCAGGCCCTGCACGGGCAGTATCTGATTCTGAAAAGGGGAAAGAAGCTGTTCCATCTGGCGAAATTACCCCGCTCCTAGCTCAGAAGTAGGCCTGGATGTCGCATTCTCTGGTTGTGTGCCCCGAATGCATGCGCTATGATCGCGCTCCCTTGAAATAACAGCGCCGTAAAAGGCCTTCAGGGGTTCATCTGAGCGATTATTGATCAGATTGAAGGGCACGTATCACGTGGCCTGCAGGCGGTTTGGGCAGATCTGGAAAATTTATTTCGAATTTGTCTTTTTTATGCTTGCTAAGCAAGACTAAGTGCGTATAATGCGCGCTCTCTGTGACGTTAGTCACGGGGGTTATTTGGCTCTTTAAAAAGTAAATCAAGCAATAGAGGTGGGTGCTTGCTGAAGTGGTTCACGGGATCTAATTAACTTAGGTTCTGGCGGACAGGCCAGTCCTGAATGCCATACAGAACCATCAAAGTAAGCAACTGCGTTAATTTATTTATTAAGCTTTATTATTTCCGCCTACAGATACTTGTATCGGTAGAAAGAAATAAAACAGCAGTAGTTTCTTAATCTTTGAGCACTATTATGGTGGTCGTTTTCTTTGTCAGAGTCTGTAGTCCTGACAGTAGTAGGAAAGTGGCCACTTCTAAGATTGAACTGAAGAGTTTGATCATGGCTCAGATTGAACGCTGGCGGCAGGCTTAACACATGCAAGTCGAGCGGAAACGATGGGAGCTTGCTCCCAGGCGTCGAGCGGCGGACGGGTGAGTAACGCGTAGGAATCTGCCCAGTAGAGGGGGATAGCCCGAGGAAACTCGGATTAATACCGCATACGCCCTACGGGGGAAAGCAGGGGATCTTCGGACCTTGCGCTATTGGATGAGCCTGCGTGAGATTAGCTAGTTGGTGGGGTAAAGGCCTACCAAGGCGACGATCTCTAGCTGGTCTGAGAGGATGATCAGCCACACTGGGACTGAGACACGGCCCAGACTCCTACGGGAGGCAGCAGTGGGGAATATTGGACAATGGGGGCAACCCTGATCCAGCCATGCCGCGTGTGTGAAGAAGGCCTTAGGGTTGTAAAGCACTTTCAGTAGGGAGGAAGGCCCTGTAGTTAATACCTGCAGGGATTGACGTTACCTACAGAAGCAGCACCGGCTAACTCCGTGCCAGCAGCCGCGGTAATACGGAGGGTGCAAGCGTTAATCGGAATTACTGGGCGTAAAGCGCGCGTAGGCGGTTTGTTAAGTGAGATGTGAAAGCCCAGGGCTCAACCTTGGAACTGCATCTCATACTGGCAGGCTAGAGTACGGTAGAGGGGGGTAGAATTCCACGTGTAGCGGTGAAATGCGTAGAGATGTGGAGGAATACCAGTGGCGAAGGCGGCCCCCTGGATCGATACTGACGCTGAGGTGCGAAAGCGTGGGGAGCAAACAGGATTAGATACCCTGGTAGTCCACGCCGTAAACGATGTCAACTAGCCGTTGGGGATCTTAGTATCTTTAGTGGCGTAGCTAACGCGCTAAGTTGACCGCCTGGGGAGTACGGTCGCAAGATTAAAACTCAAATGAATTGACGGGGGCCCGCACAAGCGGTGGAGCATGTGGTTTAATTCGACGCAACGCGAAGAACCTTACCTGGTCTTGACATCCTCAGAACTTTCCAGAGATGGATTGGTGCCTTCGGGAACTGAGTGACAGGTGCTGCATGGCTGTCGTCAGCTCGTGTCGTGAGATGTTGGGTTAAGTCCCGTAACGAGCGCAACCCTTGTCCTTATTTGCCATCATTTAGTTGGGCACTCTAGGGAGACTGCCGGTGACAAACCGGAGGAAGGTGGGGACGACGTCAAGTCATCATGGCCCTTACGACCAGGGCTACACACGTGCTACAATGGGATGTACAAAGGGTTGCGACCCCGCGAGGGTGAGCTAATCCCATAAAACATCTCGTAGTCCGGATTGCAGTCTGCAACTCGACTGCATGAAGTCGGAATCGCTAGTAATCGCGAATCAGAATGTCGCGGTGAATACGTTCCCGGGCCTTGTACACACCGCCCGTCACACCATGGGAGTGGGTTGCAAAAGAAGTGGGTAGTCTAACTTCGGAGGACGCTCACCACTTTGTGATTCATGACTGGGGTGAAGTCGTAACAAGGTAGCCGTAGGGGAACCTGCGGCTGGATCACCTCCTTAACGAGATTCCCGAACTCTTCGGTAAAGTGCTCACCTCTATTGCTTGATTTTCAGCAGAACTTAACAACGCGAAAGCTCAACTTCTCGTATTGGTAAAACGATTGGGGCTATAGCTCAGCTGGGAGAGCGCCTGGTTTGCATCCAGGAGGTCTGCGGTTCGATCCCGCATAGCTCCACCAACTTCTGATCTGTCGCGCAGAGTCAGGGTAGAAAGTTTGTTTTAGGATTTAAGCGAGTCCTAACACAAACTTTTTAGTTTGCGGTCAGCATTTTTGACCGAATAGTTCTTTAACAATTAGGTGAATGAAGACATATATATGTTTGTTAGGTGTCTTGTGAACCGGCATTTGTGATGATTGCCGGCAAGCGAGAAACCATCCCAAAAACGAATGTGTGTATGCTGTAATCTTAATATTGGCTACGAAGTTTGTAGTCGATAAGTATCAAGTTATACAAGTGCAAAATCTGTACGAACGAAGTCGTTACAAGTTGCAGTAGTTTTTCATGTGATCTTGGCCGGGGTTTATACAAAGACCGGTGCTGATTCTCACGCGTTACCTCTAGCCAGGTAGTGAAGAGTCCATGATTATATGGTCAAGCAACAAAGCGTACGTGGTGGATGCCTTGGCAGCTAGAGGCGATGAAGGACGTGGTAGGCCACGAAAGGCCTCGGGGAGCCGTCAAACAGGCTTTGATCCGGGGGTGTCCGAATGGGGAAACCCACCTCTTTGAGGTATCACTTACTGAATACATAGGTAAGTGAGGCAAACGCGGAGAACTGAAACATCTAAGTACCCGTAGGAAAAGAAATCAACCGAGATTCCCTAAGTAGCGGCGAGCGAACGGGGACCAGCCCTTAAGTGATTTTTAAGTTAGCAGAACATTCTGGAAAGTTTGGCGATAGAGGGTGATAGCCCCGTATGCGAAAACTTTTAAATCATGAAATCGAGTAGGTCGGGACACGTGAAATCCTGACTGAACATGGGGGGACCATCCTCCAAGGCTAAATACTCCTAGCTGACCGATAGTGAACTAGTACCGTGAGGGAAAGGCGAAAAGAACCCCGGCGAGGGGAGTGAAATAGAACCTGAAACCGCGTACGTACAAGCAGTAGGAGCCCTTCGGGGTGACTGCGTACCTTTTGTATAATGGGTCAGCGAGTTATTGTCTGTAGCAAGGTTAACCGTTTAGGGGAGCCGTAGGGAAACCGAGTCTTAATAGGGCGACTAGTTGCAGGTAATAGACCCGAAACCGGACGATCTAGCCATGGGCAGGTTGAAGGTTGAGTAACATCAACTGGAGGACCGAACCCACCTATGTTGAAAAATGGGGGGATGACCTGTGGCTCGGAGTGAAAGGCTAATCAAGTCCGGAGATAGCTGGTTCTCCTCGAAATCTATTTAGGTAGAGCCTCGTGTTTGACTGCTGGGGGTAGAGCACTGTGTCGGCTAGGGGGTCATCCCGACTTACCAACCCGATGCAAACTCCGAATACCAGTAAGTTTTATCACGGGAGACAGACGGCGGGTGCTAACGTCCGTCGTCGAAAGGGAAACAACCCAGACCGCCAGCTAAGGTCCCAAATTACAGTTAAGTGGGAAACGATGTGGGAAGGCTTAGACAGCTAGGAGGTTGGCTTAGAAGCAGCCACCCTTTAAAGAAAGCGTAATAGCTCACTAGTCGAGTCGGCCTGCGCGGAAGATTTACCGGGGCTAAACTGTAAACCGAAGCTGCGGATACACGCTTGCGTGTATGGTAGAGGAGCGTTCTGTAAGCCGCTGAAGCTGAGTCGTGAGGCTTGGTGGAGGTATCAGAAGTGCGAATGCTGACATGAGTAACGATAAGGGGGGTGAAAAACCTCCCCGCCGAAAGATCAAGGTTTCCTGTCCAACGTTAATCGGGACAGGGTGAGTCGGCCCCTAAGGCGAGGGCGAAAGCCGTAGTCGATGGGAAACCGGTTAAAATTCCGGTACCGGATCTTACTGCGATGGAGTGACGGAGAAGGCTAGGCTAGCACGGCGATGGTTGTCCGTGTTTAAGCGAGTAGGTAGGGGAATTAGGTAAATCCGGTTCCTCGTTAATCTGAGACGTGATGACGATCCTGAAGGGAGACCTGACGGAGAAGTAGTCGATGCCATGCTTCCAGGAAAAACTTCTAAGCTTCAGGTAAGAAACGACCGTACTGTAAACCGACACAGGTGATCAGGTAGAGAATACCAAGGCGCTTGAGAGAACTTGGGTGAAGGAACTAGGCAAAATGGTACCGTAACTTCGGGAGAAGGTACGCTCCTTTTGGTGATCAGACTTGCTCTGTAAGCTGAGGGGAGTCGCAGTGACCAGGTGGCTGCAACTGTTTACTAAAAACATAGCACTCTGCAAACTCGTGAGAGGAAGTATAGGGTGTGACGCCTGCCCGGTGCCGGAAGGTTAATTGATGGGGTTAGCTTAGGCGAAGCTCTTGATCGAAGCCCCGGTAAACGGCGGCCGTAACTATAACGGTCCTAAGGTAGCGAAATTCCTTGTCGGGTAAGTTCCGACCTGCACGAATGGCGTAATGATGGCCACGCTGTCTCCACCCAAGACTCAGTGAAATTGAAATCGCTGTTAAGATGCAGTGTACCCGCGGCTAGACGGAAAGACCCCGTGAACCTTTACTATAGCTTCACACTGGACTTTGACCTTATTTGTGTAGGATAGGTGGGAGACTTTGAAACCATGACGCCAGTTATGGTGGAGTCGTCCTTGAAATACCACCCTGGTAATGTTGAGGTTCTAACTTAGCTCCTGAAACGGGAGTGAGGACAGTGTGTGGTGGGTAGTTTGACTGGGGCGGTCTCCTCCCAAAGAGTAACGGAGGAGCACGAAGGTACCCTAAGGGCGGTCGGAAATCGCCCGTTTAGTGTAATGGCATAAGGGTGCTTGACTGCGAGAGTGACAACTCGAGCAGGTGCGAAAGCAGGTCATAGTGATCCGGTGGTTCTGAATGGAAGGGCCATCGCTCAACGGATAAAAGGTACTCCGGGGATAACAGGCTGATACCGCCCAAGAGTTCACATCGACGGCGGTGTTTGGCACCTCGATGTCGGCTCATCACATCCTGGGGCTGAAGCCGGTCCCAAGGGTATGGCTGTTCGCCATTTAAAGTGGTACGCGAGCTGGGTTTAGAACGTCGTGAGACAGTTCGGTCCCTATCTGCCGTGGGCGCAGGAAATTTGAGAAGAGTTGCTCCTAGTACGAGAGGACCGGAGTGAACGAACCTCTGGTGTTCGGGTTGTTACGCCAGTAGCATTGCCCGGTAGCTATGTTCGGACAGGATAACCGCTGAAAGCATCTAAGCGGGAAGCCCCCTTCGAGACGAGATTTCCCTTAGGACTTGATCCTACTAAAGTGCCGTTCAAGACGAGGACGTTGATAGGCTGGGTGTGTAAGCGTTGTGAGGCGTTGAGCTAACCAGTACTAATTGCACGTGAGGCTTGACCATATAATCATGGGTTCTGATTGAACGTAAGTTCAGGTCATAACTTAGGGTTGTATGAAAAAAGCAACTTTAACTACTTCGGTACAGATCGAAGTTCGAGAGGCCCAAAAGGCTTCGCAGACTTCAAAACTTGTACAGCTTGTTAGTTAGTCTGAAGACGAAAGTCCAAAGACAACACAAACGATTACATTCTTTGTTCATCCAATTGTTAGGAATTCGACAGATCGCTTTGCGATCGGTCAGCAGAATTGCCTGACGACAATAGCGTGCGTGAACCACCTGATTCCATCCCGAACTCAGAAGTGAAACCGCTCAGCGCCGATGGTAGTGTGGGGTTTCCCCATGTGAGAGTAGGTCATTGTCAGGCATCTAAATCTAAAGGGCTCATCCTTCGGGGTGAGCCCTTTTTTACTTTTATTAGGAGGGCTACAGAAATCCTCTGGAATAGCGGGCTAGAAGACTCTATGACTCTTCACCCTGCTACAGTTTAACAACCGCGTAGGAGGCCTTATGAGATGCCAAAGCACCTGTCTGCCCGCGCACTGGTACGTACCAGACGACCAGAATTCCCCGTCTACTGTCTTCGCCATCACGCTGTAGATACAGCGAGTCGATGGTTCCAACAGCATTTCCCTGGGCGAGTTCTTTTTGCTGTAAAAACCAATCCTCTGTTTGTGCAGACCCTTGCAAAATCCGGATTGCGTCATTTTGATGTCGCCTCTATAGCTGAGATTGAAGAGGTAGCAGCAAACGTCCCGAATGCACGGATGTCATTCATGCATCCAGTTAAAAATCGCGATGCGATTCGCAGAGCTTACTTTGACTTCGGCGTTCGTGATTTTGCCCTCGACAGCGAGGAGGAGCTTAAAAAAATCCTCGATGAGACCAACTGTGCTAAGGACCTGAACTTATTCGTCAGAATCGCTGTGAATAATCGCCATTCACGTATGTCGTTGAGTGGGAAGTTCGGTATAAGCGGTCGTGAAGCGAGACGTTTGCTATTCAAAGTACGGCAAGTGGGACGCGGCCTGGGTGTATGCTTTCACGCCGGCTCTCAAATAATGCATCCACGCGCCTATGTCGAAGCGATGAAGCGCGTTGCCAAGTGTATCCGCCGGTCGGGTGTGATTATCGACTATCTAGATATTGGAGGCGGCTTTCCATCAGCATATCCTCATCTTGCTCCTCCCCCCATGCAGTTGTTTATCGATGCGATTATCGAATCATTCAATGAAATGCCGGTTAGCGAAACCTGTGAGCTCTGGTGTGAGCCGGGGCGGGCATTGGTTGCCGAGGGCGCTTCCCTTGTCGTAAAAGTCGAGCACCGAAAAGGAAATCTGCTCTATATCAACGACGGTGTATTCGGTGGTCTATTCGACGCAGGTCAGCCTGGCTTTATTTATCCAGTAAGGTCACTAAGTGAGAAAGAGTCAGCTGGCCGAGAACTGACTGAATTCAGCTTTTTCGGACCAACCTGCGACAGTATGGACTTCATGCAGGGGCCATTCCTGCTGCCCATAGATGTCAGCGAAGGTGACTATATAGAAATTGGTAGTCTTGGTGCTTACAGCCTGCAATTGCGCACTCAATTTAACGGATTCAATTATTCAGAAACGGTCGAAGTTTCCGACGGGCCGCTGCTTTCCATGTATGGCCTAGTTGAGTCTTCCAAAATGGACGCTGTGACGGCAACGAGTCCGGAGTTAGTTCCCATTGAATTGTCAGGAGAAACATATTGAATAGCATTCTTGAACAATCTGAAGCTGCTTCCAAACGGGCGGTGCTTTCGACGGAAGTGGAGCACATCGATATCACTTCATTTGATGCGCGACCATTGATCGATGCAATGGGCAAGATGTCTTTCACATCGCGAGATCTGGCGCGTGCAACGGAAATATTCAATGAAATGCTAGCTGACGAAAACTGTAGCATTGTCCTGTCTCTGGCAGGCTCAACCTCTGCCGGCGGTTGTATGCGCCTCTATCATGACCTGATCGAACACAATATGGTGGATGCCGTTGTGGCGACAGGCGCCTCGATTGTCGATATGGACTTCTTCGAGGCAATGGGATTCAAGCACTACCAGGGCAGCGCTGATATGGATGACCGTCAACTGCGAAGCCTGTACATAGATCGTATTTATGACACTCTGATCGATGAGGAACAGCTGCAGGCTTGTGACCATGCCATTAAAGAAATTGCCGATGGCTTGGCAGCACGTCCTTATTCATCCCGTGAGTTCATTCAGGAAATGGGTAGATGGTGCACAGAAAATGCCATGAAGCATGAAAGTCTGGTTGAGGTTGCCTATCGACATGATGTGCCAATTTTTTGTCCGGCGTTCACCGATTCCAGTGCCGGTTTCGGGTTGGTGTTACATCAGGAGCAGTCTCCTGAATCTCATATGACCATTGACTCCATTCGTGATTTTCGTGAACTCACTCAGGTTAAAATCGAGGCAGGGACAACTGGGCTATTGATGATTGGTGGAGGCGTGCCAAAGAATTTCGTCCAGGACACTGTAGTCTGTGCTGAGATTCTCGGGAAAGAGGTTGAAATGCATAAATATGCTGTTCAGATTACTGTTGCCGATTCTCGCGATGGTGCCTGTTCAAGCTCCACGCTCAAGGAAGCCTGTTCGTGGGGCAAGGTAGACATTGCGCGTGAGCAGATGGTGTATGCGGAAGCTTCAAGTGTTCTGCCACTTCTCGCGAGTGATGCCTGGCATCGGGGTCTCTGGAAACAACGGGAGCGCCGCCACTTCAGCAGGTTGTTCTCCTAAGTGCATGATGAAATATTTGCCAGCCAGTGAGGGGTTTCTTGGGCTCGACAGCGGTGACTCGGTGCCGGTGAGCGAGGCAGAGGCCGTCATTGTTCCTTTCGGATTGGAAGCCTCGGTCAGTTATGGGGGTGGTACAGCACTCGGGCCTCGGGCCATTTTACAGGCTTCTCATCAGGTAGAACTTTTTGACGAAGAGTTCTGGAAAGAGGCTTATCGGGACTATGGCGTTGCGACCCTCGACTATCCGGAAATCTCGTCGTACATACCAGACGCTCTGGAGCAACTCGCTGGTACGATTAATCTTGTTCTTGAGCAAAAGAAATTTCCTCTCGTTCTTGGTGGTGAGCACAGTCTCACTGCGGGTTCAATTCGACCTTTCGTCGAGCGCTTCCCGGATCTCGCAATTTTGCATTTCGATGCCCACGCTGACTTGCGGGACGGTTATGAAGGGGAACACTTCTCGCACGCTGCAGCCCTACGTCGAGTGATGGATCATCCGATCGATACTCTGGTTTCTGTGGGTATTCGTAATATCTCAGCTGGGGAGATTGGCTTTTTAGAATCTAACAGCAACCGTATCCACGTCCATTGGGCGAAAGACAGAAAGCACTGGGATCCGCTTGCGATCGTAGAGCCCTTGCGCGATCGCCCTGTTTATCTGACCTTCGATCTTGATGGATTTGACAGTAGCCTCATGTCGGCAACCGGAACGCCGGAACCGGGCGGTTTATACTGGGACGAAGCCATTGCCATTATTCGCGCCGCTTCGGAAGCTGCAACAATCGTAGGTGCCGATGTCGTCGAACTGGCACCGCGCCCGGAACTGCACGCCTGCGATTTTTTGGCGGCAAAGCTCTGCTACAAAATTTTGAATTTCGCTCTTAGCGCGCGCAATGCTTGATTGCAGATAGCTCAGCCTTGAACTTGAAAATTCACTTCACACCATCACGTTCAGCTCCTGTAGGTTGCCTTCCAGCAGACTCTACCGGACAGGTGCTTCACATTAGCGCAGCGACAACTCCTCTGGACAATGCTTTGCGCGATGGATATCGTTTTATCTTCTA
>Ga0255754_10003855_pt1 | contig 10656 bp, 10 predicted proteins | sample 101ome_22_FD_179954 | JGI IMG/M metagenome (GOLD analysis project Ga0255754, IMG submission 179954) | Coastal salt marsh microbial communities from the Groves Creek Marsh, Skidaway Island, Georgia - 101412BT metaG (version 2) | ecosystem: Environmental > Aquatic > Marine > Intertidal zone >... | reverse complement strand
CTAATGACTTGGCTAACAAGAAGGCACAGGTACGCGCACAGCGTAACCAGAGACTGACAGAGACTGACTGGGCTATCCTGCCTGACTCACCACTGAGCGATGCAGATAAGACTATCTATCAGAACTACCGCACTGCATTGCGTGATGTACCTGCACAGTCTGGCTTCCCTAACAATGCACTGCCTGAAGGCCCAGACCAGAGGCCGAGTGGTGGCGGTAACGCAGACCTACAGCCTTCTATACCGTTTGCATCATGGACTTACAACTCTACAGATTTTGTCTGGGAAGCACCTCTACCTAAACCAGAAGGTGACGCTTACTGGGACGAGTATGCTTATCAAGCAGACAACACAACTGGCTGGATTACTATAGGAAGCTAACATGGCACTTTCATACACGATAGATAAGATGGTACGGAATACTGATGATGGAGGTGTTGTTCGTGTCCGAGCAGTAGTCTCAATGACCAGTGGTGACATAACAGTCAGCGACATGGTACACGCCAGCTTTACGCCTGACGCATCTGCTGATGGCTTTGTGGCTTTTGACAGCCTGACTGAAGCAGACGTTATCGGATGGGTAGAGTCTGCTATTGATGTGGACGGTGTTACTGCTAGTCTACAGTCAAAGCTAGATTCTGTTATGACTCCTGCTACCGCTACAGGTATGCCGTGGGTAACTGAGGAAGAATAAATATGATAGAAGTGGCAGCAGCTATTAGCTTGGCTAACTCTGCTTTCACTGCACTAAAGACGGGGATACAGAGGGGAAAAGAACTAAAAGAAATGGGGGATAGCTTGGCGAAGTTCTGGGATGCAAATGACCAGATAGCCCAAGCAAAGATAGAACACGAATCCAAGCCTTATGTAACTAAAGTGTTTGGTGCTGAAAGCGTAGAAGCCGAAGCTATGCAGATAACGATGGCTAAACACAAAGCAGCACAGATGGAGAAGGAACTGAGAGAGTTTCTAATCTACACAGGAGAAGGTGACTTTTACAGGGATATGTTGCGGGAACGCAGAAAGATAAAGCAACGTAGGCTAGAACAGATAAGAGCAGCAGCACAGCGTAAGAAAGACTTGATAGACATAACGATAGTAGTTGTTGCAGCAGTGGTAGTAATAGGCACATTAGCAGCAGCCGTTTCAGCAGTAGCGAGTGTATAGATGACCGAACAAGAGATAGAAGACTTAATTGACAGAGCAGCCAGAGAAGGTGCTAAACAGGCACTGAGAAACATTGGGCTGTCTGACGAAGAAGCCTATGATGATGTCAAAGAACTAAGGTCTTTACTGGAGACTTGGCGTGACACTAAGAAGACTGTGGGTCAGACCATAGCTAGGATGCTAACTACTGCACTGTTGGCTGCTTTAGCTACTGGTGTTTGGATGAACTGGGGTGGTAAGTAATGCTAAATCTTATTGGTAGTCTAGCTGGCCCTATTGCTGGGATACTAGACAAGTTCATAGAAGACAAAGACAAGAAGGCTGCTTTGGCTCACGACATAGCTACTATGGCAGAGAAACACGCCCATGAGGTAGTCAAAGCACAGCTAGAGATAAACAAGGCAGAGGCTGAACATCCCTCTCTGTTTGTGTCAGGGTGGAGGCCAGCAGTAGGTTGGGTCTGTGTCTTAGGCATGGCAGGTAACTTTATTACTATCCCGTTTACTAACATGGTGCTAGAGCTACTAGAGTACGATGTGGTTATCCCACTGATTGACATGGAGACTCTGTTGCCTGTCTTGTTAGGTATGCTTGGCTTAGGTGCTATGCGCACTGTAGAGAAAGTTAAGCAGGTAGAGAGGAAGTCATAGTGCCTGAGTATTTTAATACTGATGATTTGTTACTAGGGACTGGAACGTCACCACAGCGTACTGACTTAAATGACAGTACCTCTGGTGGTGTCTTTGATATTTTTTCAACAAATGCTGGTCTTAGTTCTATGAACAGGGCTAGGGAGCAGTTGCAAGAAGAGTTAAATTACTTAAACAACATAAGGAAGATGATAAGGGATGTTGCTCTTGAGGGCGGTGCTTCTTGGGAAGATGCTAACCAAGCAGCTAATCAGGCTGTCCCCATAACTACTACTGAAGAAGAACTAGACATCTTTAAAGATACTACTGACTCTGATATACCAAAGACTCCTAAAGAGTTATTTCAAGAGTCACCGATAGAAGAAAAGCAAGTACAAATTCAAAGCATCTTAGATGAAAGCCCTGATGCTACTATTGATGACATTCTTAGAGTCATGCAGAACTGGGGTATTTCTGCTGAGCTATTTAAGTCTGCTACAGGTTATTATCCTAGAGACTATGTAGCTCAACGTGATGCTCCTCCTTCAACTGAACCGCCTTTTGAAAAGCCTGGGCAGGGAGAAGAACAAGGAGAAGATGATGGTCAATTAGGAGATGACACATCAGAAACAGAAGTTATTGATGATGATAGCAGGAAAATAGACGATGGTGATGGTGAGTGTCAGCCAGGTTATGAAAGATGGAATGGCTCTTGTGTTGCTGTGTGTAATGCTGCTGCTGGCTATGTAAGAGATGAAGACCCTTCTTCCCCTTCTTATGGGTCATGTGTACTAATGGGTGACGGAGGAGGTGAGGAAGAAGGAGATAACGGAGGCGGTGATGATGACACTAAAGACAACGGAAAGACTTGTGCTACTGGTTATGTCTATGATGAAGCATTACAAAAGTGTGTTCCTATAAAGGAAGAAGAAACTGGAGATGGCGGTGACTTAAACGCTCCTACAGAAACAACAGTTACAGGCTTACCTCAGCAGCCTACAACAGAAACAGGAGGAGTAGGCGGGATGTTTGCTTTTGCTGCTCCTAGTCCTAACAGAACAACCTCAGAGGTACTAGCTCCTGACCTCTTTAAGATAGACGCTAACATACCATTAATAGGTAGACTAACACAGGCAAGTCCTATGGCTGCTCCACAGTATCTGTTGAGTGGCATATCACAGAGATACAAGGTGTAAGATGACATATTTAAACTTAGTAAACAACGTCCTGAAGAGACTGCGTGAGGCAGAGGTAACTACTGTAACGCAGAACACCTACTCTGCTATGATTGGAGAGTTTGTGAATGATGCTAAAGACTTTATAGAAGACTCTTGGGACTGGTCTGCTCTGAGGACTACCATCACAGTGTCTACCGTGGCAGATGACAACAGCTACTCACTGACTGGCTCAGGCATCAAAGATAAGCTGTTAGATGCTATCAACGATACCTCTAACGTCAGACTGAAGATGGATTCACTAGGTAAGTTCAACGAAAGACTACACATCTCAGGCACAGCCACTGGCGCACCTCTGTACTTTACCTTCTCTGGTGTGGACAGCAACGATGACAGAACAATCAATGTGTACCCTACGCCTAACGGTGTCTACTCTCTGCGCTTTGACCTGACTGTAAAGGAAGACAAGCTGTCAGAGGATGCCACAGACTGCGTACTGCCTCCTAGCCCTATCATACACTTAGCGACTGCTATGGCTGTACGTGAGCGTGGTGAGACTGGTGGTACTTCTACACAGGAATACTTTGCCATAGCTAATACCAGCCTGTCTGATGCTATAGCTTTAGATGCTGGACACTTCCCACACGAGACTGAGTGGAGAGCCGTTTAATGGCACAACAGTTACAGAACATTACCATTGCAGCTCCCGGCTTCTTTGGTATTAACACACAGGACTCGCCCATAGGACTTAATCCGTCCTTTGCGTCTATTGCAGATAACTGTGTGATTGACCAGTATGGTCGTGTTGGTGCTAGGCAGGGCTATACAGAGGTAACTACCAACGGTGCTTCTGTGCTTGGTTCTAGTGTTGGCTTAGAGATGATACATCAGTACAGAGACTCGGATGGTAATGAGGTTATTCTGTCTGCTGGTAACAATAAGATATTTACAGGTAGTACAACATTAGTAGATGCTACTCCTGCTGCTTACAGCATAACAGCTAACAACTGGAAAGCAGTCAACTTTAATGACCATACTTACATGGTGCAGCGTGGCTATGAGCCTTTAATGTACTCAGACCATGCTGGTGTGGTAGAGCCAATGTCTAGCCATGCACACGCTACAGGCACACCTCCAGAGGGTAACGAGATACTTGCTGCTTATGGTAGAATATGGATAGCTGACTTTGAGACTGATAAATCCACTATCTACTGGTCTGACCTGCTGAACGGCTCAGGCTTCTCTGGTGGCTCTCACGGCTCGTTAGACGTTACCAAGCACTGGCCTAACGGGTATGACGAGATAACGGCTCTGGCAGCCCATAATGGCCTCCTAGTGATATTCGGGAAGAACTCTATCCTTATCTATGAGGGTGCAACAGACCCTTCTACAATGTCTCTAGCTGACACCGTAGGTAACATAGGCTGTGTTGCTAGAGATACAGTACAGAACGTAGGTACTGACCTTGTGTTCCTTAGCTCTACAGGCGTTAGGTCTTTGGCTAGAACGATACAGGAAAAGTCAGCACCTCTCAGGGATATTAGTAGGAATGTCAGGAACGACTTAACAACAACATTGGCTGCTGAGACAGGCAACATTAACTCTGTCTACAGCCAAGAGAATGCTTTTTATCTAGTCAACTTCCCATCACAGAACATTGTGTACTGCTTTGACATAAGGAGTCCACTAGAGGATGGAAGTTATAGGGCTACCACATGGAGCCAGATAGACCCTCTGTGTTTCCATAGGCTAGAAGATGGTACGTTATACTTTGGACACAGCACAGGTATCACTAAGTACGAAGGCTATAACGATGATGGCTCTCAGTACACACTGAGCTACTTTAGTAATCCGCTAGACTTTGGTAATGCTGCGAATCTAAAGTTTCTTAAGAAGTTTACTCTTACTATCATTGGTGGGCAGAACACTCAGGCTGTACTTAACTGGGGTTATGATTATAGCTCATCCTATACCAAAGAGACTTTTACTTTTGCTGACAAGAAGATTGCAGAATATGGGTTGTCAGAGTACAACACAGCAGATGCAGAGTATTCAGCTAGTATTATTATTAACACTAACGGTTTTAACGGAACAGGTAACGGCACTGTGGTTACTGTAGGTATCGAAGCTACTGTGAATGACGCTCCGTTCTCCATTCAGAAGATAGACATTCTTGCTCTGCTGGGCAGATTAATATAACGAGGTAATATAGATGAGTTGGTTAGACATTTTAGGCGGGGCTGCTGATATAGGCACAACTGCTGCTCTTGCAGAGGACTTTGTTAAATCGCAAAGAGAAGCAGGACAGACTGCTTACAATAGAGCAGAGCAGCTAGGCAAGACTTTAGCTGCTGAATCTGCTGGCACGTTTAAGCCATTCACTGTATCTACAGGACTTGGCCCAGGAATAACAGTAGGACAAGAAGGTGGTCTTACTGTAACTATGCCTGAGTCCCAAGAAGAAGCTGCTAGAGAGATAGCCCGTAGAGGCACTGGACAGCTTATGGGAGTTTTAGGCTCAGGTAAACTACAAGAAGAACAAGAGCGTCTTCAAGGTATGCTCCTCGGCCCTGACATCGGCACAGCTCAGCAGGATGTTTTTAGCCAGTTACAGGCTCTTCGTGCGCCTGAGCAGGAACGTCAGAGACTAGCCTTAGAGAATCGTCTATTCCAGCAGGGACGAGAAGGCATCCGCACAGCACAGTACGGTGGTACTCCTGAGCAGTTGGCTATGGCAAAAGCAATCCAAGAACAGCAAGCTGCTGACGCACTGACAGCTAGGCAACAGGCTTTAACAGAGCAGCAGCAACGAGCAGGGCTTATTGCTGAAGCACTTGGACAAGGCAGACAGCAACAGGCTCTACAGGCTGAGCTAGGACTTGGTGGAGTACAAGCTGCCTTCTTACCTCAGCAACAGGCTCTGAGTCTATTGAGTGCTGCTACACCGTTCTCTGAGCTAGGCACTAGAGCTGGTCTCCAGGGTATGCTTACTAGAGGTGAGCTTGGTATAGGAGGCTTAGAAGCTCTTACAGCAGGAGAATCAGCAGCAGCTGCTACTGAGCGTGAGTATTTAAATGTACTGAGGGACGCTCTCTTTGGAGGAGACTCAGCAAATCCTAGTTTATTTACACAGGGCTTAGGTTTTTTACAGAACCTTTCTGACATTAGACTAAAAACTAACATTAAGAAGGTAGGCCAAGTTACTGATGAGATTGGTCTTTACACTTGGGACTGGACAGAAAAGGGTAAAGAGTTAGCTAAAGAGCAGCCTACCTTTGGTGTACTAGCACAAGAGGTAATCAAGACTATACCAGAGGCAGTAGCTAAAGGTATTGATGGCTTCTTTAGAGTTGACTACAGTAAAATTTTACAGGCAGGTATATAACAATGGCTAATCTAGTAGCAGCACTAGCTCCTCTATTAACTTCAGGGAGAGCTACTTCTTCACAGCAACAGCAAAGTACTAGCCCTACTGGTAATCTTCTTGCTGACTTAATGGCCCCTCCTCCTGCTAGAACTCAGGCAGAGCAGTTAAGGACTAGCATTGGTGGAATGTTTGGGCTGGACACTAGACCTGCTACAGAGAAGCTAGCTGACCAGTTAGCTAACATTCCTTTGTCTACTTCAGAAGGATTAAAACAAGCAGCAGCTTTAGCCAAAAACTTAGGACTTTCTCGTCAGGCTATGATGTTAGCTACTGAGGCTGGAACTGTTGAGCAGCAGGAAAAAGACGATAATCTAAGAAGAAAGAGAGAACAACAGATTATTGACTTAGCAGCTAAAGCAGACGAAAGAGCAGACACTACTGAAGAGCGTCAGCAGAGAGCAGAAGCTAGGCAAGCTGCTACTCTTGCTATAAATCAAGCAGCTCTTTTAAGAGAGATTAGCCAGAGCGAAGAACAACGCACAGCAGCTCAGGACGCTTTTGTTAAAGAGTTCCCAGAAGATGTAGAGCTTGCACAGGCTATTGGTTCTGGTGCTTTAACTCTGAATGAAGCTCGTCTGTGGAAACAGAAAGGAGACCCTGCTGACTGGCCTCAATTTGTAAAGTGGGCAGAAGATAATCCTGACAAGGGCTATGGTGAGTTCTTGCAGTTTAAAGCTGACTTGCAGAAAACTACTCCTACTCCACAAGGAACTACACTAGACAGACAAGAAAGAGAAGAGGTAAATAAGTACATAGACAAGCAGCTTAGTACAGGAATGCTTGATAGAGGCGCAATAGACCTTCCTGAAGGAGTGGATATTGACGTAATAAAGAACAAAGTTCAAAAAGAAATGGAAGCCGATAAAACTGTAAATATGGAGGCAGGGTTGGCTCTTGTTCTTAGAGAATACGGAATAGGGCAAGAAGCAATACCAGAAAGTATTGACCCTGCTCTTGAGGAAAGTCTTAGTGCTGTCAGCGAAGCAGTAGAATCACCTACTCCTGAGTCTTCTACTCAGTCCTCTGCTTCTTCTCCTAAACCTAAAAGAGGAACGGCTGCTGCTATGAATAGAGGGCCAAGAACGCCTACTGTAACTACCTCCATGTTTACTCCTCCGGCAAGGGGACGAGGCGGTAGAGGCTTCCCTTACAGGAACTAAAAGAGAATAGCATGGCAGATAAAGAGCAGACCGAACAGCAAGAAAGCAGTATAAATCTTACTTTAGACATCTTGAAGAGGCATCCTAATCTTCAAGAGTTAGGTGCTTTGCCTGGAGATAAAGTAGTAGATGGGAAACTTGTTAGAGTTTTTTCTGATGGTTCTTTAAGTAACCCACAAGGCACAACCCTTACTGATGAAATGATAGGGCGTCATGGTAACTTACAAGAGCTTGATGCAAAAGCTGGCGATAAAATAGTTGACGGTAAGTTAGTTCGCACAGAAGAACTCAACACCATGCGTCAGGCTATGCTCGGCTTTGATGAATCAGGAAACGACATTACTAATCTGTCCGACTGGATAGCTGCTAAGACTGGCTTTGAAGCTCGTTTGTTTTACGAAGGTAAACTACTAGGCACATCGGAAGACATTTATGGAGAAGGCTTCTCAGAAGCTGACGTAGAAACTCGCAAGCAGATGATAATGGATGCTCGTGCTAGGTCTTTGATAGAAGACTATGGCTACTCTCAAGTGTTAGAAACGGAGCAGACAGGAGCGAGGACAGCAGGAGGCATTGGTAAGATGCTGTTTACTCCTACTACGCTTGCGCCTGTAGGTAAGACTGTGCAAGCAGGAGCAGCTATAGGAGCAGGACTGGGTGCTGGTAATGTGCTTCTTGAAGAGTTGGCAAAAGGAGGAGAGGTAGACCTTGAGAAAGTAGCTACTACTGGAGCTATTGGTGGTGTGCTAGGTGGTACTATTTCTAAAGCCTCTTCTGTCTTTAGGAACATGAGAGAAGACGCTGTTGTTCGTGGTGCTAACAATATAATAGATAAGACACAGACAGCTATAGATGATGGCTTAGAACAAGGACTAAAAGGCAAAGAGCTTAGAGACTTTGTAGTAAAAACTACACAGGTTAGCGATGATGATTTAAAGAAAGCTGCTGAGATAGCAGGACGTAAGCCTCGTGTGGCTCTGCCAGGTAGTAAGCTCTCAGCAGAAGCACAAGTAGATGACATAATAGAAAACGGTGGTGTAGCTGCTCGTCAGCAAAACGGAGCAGTAGAGAAGCTGTTTGGTGTACTATCCACACGTATCAAGAACATTGACGAAGGAGCCTTCTGGAAGCTCAGAAAGTATGAGAATAAAGTCCAGATGAAAACACAAAGCCTGTTAAAAGATACAGAAGGTTTCTTTAAAGGTATGAAAAACCTTTCAGCAGGGACTAAGCAGAAAGCAGCAGTAGCGTTAGCTAATGGAGAAAGAGAAGAGTTTAATCGCCTAGTATCTACAGAAGCCCCTAACCTTATCACTGAATATAATAGGGTTAGAAAAGTTCTTAGCGGTGCTAACGGTAAAGGCGGTTTGGCAGAAGAACTCAAAGGCGTAGGCTATACCTTTGATGAGATAGAGAACTATTTTCCTCGTGTAGTAAAAGACCTAGAAGGTTTGAAAGGTTCACTGGGAAAACAAAGAGCAGGGGTTATCGACTCTTCTCTTGCAGCAGTCGCAGCTTCTAAAGGAAAGTCTATAGTTGACCTTACTTCAACAGAGAGGTCAGCAGTTATTGACCAAGTTATGCGTGGCAAACGTGCTGTGTTTAACAAGAGTAAAGAGAAGCCTGTTGTTAGATATATCCCCTTTGAAGTTAAAGAACCTGGCATAGCTAACGCTAAGAAAAGAACTATCACTAAGATAAGCGAAGACCAAGAACAGTTTTATTATTCCCCAGAAGAAGCCTTGTTTAGCTACATCAACAAAGCAGTCAATGACATAGAAAAGAGAGAGTTCTTTGGGCGGTCTCTACAGAAAACAGCAGATGGTGTTATCGACACTGAGAAGTCTATAGGAACTCTGGTAGATGATGCTTTAACTTCGGGCAGGATAAACGAAGCACAAGCTCTTGACTTGCGAGATATGCTTAATGCTCGATTTGTAGGAGGCGCACAGACACCTCACGCTATCATACAAGGATTAAGAGATTCTGGCTATGCTACTACCATTGGTAATCCTGCATCTGCTCTAGTGCAGCTAGGAGATTTAGCAGCTTCTGGTGCATTGAAAGGACTGAAGAATACTTTAGCTGCTCTGTTTAGCACTAAAGAGCTAGATGTTATTCAGCTAGGAATAACTCAGGCAACTGAAGAGCTTGTCTCTCCTAATAAGGGAGCTAGGATATTAAACAAGATGCTTGAGTTGTCTCAGTTCAATCGTCTAGACCGACTAGGTAAGAACACCATTATCAACGCTTCTATCAGACAAGCCAGAGGGTTTGCTAAATCTGCTAAAGGTATAGAAAAGCTAAGAACTAAATACGGAAAGGCTTTTGGTGATGAGTTTGATAACTTTGTAGATGACTTACAGACTGGTCGTATGTCAGATAATGTAAAGTTCTATGCCTTTAACGAGCTTGCTGATATGCAACCAGTAGCTCTCAGTGAAATGCCACAGGCTTACTTGAATGTACCTAACGGACGTATCTTCTATATGCTTAAGTCCTTTATGATAAAGCAGTATGATGTTGTAAGGAGGGAGGTTGTTCAGGAGTTTAAGAAGGCTGATACTTTAGCTGGTAAAGCAGAAGCAGTTAAGAAAGGAGCTACGCTTCTTGGTTACTTAGCAGTAGGTAATGCTGGTACAGGTATGATAAAAGACATGGCGTTAGGTCGTGAGGTTGATGTTGACCAGATACCAGATAGAGCTATGTGGTCTTTGCTTGGGATTTACGGTTTCAATAAATACACAGCAGAAAGATACCTTAGCCAAGGAGACTTTTTAGGATTCGCCACAAATCAGTTAGCTCCCGCAGCTCCTCTAATTGATGCAGTGGGTAGAGGCTTGGGTGATGTAGGTAAACTAGAAGTTGATGAAGACACCGTAGCTAGACTTGTTAAACCGCTTCCTGTTATTGGGATGCCAGTATATAACTTGTTCTTAGGCGGGGCTGAAAAGTACAACGAGTCGATGGGTAAATAAAAAACCTACCTAGCCAGAGACCTAAGGGGAAATCTACTGACTAGGCAGGTGGAGGAGATAGAAGATGACAGTCTTCAGTACTTATACTACAAGGTACTGATTAGTCTGTCAAGATACCATT
>Ga0255754_10003850_pt1 | contig 10664 bp, 6 predicted proteins | sample 101ome_22_FD_179954 | JGI IMG/M metagenome (GOLD analysis project Ga0255754, IMG submission 179954) | Coastal salt marsh microbial communities from the Groves Creek Marsh, Skidaway Island, Georgia - 101412BT metaG (version 2) | ecosystem: Environmental > Aquatic > Marine > Intertidal zone > Salt... | reverse complement strand
CGCACGATGAGCGCCGCAACGACGAATCTTGCGCAGCGATGCTCGCGCTCCGTCGCCGGACGCCCGGTGAAGAGCAGCGCGTCGCGCTCGACGACGACGCGACGACCGGTTCGCAGTCTTAAAGTTCAAGCCATGGCGGGCATCCCTCGCGGAAGCGACTGGGACGTGCACAAGTACGTGCGACGACGAATGCGACGACGAACACCGCGCGCGATGTGTACTCGATGTGCACGACGCGCGACGGCGTTGAAGAATCTGGATCCGGTGTCGACCGGGCGGGTGATTGTTTGCAGCACGGGCGACGTCTGAAAACCTGAGGGTCTCGCGAACCGGACGAGACGCGGACGCTCCGACGTTTGGACGCAAACATCGCTCGACGCCGTGTGTGAGCTGTACTGATTGGCAATGCCAATGATGATTTACGAGCGGTGTCGTTCGATGGCGATGCATCGGCGAGACGGGGCGGTTTGGGAGAAAGATTACTCGCTAAAGGGCTTGCGAGAGGGGCTTTTTTGGACGAGCGAGCAAACAAGACTGACTGACGAACGATCACGATTTGTTTTCGCGCATGAAATAGGTTTGGTGGTACCTGCGTTGGCAGCGCCGAAAGAATCAGTGGCGTGTGCGACTTGCTGATGAAGAATGATTCGCCGCTGACGATGGGTATCGTTTCCGCCATGGGCGTTGCGAACAAGGGCGAGCCGAAGGTGACGGATTGTCTCATCAACGCCACGGAAATGGCTGCGAACCGCGATCCCACGTACGAAGTGGAGCTCGAGAAACTCGAGGAAAAGCACGTGACGACTGCTCAGGCGTTGCTGACGGATAAGGCCGAGTACGACGCGTATATTGTGGCGTTTAACGAAGAGTTGAATGACTTGCGCTCTATGTTTAAGGCGATTTACATTGCCGGTTGCTCTACCGAAGCCTTTGGCGATTTCGTCGTCGGTCACGGCGAGCTCTGGACGGCGCGACTTTGCGCGGCGACAATTCGCTGCAAAGGTGGCAAGGCGGTCTGGATCGACGCTCGGGATATTCTTGTCGTCACGGAGGCGGAAGATGGCGGTGTGGACGTCAACTACAACCTGTCGAACGCCAACTTGGACAAATGGTACGACGAGCACATGCAAGAAGGCGCCGTCGTCATGGTGACTGGTTTTATCGCGCGCACGCCGGACGGTGTCCCGACCACGCTCAAGCGTAACGGTTCTGATTACTCGGCTACCATTTTTGGCGCGCTCACGCAAGCGAAGAATATCACCATTTGGACGGATGTCGACGGCGTCTATAGCGCCGATCCGCGCCGCGTCAAGGGTGCCAAGTGCCTGAGCTCCATCTCCTACAACGAAGCATGGGAGCTTGCGTACTTTGGTGCCAACGTGCTCCACCCGCGCACTACGTTGCCGGCGATGAAGTACAACATTCCGGTGACTCTGCGCAACTACTTCAACCAAGATGCTCCGGGTACGTCCATCGGCATGACGTGCTCTCTCGAATCTGACGAGAGCAAGATTGGCAAGTTTGAGACGCGTGACATGAGCGGCGATCTCGTCAAGGGTATCGCTACCATTGATGACGTTTGTCTTATCAACGTCGAAGGTACGGGTATGGTTGGCGTTCCGGGTACGGCGAACAGCGTGTTCCGCACCGTCAAGGAGGCTGGCTGCAACGTCGTCATGATTTCTCAAGCGTCGTCTGAGCACTCCATTTGCTTTGCCGTTCGCTCACACGAAGCCGACGCCGCCGTCGCCGCCTTGAACAAGAACTTCGAAAAAGCGATCGCCGCGGGCCGTCTTCATCGCATCAACGCCGTCCGCGACTGCTCCATTCTCGCCATTGTTGGCCAGAACATGTGCCAAACTCCTGGAGTCTCGGCGATGCTCTTTGAAGCCTTGGCGCAAAGCGCGGTAAACGTCATCGCGATCGCCCAAGGTGCGTCCGAGTACAATATCACCGTTGTTGTGTCCAAGAAGGACGTCAACAAGGCGCTACAAGCGGTTCACGGTAGATTCTACCTCTCCAAGACTGCGATAAGCGTGGGCCTTGTAGGTCCGGGTCTCGTCGGTAAGACTTTGCTCCGCCAAATGAAGGAGCAAATTCAAACCCTCCGCGACGAGTTCCAAGTTGAGCTTCAGATCGTCGCCATCACCGGTGGTCGTAAGATGTTGCTCAGCAACGACGCAATTGACTTGGACAACTGGGAGGAGGCTTACGCGAATGGCGTGCCAATGGACATGGATGGTTTCACGCAGCATGTCCTCGATTCTCAAGCGCCGAACCAAATCATCGTCGATTGCTCCGCTTCCGACGACGTCGCGAGCCACTACAAGGAGTGGCTCTCCCAGGGCTTGCACGTGGTTACGCCGAACAAGAAGGCGAACAGCGGTCCGCTGACGTACTACAAGGACCTTCGATCCATTCAGCGCAACTCTTACACGCACTACTTTTATGAAGCCACCGTCGGTGCCGGTTTGCCGATCATCTCCACCTTGCGTAGCTTGCTCGACGCCGGCGACAAGGTTGAGCGCATCGAGGGTATCTTCTCGGGTACCCTCTCGTACATTTTCAACACATTGGAACCGGGCGTGGCTTTCAGCGACATTGTGGCTCAAGCGAAGGAGGCGGGCTACACAGAGCCAGATCCTCGCGACGATTTGAGCGGCATGGATGTGGCGCGCAAGGTGACCATTTTGGCGAGAGAGTGCGGGCTCAATCTCGAGTTGTCGGACGTTCCGATTCAGTCTCTCGTTCCGGAACCGTTGCGCGACATTCAGAGCGTCGATGAGTTTATGAAGGAGCTTCCAAAGTTTGATGGGGATATTCTTAAGCAGCAAGAGGAGGCTGCTGCCGCGGGTGAGGTGTTGCGCTTTGTCGGTGTCGTCGATGTCAAGGCTGGTACGGGCTCCGTCGAGCTCCGCCGCTACCCGATCGACCACCCGTTCGCTCAACTCAAGGGAAGCGACAACATTATTTCTTTCACTTCGAGATACTACACGCCCGCCGGCCCTCTCGTCGTGCGCGGTCCTGGCGCGGGCGCCGAGGTGACGGCGGGCGGCGTCTTTGGCGACATCCTTCGCGTATGCGCCTACCTCGGTGCGCCGTCTTAAACGCCAAACGCTCGCAACATCACGTAACACAGTAGTCATCCCTCTAAATTATTCATAATATATCGCCTATGAGTAAAATTACACCGAGCGAGCGGGCGTCCAACAGCTTTTGACTCGTTAAGAAACCTTCTTCACCCCAACCCCGACGAGCCGCCCGAAAAGCGCCGACGTCTTGGCGCCCACGTACCACTTGAACGCCTCCATCCATGCCCGCACGCGCGTTTTAAAGCCCACGAAAAACCCGTGCCCGCTGTTATTCTCGCGCGTTTGCTTCGCATTCACAACGTTCGAACTCGACGAAAAGAAGGATGCGAGCGCGGCGATGAGCGCGGCAAAGACGGACACCGCGGCGATGTATTTGCGCATCGGACATGCCATGGTTCGAGACGAAACCCTCGCTTCTCGCGCTCGCGCGAGTCCCGACGCGGCTTGGACTGACGAAGTTGATGCGTGCTGTTAGAGTGTTGTCCTACGAGCGCCTTGTGTGTTATTTGACAAAACGAAACGCGCATTCGGCTATATGAATCACGTGAACAAGCGCTGCATACCGACGCGATGGATGGATTCCTTTTTTACTATTCCTCCTCTTCTCTACGACGCTTCGCTTCGAGCAAATCATCTCGCGAAGGCTTACCGGCGCGCCTCTTTGGACCCCAGTTTTCCGCCGGGTTGAGAGGATATCGAGCGACGCCTTCGCGACGCGCCTTGGATTGCGCCGCGGTGACCCGAGTCCAGTTTGCCGTAATCTTGGGTTCCTTACCTAGAATGACAGATCCCGGAGTTTGCTCTTGCTGCTCTTTCACCGGGTGCTCTTTGATCCAGCACCTGAGAATGTCCCACAAGACTTCGGCGGGTGCGTCCGTCTTGATGCCGAGCGGATTGGAGTGGCAACCGCTCACTCGATACCCGGCATTCACGATGGCAGACTTGAACAACCACATGTTCGGAGGCACTGCCTTGAGAGTTCCACCCATCGAGTGCACGTCGTAGTGCAGAGGCACGTCCTTAAGTTCCTCCTGCGCCGTCGTGAGCAAGGCATGCACCTTGCCGAAACCCGGGTACCTATCCTTGTTCTTTTCCATCTCCGCCTTGACGTTCTTCAACCACTCGTCATCGTGGATGGGCGCGCTCCAAATCGGACCACCCATGTTGTAGTGCCACCCGCACTCGGTGCAGCGCTGTGGCACAACTGGACCGGCGCCGGGCAGGTACTTGGTGACGTTACCCTTGGTCGACATGCGCGCCACCGGCTGCAATTCATGCGAGTCGCAACCGACGCACTGGTAGACGTAGCTCAGTTTGCAAGGTGCCTCCTTCGTGGCGATCGGACTCGTGTACACGCGAACGAAAACTCGAATATAAAAGTCAATTGAGAGCGAGATGACGGGTACGATGTGGCGTCGGTACTTGATGGCGGCGTTCTCAATCGATTGGAGCAACATTCGCACCGCCATTTCGTGGCAATACTTTGCGCGAAGTGGATATGCCCCGTATTTCGACCACGCCACCTCGCCGTTGTTACCGCAGAGCACCGCCATATCGGTGGCGGTTACGAGTAACATGCCGCCTTCCTGCACCGCTTGCACCGCGCTATCGAGCAAAATGGACGGCGATCCATAGGGATCCAAATCTACGATGTCAAACATCTTTTCGTGCTTCATGCAAACCATGCGCACGTCTTCGTTGTGCGGAATCACCTTGGCAATCTTCTCCTTCATTTCCGGCGAACACTCGGCATTGTATGCCTTGTTTCGCTCGATCGCCTCGGCCGCTTTCGGATCGAGATCGTTCGCGACGACGCATCCCACATCATCCAACTCTTGCGCGTAACGCAGCGATCGCAAACCAGTCGCAGCCATACCCTCCAAAATCGTAATATCCCGAAGCGGTCGTGGCGGCTTCACCTCCTCCGGTAAACCCGCCTCCTCGCGCGCCTTTCTCGCAGCCTCCAGCGCCTCCACCATCGCCTGGTGTTCCTCCGCCGTGCGATACATCGCGTCGATATCCTCTTGCGCTAACAACCTCGGCAACAACGCGTCGTCCTTCGGCGTCGGACACGCCGCACCTCTCGACCGCTTGCTCCGCTTCGTCTTCCCGCTCTCGTGCTCCACCTTTCGCACCCGCTGAAACTCTCGAATCACCGCCAGAGACAAATCCCGGTTGACCACTTGCGGCTTGTTATAAAACACCTCGTTGGCGCGTTGCAACGCTCTCGCCGCGCCCTCGCGAACGACGGAATCAAACCCCTCGGGCGGCGCCGGATCCGACGCCTCACCCTTCGTCGTCATGCTTTCCAAACCTCTCGTCGTCTTTTTCTCCTTCTCACCGCACTCTCCCGTCGTCGTCGTCGTCGTCCACGTCTTCACCGCCGTCGCTCTCCCGCTGCTTTTTCGCACCGCCGCCGCCGCCACCGATGCGTCCACCAACGCGCGCGCCGCCGTCACCGTCGCCCCGAGCGCGCTCCTTCGCATGCACCAGACCGACGGGCGCACGAACGAGCGAACGCGCCGTCGGCTGGTTTCGTCTCCGTCCGTCCGGCGCGAGTCGTCGTCGTCGTCGTCGTCGTCTGAAGCGCGAACGCGCTCACCGCGCGGCTGAACTTCTGGTTTTGTGTGTCTTTTCATGAGTCATGACTCGTCAAAATGTGACTAGTGGGTGGCATCTCTCTGAAGGTTTTCGTGTGGGATCTCTCAATCGACACAACGCGACGCCTGATACCGGCCCGAGACTCGACGTCGACGTTCGCTCGCGCGCGATGGATGACGTCGCGGTGCTCAAGTTTAAAAACCAACAGCTCGGTGGACAGGTAAGGAGCGCGCGGTGACGACGCGAACGAAGGAACGATTCGGAAATCAGGGAAATGGATTTTCAAGAGCGCGCGCATCTTCGTGATGAAGACGCCCTTTGCCGACGGACGACTGACGACGCGAACGAACGAACGGTGGGACGCGATGCGACGCGATGTAGATTGAAGTACGCCGAGCGGAGGTTGCGGATGCGGAACGTAAACTCGCGGTGAGTGATAGACTTAAAGCGAAGTACGAGACGTTGATCGGCGTCGTGACGAATGAGTGGAACGCGTTGAGAGACGCGGTGGACGCGCTCGCGTCTCGGGTTCCGGGAAGCGGTGAGTCGAGCGCGAAGGAGACGAAGAAAAACGGTGACGGCGGGGCACAGAATGCGCCGGATGTGTTCATCGATCCCTTTGTGATGCGGTTGGTGGATTTGGCCGGCGCGGACGCGAGCGCGTTGGACGCAGCGAGCTCGGGTAAGAGAAAGCGAACCGACGACCAAAACGCGAGCGTCGGTACGGCGGACGAGCTCGAGGATAGCGGTGACGTCAAGGATGAGGAAAGGGAGGAGCTCATCAAGGCGTTGCGTGACAAGGCGGACGAGATCAAGGTGAAGTTGGCAGCCGTGTTGGACTGCGTTGAGGGCAAGGCGAAGAAGGGCGACGCCGGCGACGCCGACGCGAGTTTGAAAAAGAAGGCGGATGAGCTCGAGGCGAGTAAGCTCAAGCTCAAGCGCGATTTCGATGCGCTGCAGCACGCGTACCTTCGCGATTTGGCCAAGTGTAAAGAACTTCGCGCGGAGTTGGACGAGATGGAAGTGCAGCTCTCCGGAACGAGACGTCGCTTGGCCATCTCCAAGGCGAACGGCGGCGACGACACCATTGAAGGTTTACCGAAGATGGCCACCGCGGAAGACGCGCGCGCGGCTGGTGCCGAGGCACAAGCCAAGGCTGCGGCTGCGGCGCAAGAAGCTGGTCCCGCGAGCCGTCCGGGCACGCCGGCGCAACCGCAAGGAGGTGCCGACGCCAAGGAAATGACCAAGCTTAAGGGCGACATCGCCGAGCTCGAGACCAAACTCAAGCATAGCGAAAAGACTCTCGCCGAGCTCAGCAAGGAAAAGTCTGCGCTTGCAGGTCAAGTCCGTTCACTCAGTGACGCGCAGCAGTTTGAGTCTGGCATTGAAAAGTCTGCGCCGTTCGCGGCTTTGAACGCGCGTTACCAAGCTTCCAAGGAGGAAAACGACGGGCTTCAGGAAGAACTCAGAGCCGCCAAGCGCAAGATGGATGGCATCGTCCAGGAAGCGATTCGCGACCGCCAAGCCGCGGAACGCGGTGAGGCGGCGATGAAGCGTTTGCAATCTGCGGACGAGCGCGCCGCGGAGCTCGATGCGCGACTGTCGCACGTCGTCAAGGTGCGCGACGAGTTGGAGCTCAAGGTGCGCACACTCACTGAGAAGCAAGACTTGAACGTCGCGAACGAAGAAAAATTGAAAATGCTCGAAATTGTGATGAAGGAGAACAAAGTCCTGAAGGATGAAAACGCACGATTCAAAGAATCGTACGCATCGTTTGATAAAGCCAAGGTGGACAAGGCGGCGGCTGAAGAACGAGTTAAATCGTTGACTGAATCGGTGGAAAAGCTTGAAAAGTTGGCGGCGAAGAAATCCACGGCAAAGGTGGCGGAACTCGAAGCCGAAATCGCCAAGCTTAAGGAGCAACTCGCCGCAGCCGAGGCCTCCGCCACCGCTGCGAATGCGGCGCTCGAAGAGAAGCAAGCTGAAGTGATGATGTACGTCGAGGAAATTGAAGCGATTTCTGGCGCGTACGCCGAAGCACAAGAGCAGAGCACGCGCCTTTTGACCCGCATCGCCACGAGTGAAGACGGTCAAAACAAGGCGGTTACGGAAAGAATAGCGGCACAGGCGAACGCCAAGAAGTTCGAGGATGAGTGCGCTCGAGTGTCAGAAACTGCTGCTTATTACAAGCGCGATCTCGACGATACTTACGCTCGCACCTCAGAGCTTGAAGCACAGCTCGCCGAAGCGACGGCTGCTTTCACGAAGATGCAAGAAGAATCTAGTGGAAGCGCCGAAAACGTGGAGCGCTCCAAGGCGCAGCTCCGAGCGATGGAGAAGAACGTCGTTGATGTACGCGAAAAGCTCGAGGCTTCTGAACAAAAGGTTGCAGAGCTCGTCAAGCGCAGCAAGAGCGAATTGGCCAAGCTCGAGGCTGAGAAGGAGGCGCGCAACAAGGCTGAGGCCCAAGCGGCGGGCTTGAAGAAGAAGTGCGAACGTCTCATCAAGGAGGGTGGCCAAAAGGATCTTCACGAAGAGCTTCAAGCGTACAAGACAATGATGAACTGTCAAGTGTGCATGGAACGCCAAAAGAGCGTCGTCATCACCCGATGCTTCCACATGTTCTGCAAAGAGTGCATCGATTTGCGCATTGAAACTAGAGCACGTAAATGCCCCGGCTGCGCGCTTCCTTTTGCCGAGAAGGATGTCAGCAACATTTACTTTTAGACAACTTAGCGATGAATTACATACAAACGATTGATCAAGGAAGGGGATTCAACGCGTTTCTGAGAAAAATTTCTCAGCGTTTTCTCGTGTGATCCGAGCCGCGTCTCGCACTGACCAACTCTTGATATCCGCGATGATGGCGAGCATGACGCGCAATTCGTCCTCTGCGTGCGTAGGGTCACACAAATCGCTCTCGAGGAGTAGCTTGTCATCCGGCACGGCTCGGATGACGCTTTGCGTCTTCGGCGAGCGCAGGTTGATGACCGAACTAAAGCCAAAGTAAAAACGATCACCATACTTTTTCATATTGGTCAGCTGGCGCAAAAATTCTTCCGAACCACCAAACGAGTGCATGAATATCTTCGGTGGAAGTTCTTTGGCTGTTCTAAAGATGTCAGTCATGTCGCCCGTGGCTTTTACGCTGTGCACCACCACCGGACGTCGCAACTCTGTGGCTAAATCAAGTTGCCGCCTGAAGCAATCGAGCTGATTCGGGTAATCTGCTTCCGCATCGGGCGGAACTGCCACTTTATCCAAACCAATCTCGCCGACGACGCAATTTGGAGTCGATTCAACCGTCGCCCTCAGTTTAGCCATCCACTCAGTCTTGTCGTTCTTCTCTAAATGCGCCCACCAAGGGTGCACGCCAAAGGCAATTGGTACGTTCACTTGCAAATTGTCATCTCCCTCGCGCACGGCGGTCGCCGCTGCCCAGTCTCCAGGACGCGTCGTCGTCATCGCCACGCCAGCGAGACGTGAGCACAGCTCGCGCACGACCGCGTGCTCGCCGTCTAAATGCCAGTGGCAGTGCGCGTCAAAAATTTCGCTTGCATCCAGCATTTGCGCGTCTCTGAGACTCGCCGCGGTAGCCTTCAGTTCGCCTCGACTCGTATCCTGTACGAGCGCATTCTTATCGCCATCCTGCGGGGCGTTTAAATCATTGCTACTCGCTTCGTCGCCCTTCTTGCCCTCGTCTTCCGTGGGAACCGAAGCACTCTTCGTCGATGGAGCGACGGATGAGGCCGCAATCTTCGGCCAAACCTTGGCACGCCACCCAGTCTCTGCCGGACCATCTATGTTCTTGTGTTTGCCTCGAATCAGGTCGAGAGAAATTTCAGACGCAGCTTGAAATCCGATCGCGCCAGTCACGAAGACGGCTGATCCCCCGACGCCGTCGCATCCAATGCCCCCTCGACCCTTTGTGCCTGCCTTTTTAAAGACGTTTTCATTCTCGGGCGCGTACACGCATTTGATGCCCCACTTTGACGCAGCCTTCCGTTTCCCTTTGTTTGACCCTGGAAACATTCCCTTGTTACCCTCTTTCGGGAAACTGTACTCCTTTCGCAAAGTTTTGCGCGTCATGCTCAGCAGACGATTAAACGTCGTGTTGGCCAAATCCTCCACGCGAAGTCCCGTCAAGTTGTCCAATCCACCCGCACCACCAGTCACACACAACGGAATGCGTTCCCGCGTGCAGAACGCGACGATAGAAGCCTTATCGCTCTCCTTATCGATCGCATCCAAGACGTAATCCGGTCTTCGCCACTGCACGTCTCCTTTGTCGACGCCGAAACGTTCGGCTCCCACGCCTGCGCACAAAATCTCCTCCACGTTGTGTCCCTGCACGAAATCCCGCACCACTCGCACCTCACACTCTGGGTTCACATCCAACACTCTCGCCGCCATGACGTCCGCCTTCATCTTCCCCACCGTCGATCGCAGCGCCACCACCTGTCTATTGATGTTCGTCTCACACACGTCGTCCAGGTCGCACAGCGTCAACGCGCCCACCCCGCTCCTCGCCAGCGCTTCCACCGCCCAAGATCCGACGCCGCCGAGTCCGACGACAACCACGTGCGCAGCGCGCAGCGCTTCGAATCCTTCCTCTCCGTACAACCGCCGCGTGCCCTCGAACGCAAAACTTTCCGTCGAACACGTCGTCCAGGCTTCGCCGTCGTCGGCGGCGTCGACCTTCTCCTTCGCTCGCGACGCGACGATTCGACGCGTCGTCGTCGTCGTCGTCGTCTTCCGGCGAGCCGTCACTGCACGCGAAGACACCGCGACCGTCGCCGCCGCTCGAGTCGTCGTCGACCCGCGCATCCCTCTGACGCTGGTGTCTTTTGCACTTTTTGTACTTTTTGCTCTTTCGGTAGCGCCATTCCTCGACGACGCTCGAGAGAGACACCATGCCATCTCTCGCGTCGTCAACGACGACGACGACGACGACGAAACCAGAGATAGCGC
>Ga0255754_10003837_pt1 | contig 10675 bp, 14 predicted proteins | sample 101ome_22_FD_179954 | JGI IMG/M metagenome (GOLD analysis project Ga0255754, IMG submission 179954) | Coastal salt marsh microbial communities from the Groves Creek Marsh, Skidaway Island, Georgia - 101412BT metaG (version 2) | ecosystem: Environmental > Aquatic > Marine > Intertidal zone >... | reverse complement strand
TCCCCATTCCCATTAAAACACAGTCTGCTAAGGGAATAGATCCTCCTGATAAGCCGGTGCCAGCTCCTCTGGGTACGACTTTAATTTTTTTTTCGTTACAATATTTTAATATTTTCGATACTTCATTAGTTGTCTCAGGCAAGACGACTGCAATCGGTTTTTGTCTATAGACTGAAAGTCCATCTGTTTCATAAGGTTTAATTTCATCATCTGTATGAATAATATTTTGAGTAATATTATACAAATCTTCAACAATCTGTTTTTTGTTTTTTATTATGTTTAAATCAGCTTCAGGTAAAGTTAATGGCATATCAGTATATTAAAGAATTTTTTTGATTTTCTCCAATGCTTTTTCAATATTTTCGTAAGAATTTGCAAAACTAAATCTGACGAAATTTGTACATGATTTACCAAAGCTTGTACCTGGGACTAATGCTACCCCAGCATCGAATAAGCATTTTTCTGCAAATGTATCGCCACTCATCCCGGTTCCGCTCACATTGGGGAAAGTATAGAATGCCCCTCCAGGATTATTACATTTAATACCTGGAAGGCTATTAAGTCCTTTTACAATCAATGATCTTCTTTTATTAAACTTATCCATCATATCATCTAAAAAATCATGAGAACCTTCTAATGCTGCTAGAGCGGCAACTTGATTGGCTGCTGATACACATGAATAACTATTTATTGCCATACGTGTTACTTTATCAATTAATGTTTCTGGCCATACGCTCCAACCCAGCCTCCATCCTGTCATAGCATAGGTTTTGCTCCAACCATCCATTACTATCAATCTATTATATAATTCAGGATAATAAAAAAAAGATGGCATTTTCTTTCCGTCATAAATTTGTCTTGAGTATATTTCATCACTTAAGATTGCCACTTCAGGAAATTTTTTTAGGCCATTTACTAATTTATCAATCTCAGCTTTTTCAATTAAACCTCCTGTTGGGTTTTGAGGATTGTTAATTATTAATAATCTTGTTTTATCGTTTATCAATGAAAGGACATCGTCAGCATTAAAAGAAAAATTTTTTTTTTCAGATAAATACATTGGCACAGATTTGGCACCAGTATAATTGATTACCGACTCGTAAATTGGAAAACCTGGTTCAGGATAAATTATCTCTACACCTGGTTGTCCGAACATCATTATTGCAAAAAACATTGAAGGTTTGCCCCCTGGTGCAATAAAAACTCTATTAGAATCAATTTCAGCACCATACATTTTTTTTATGTGCCTACTAACGCCATCTCTTAATTCTTGTGTACCATTAGCTGGAGTATATCCATGATGACCTTCATCTAAGGCTTTTTTACCAGCTTCAACGATATGTTTTGGAGTTAAAAAATCTGGTTGTCCAATACCTAAATTTATTATCTCACGGCCTTCGCTTTCTAATTTTTTGGCTTTAGCTAAAATGACAAAAGCATTCTCTGTTCCTAATCTAGAAAAATTATCTGCGATTTTCATTAGCGGTATGCTATTTTATCTTTTGTTAATTCTTTTACGCTTCTTGTTCCCATTAATGTCATTCCTCGAGTGATTTCATCTTTCATTTTTTGAAGAACTCTTTCAACACCCAATTGACCACCTGCTCCAAGTGCATAAAGATATGCTTTTCCCATCGAACATGCTTTTGCTCCTAATGCTAGTGCTTTTAACACATGGGTTCCTCTTCTAATTCCACCATCTAAAATAATTTCAATCTTATCACCTACCGCGTCTACTAATGTTGAAAGTTGATCAAAAGGAGCTCTTGATCCATCAAGTTGTCTACCACCATGATTTGATATCATAATTGCTGAAGCTCCAATATCAATTGCTTTTTTAGCATCATCTACGGACATAATTCCTTTTAAAGCAAAAGGTCCATTCCATTTTTTTGCTGCATATTCTGCATGTTTCCAATTCATAGTAGTGTCAAACTGTGAGTTGATATAATCCATAATAGAAATCTCAATACTTGATCCTTTTTTTGTTAAATGTGAAATATTCGCTAATTTAAATTTTGGTCCCATTAAATATTTGAGACTCCACTCAGGATGCATAGCAAAACTTAAAAGGCTTTCTAAAGTTAACTTTGGAGGAGTAGTAAAACCAGTTCTGTGGTCTCTTTCTCTATTACCTGCTACTATAGTATCAACTGTTAAACACATTGCTTTAAAACCTGAACGTTGACATCTTTCAATTAAATTGTCTGTTAGACCTTGATCCTTATGGATATAAAGTTGAAACATCTTTGGTCCACCCGATATATTTGAAACCTCTTCAATACTTGTCGTTCCCATCGTAGAAAGACTAAAAAAAGTTCCAAATTTTTCTGCTGCTTTAGCTGTCGCTCTCTCACCTTCATGATGGTACATTTGATGCATTGCTGTTGGTGACAAGAAAAGTGGAAAATCAATTTTTTGTCCCAAAACACTTGTGGAAGTATCTATACTACTAACATCAGTGAGAACATTAGGTACTAGATCACATTTATTAAATGACTCAGTATTTCTTTTAAGTGTGGTCTCATCATCAGCACCGCCATCAATATAATGAAAAATTGGAGATGGTAATTTTTTTTTTGCAAGTTGACGAAAATCATCAACGTTATGACAATCAATTAACTTCATAATTTAAAGTTAATACTGTCTAAAAAAAGTAAAAGCTATATTATTAGCACCTGGATTTTTATCACCCAAGCTAGCATTAGAAATGTGACTATAAGATAGTCCAAAGTTAGATTTGTCTCCAAGGTTCCAACCTAAATTGATTTGTGATTTGAATTCTAATTCATGACCCAAGTCTTTGCCATCACCTTCATCATAATAACCAGGAGCGAAACTTGGACTTATGAAAAAGTTTCCAATCTTGTAATCAACTTTAATTCCAGCATATAACATTGCTGCGTTATCTTCCGTAAGCATTGCGCCAGTGATTGGAACAAGCTTACCAATTTTTGTATCAACACTTTTATCTTCACTAAAACTATAAGTAGCTTCTAAAAATCCTGCTTTTTTATTATCGTCACTATAATCAAGCATGCCTGTAGACATAGCCAGACCACTTGCATATGCAGAAGTTGACATTAAAACAAAAAGAATTGCACAAAATATTTTCTTCATAAAAGCTAACTATATTAATAATAAATTATTTAAAAGCCTAAATCTTTACTAAAAGTGTGAAATATTAGCCTTTTTTTTGAATATTTTCTAAATTTTTTAATAGCATAGGCAACACTAGGAAATGCAAGAGATTTCCATGGAATTTCGTCGTAATCAAAATATTTTGCATCTAACGTCTCTATGCCTGGCTTAAATGTCTTATTTAGTTGTTTAGCAATAAAAACAAATTGTATTAAATTCTTATTTCTAACTGTAAAAATTATAAAAAGTTTTTCTAATTTAATCTTTATATTAACTTCTTCTTTAGCTTCTCTTATTGCACCCTCTTCAGGTGTTTCCCCTTCATCTATATAACCAGAAGGAAACGTCCATTTACCATAAGAAGGCTCGATAGCCCTTTTGCACAATAAAAATTTATTATTTTTTAAAACTAATGATCCTGAGACGAGTTTGGGGTTTCTGTAATCAATAAAACCACATTGCTTGCATACTCTCCTCTTTTTTTGTTCAAGATCAACTTCTTTATAAAAAAAAGTATGACAACAATTATTTTTAGGCACGTATTCTCCTAAATAAAAAATATATACCAAGGAAAAAAAATAAGATCGGAACTAACCATAAGGCTATGCTCTTAAAAGATACAGATGGATTAAACATGATGGACTCACCATATTTTTTTTTTAAAAAATCATAAATTTCATCATCAGTTTTTTTTTTTAAAACCTCTTTTTTTACATATTTTTTAATATCATTTGCAAAGTTTGAGTTCGACTCATAAACAGATTGACCATCACAAACTAAGCAACGTAAGTTTTTTGTAATTTGATTACTTCTGGTCATCACATCATCTGCTAATGATGTTGTTTGCATCAGTAAAAATAGAAGCAAAAGGAAATTTCTCATTTTAAACTCGTAGCTTTTTTAACAAACTGATCATCAATTGGACCAATTTTTTTATCAATGATTATAAAATTTTTATCAACTAAAAATGTTTCAGGAACTCCAAAAGCACCAAGATTTATTGATAACTCACCGTCAGAATCAATTAAAATTTCATGATATGGATTTTTATAATTTTTTAAAAACTTCTTAGCATTTTTTCTATTATCTTTATAATTAATTCCTATAATTTTAATTTTATCTTGATTTAGCTTTACTAAAAAAGGATGTTCAATTTTACAAGGTGCGCACCATGATGCAAAAATATTAACAATAAAAACTTCATCGTTCACAATATTTTTAAGACTAACTATCTCATTTTTTAATAAACTTTGAGCTTTTAAATTTGGAATTTCTTTTCCAATCATTGTTCTTGATTGAAAATCTTTTTTGTCAAAAAGAGAAAAATAAAACAGTAAAAAAATTGCCGTTAAAAATAAAATTAAATAAAGTATTCTAAACTCTTTTTTTAAAAACACTTAATACTCCACCAAAAATAATTAAAAATAATCCAAACCAAATACCATGAATAAAAAAATTATAATAATACCTTGCGCCCAGAACTTTACTATTTAAGTCAGGAAAATTTACAACCAAATAATGATTAGAAAATAATGTGGGCTTGATACTTGTTTCAGAGGTAATTTGATTTGGTTGAAAATATCTTCTTACAGTTGGTCTTAAGTTAAAAACTTCATTATCTGTAAATATTTCAAACTTTGTTTTCATTTCCAAATAATTATCAATTTTTTCTATTTCTTGTTTCACAAATTTAAAAGATAAATTTTCAAATTTTTTTACTTCACTAATTTTAATCTCAAAGTTTTTGGTCGTTGAATTATATGAATTTAAAAATATTGACAAAAAAAATATTCCAACGCCTAAATGGGAAAATAACCTTGGTAAAATATAAAAGGTAAATTTTTTTCTTGCACTAAAAATCTCAAAAATAATTATTAATATTAATAAGCTGGATGAACACAGGCCTAAATAAAATATTAAATCATAATTTTTTGAAATAAATATAACTACAAATCCTATTATCAATGAAGCTAAAAAAATTAATGTATAAGTTAATGAATTTTGAAATTTGAAACTATTAGACCATTTTAATAAAGGCCCAACTGACATTGTGATAAGGAAAATAAATACAAATGGTGCTAATATACTATTGTAATAAACAGGTCCTATTGAAATTGTTTCATCAAAAATTGATAAAATTATTGGGTAAATGGTTCCTATTAAAACTACACAAAGGAAAAATAACAAAAAAAAATTATTAATATTTAAAAAATTTTCTTTTGAAAAAAAAAAGTTTTTAAAATTGCCCTCTTCGTGTGAATTCAGAATATAAATTATTAACGATATTGCTGTAATGAAAGATATAATAAGTAAAATAAACACTCCTCTATCAGGATCATTTGCAAAAGCATGAACGGAATTTAATATACCAGATCTAACTAAAAAAGTTCCAAGAAGACTAAAAGAAAAGGTTAATATAGCCAAAAGAGCAGTCCAATTCTTCATTTTATTTTTTATTTTTAAAACTAATAAAGAGTGAATTAATGCTGTACTTGTAAGCCATGGCATCAAAGAAGCATTTTCAACTGGATCCCAAAACCAATAACCACCCCAGCCGAGCTCATAATAAGCCCAAAGCGAACCAAGACTTATACCAATTGTTAGAAAAACCCATGACAACATTACCCAAGGCCAGCAAATCATTGCCCACTGATCATTTAATTCCTTTTGTAATAAACCTGCTAAAACTAAACTTAAAGTTAGTGAAAAACCCACATATCCTAAATATAAAAATGGAGGATGAATTGCTAATAATGGATCTTGGAGAATAGGATTTAAACCCAAGCCTTCTTTCGGAGTAGGAATAATCATATCAAATGGATTTGATGTGGTAATTAAAAAAATTAAAAAAATCAAAAAAATGTTATTTTGAAAAAAAATTACCCAAGCTTTAAATTGATCTTTTTTTTTATAAAAAATATTGAATAGAAGTCCATACAAACTAATTATTAAAATAAATAACAACAAACTACCTTCGTGATTTCCCCAGGTGCCAGCTAATTTATAAATAAAAGGTTTTAAAGAATGGGAATTTTCATAAACAGCTGAGATACTAAAATTAGATGTACAAAAGTAATAAATTAAAACAAAAAAAGAAATTATAATTACAACAGATGCAACGTTAAAAAAAAGTATAGATAATTTTGTTTTTTTTTTAAAAAAAAATAAATTACTTAAAAAAGAAAAAAAAATAGAAAAAATTAATAAAACGTTTGCAAAATTACTTGCCATATTTTTTTTTCCAATCACCAGATTTTTTTAAAGCATCTGCGACTTCCTTGGGCATATAATTTTCATCATGCTTTGCTAATATCTGAGTAGCTTTGAGATTAGTTCTTGAATTAAGAATCCCTTCTACCACAGCACCTTGTCCCTCCTCAAATAAATTGGGTTTGATACCAGTATAATTAACAAGAATTTCTCTCTTAAAATCTGTGACTACAAAAGAAAAGTCATTTCCTTTTTTTTTCATTGAACCTTTTTTTACCATACCGCCAATACGAATAGTTCCATTGGGTAACTCGGTGATATCATATAACTCACTAGGAGAGAAAAAATATACTATATTTTTTTCTAAAGTTTCATAAACAAACTTACCAATTATAAGTACTGATATGACTGAGACTAACAAAATATATAATCTCTTCTTAGTATTATTATTCATTTATTTGAGTTAATTTTTAAATTTAAACTTTCTAACTTAAATCGTATTAAAAAAATTATTATCGAAAAAGCTAGAAAAGATAAAAACATTACTATTAATGGGCTTAACATTGAGGAATGAATTGTAGAAGTTTCAGTTAATTTAATTGTAGCTGGCTGATGTAAAGTATTCCACCAATCAACAGAAAATTTTATGATTGGTAAGTTTGCAAGTCCAACTAAAGCTATAATCGATGAAAGTTTTTCAGCAAGTAGAAATTTTGAAACAAATTTCCAAGTAAGAAGATATAATATATAAAAAACTACCAAAACAAGCATAGAAGTTAATCTAGCATCCCAAGTCCAGAAAGTTCCCCAGGTTGGTTGACCCCATACAGAACCTGTAAAAAGAGAAATTAAAGAAAAAGTAAATCCAATTGGAGCAATACTTTTAGAAACCAATGTAAAAAATCTGATTTTAAAAACTAAAATTATGAGTCCACAAACACTCATCACTCCATAAATTTGTAATGCTAACCAGGAAGCTGGTACATGAATATACATTATTCTAACTGTATCTCCTTGCAAGTAATCTGCAGGAGAAATAAATAAAGATAATAAAAGGCCAAATATCACCAATGATAAAAAAAATATTTTTACCCAAAAAATATAGTGGTCATGAAAATCTCTAAAATTTTTAGCCTTTAAAAAATTAAACATTTGTTAAAAGTAATTGAAAATTTTTTTTTTGGTATGTGCTAGTCTGTCCAGTTTGAAGAGGGAGAATGGGAAAAACTTCAAACTGGACTATATATACTTCGTAAATTATAAAATTGTCCTATTGCTGGATAAAAAGTGTTTAATTTTAGGCGAAATCTAATTTGAAGATCTTAAATAAAGGCCTTCTTTATTTTGACCATTAAATATTTCATTTACTAATGGATGTCCGACAGGCTCATTTCTGTCATCAAGCACTAGGTTTTGCTCTGACACATAAGCTTCATATGTTATTTCGTCATTCTCAGCTAAAATGTGATAAAAAGGTTGGTCTTTTCTTGGTCTGACATCTTTCGGGATAGATTGATACCATTCCTCTGAATTATTAAATTCAAAATCAACATCATAAATAATTCCTCTAAATTCAAAAAGCCTATGCCTTACTACCTCACCTATAGAGAATTTCGCTTTTTTGGGAATTTGATTTTTCATTAACTGATTAATAGTTAATTATCCTGACGGAGAAATCAAGGCCTTAAAACCGTTGATAAGTACATTTTTAATGTAATGAATTTTGTTCTGGTCTCAAAATAGACAGGAATAATATCATTTTTAACTTTTGCAAAATAAACGTCTAAATACATAGAGTTTAAATCTTTTTCTCTTTCAAATTTATGACCCGCAATAGCTTTATAATTTATTTTACAAGTAAAAATAATATTATGCTTCTTATTTTTAAAAGTAATAAATGTTTTGGTCAAATTACTTTTGGTCAGAAAAATTTGATAAACATCGTCACCGTCATAAATATTTTGTTTTGTATTACAATTTGAATTTAAATTATTGCTAAATAATATTTTATACACTGCAGTAAGAGGATCGGTTATATCTATAAGATCACTACTATTAATAACCTTATATGCTTTACCCTTATTAAATTTTAAATTACTCAAAACAACTTGATTATTAATTTTTTTGAAATAGTAGATTTTTTCTTTATTTTTTTTTTGTAAATTAAAATAATAATTTAAAATATCCTGTTCTTTATGATTAGTCGTTTGAATAATATTTTTAAAACTTATAAAATAACCTACTAAACCTTTGCTATTAATTATAGAATACAATTTTTTTTCGCTTATATTAAATTTTAAATTCATAAAATTAAAATTTAAGCCATAAACTTGATAATGAAATTCTCTTGAATATAAATTAGAACTCTGAAAGAGTATTAAAGAAAATAATATTAAAATTTTTTTTACCATGAACAAATCAACCATTAAATTTATAACAGACTTTGGACCTTTACTAATTTTTTTTTATTTTTATAAAAAACAAGGAATGATTGAGGCTATATTGCCTCTAATAATTTCTACTCTTATAGCAACAGCAGTTTTATATTTTTTCGAAAAAAAAATACCTATTATCCCAATTTTAGGTGCGGTTATTGTCGCCATATTTGGTGGATTAACATTATATTTCAATGATAAAACTTTTATTTATATGAAGCCAACAATTGTCAATCTACTTTTTGCTGGAATTTTATTTTTAGGTAATTTCATTTTGAAAAAAAATTTTATTAAATCACTTTTAGAAAACTCCATTCAATTAGAAGAGGGGGGATGGAAAATATTAAATCAACGCTGGATATTATTTTTTATTTTTTTAGCACTATTAAATGAATTAATATGGCGAACACAAACAGAGGACTTCTGGGTTAAATTTAAAGTATTTGGAATTATTCCAATTACATTAATTTTTACTTTATTTCAGGTTAATATAATAAATAAGTACAAAAAAAATGTTTAAAGTAATTCAAAATAAAAATTTTAAAGACGAAATTTTTTTTAATAAGAAAGAATTAGGTGAAATTTTGAATATTTATGGATCAATGGTCTCAAAAGGAATATGGAAAGATTATGCAATTTTTATCAACAAAAATATTGTAGGTTTTGACATTTATAGGAAAGCTACTGAGAAACCTCTATTTCAAATTATTAAAAATCTGAAAAGCAAGGTAGGTCAAAAATATCTATTAAAAGATCAGTATGGTAAAATTATTAAATATTCTAATGAATTAAAAAATATCATATCTATTTTACATAAAAAAAATCTTCGTCTTATTAAGTGATTAAAAAACAATTTCTTCCAAAGAAAATTTGCATAGCTTGCAATCGAGAATTTGCCTGGAGAAAAAAATGGGAAAAGAACTGGGAGAACGTTAAGTACTGCTCAAAGAGATGTATAAATAAAAAACCCTAGTCTAACGTAATTATTAGCACTAGGGTTTTAAAAATTTATCTTCTCTGACCAAAAAGTCTTAGCAACATTATAAATAAATTAATGAAATCTAAATATAATGTTAAAGCACCCATCACTGCTTTTTTTGAAGAAACTTCTGATGAGTCACTTTCATAATACATATTCTTAATTTTTTGAGTGTCATATGCAGTCAAACCTACAAAAATCAAAACACCTAATACTGAAACTACAAAATAAACAGCAGGAGACTTTAGGAAGATGTTTACTAATGATGCAATCAATATTCCGATTAAACCCATTATCAAAAAAGAGCCCCAACCAGTTAAATCTTTTTTTGTAGTATAGCCATACAAACTCATGGCTCCGAACGTTCCAGCAGTAATAAAAAATACCCTCGCGATACTTGTTCCAGTATACATTACAAAAATTGAAGCTAATGAAGCTCCCATTAATGCCGCAAATATCCAGAAAACAGTTTGTGCTTTAGCGGCGCTCATTTTATTAATTCCAAAGCTCATATAAAAAACAATTCCTAATGGAGCCAAGGCCACAACCCAAGCAAAACCAGATTTAAATATTAAATCTCCTATTGGCGTTGTTCCTGTGATACCTAATTGTGATACTTGAATACTATCTCCGCCTGATAATTTAAATAAAAACAACGAAACAAATCCAGTTAATAAAATACCTGACGCCATAAAGTTATAAACTTTTAGCATGTAACTTCTTAAACCTTCATCAATGCTATCTCCAGCAACGGCTGCGGTTGACTGAACTCTAGCTATTCTATCTTTTAAACTCATAATTTCCTTCTTATAATCTGTTAATTTATATATATATGCTAAAATTTTATGACATTTTCAAGGTGTCAAAAAGCCTGTTAAATCAATATTTTGAGGTCTGTGTAAATTAAATC
>Ga0255754_10003831_pt1 | contig 10682 bp, 9 predicted proteins | sample 101ome_22_FD_179954 | JGI IMG/M metagenome (GOLD analysis project Ga0255754, IMG submission 179954) | Coastal salt marsh microbial communities from the Groves Creek Marsh, Skidaway Island, Georgia - 101412BT metaG (version 2) | ecosystem: Environmental > Aquatic > Marine > Intertidal zone > Salt... | reverse complement strand
ATTCATCATCATTCATCATCATCATCGAAACGCGTGTGGTTCACCGTGCCGAGACGCGGGATCATTCATCATCATCGGGACTCGCGGGTGACGCGCGCGATGGTGAAGGAGCGCGACGACGGACGGGGACGACGGAGGGATGACTGACGGTTTGTTTGTTTCGCGCAGTGCGCTCGCGAGCGGGACGAAGAGCTGTGAAGAGAGGCGGGACGTGCGCGACGAGATCGATGGCTGGCGCTGTGAAGGTGCGTCGGTTTAACTTTGTTTGCGCGGTGGTTTTTTTTTGTCTCGGTTCGGTTCGGTCGGCGTCGATCGTGTGCGGTGATGATGCGGCGATGATGCGTCGTAATCGTCGTCGTCGTGTGTGTCAACGAAACGGAACGGAAACGCCCGGCTCTTTGACTGGAACTCAGACTGACGAAGAGGTTTGCGAAACTAATCTTCGCGCGCGCGTACACGCAGAACGGAACGGCGCTCGTGAGCTCCACGGCGGAGTGGAAGGCGCTTCAAGAACACGTGAAGGATATCGATGAGACGCACCTTCGTGACTTGATTCAAGACGCGGAGCGATGCAAGGATCTCGTGATTGAGTTTGACGGGGTGTACTGCGACTTCGCGCGTCAACGCGTCACCAAGGAAAGTATGTCCAAGTTGTACGACTTGGCGCGCGCGTCTGGTGTCAAGGAGAAGATTAACGCCATGTTCAGCGGTGAGGCGATCAACTCTACGGAGAACCGCGCGGTGTTGCACGTTGCGACGCGCGCACCAAAGGATAAGGTGATCAACGTCGACGGTAAGAATGTCGTTCCAGACGTGCACGACGTCTTGGAAAAGATTAAAGACTTTTCCGATCGCGTGCGCAACGGCGAGTGGCTCGGGGCGACGGGCAAGCCGCTCACGAACGTTGTCGCCATCGGTATCGGTGGATCCTTCCTCGGTCCGCTCTTCGTGCACACTGCACTCCGAACGAACCCAGAGGCGGCTGAGTACGCGCGCGGTCGTCAGCTTCGCTTCTTGGCCAACGTTGACCCGGTGGACGTCGCCCGCTCTCTCAACGGCCTCGACCCAGAGACGACTTTGGTTGTCGTCGTGTCCAAGACGTTCACCACGGCTGAGACTATGCTCAACGCTCGCACGGTCCGCGCGTGGATTCGCGCGTCTTTGGGTGAAGACGCCGTCCAAAAGCACATGGTTGCCATCTCCACCAACCTCAAGCTCGTCGAAGAGTTTGGCATTGACCCGGATAACGCTTTCGCGTTCTGGGACTGGGTCGGCGGTCGATACTCTGTGTGCTCCGCCGTCGGCATGCTCCCGCTCTCTCTCCAGTACGGTTACGAGACTATGGAGCAATTTTTGAAGGGTGCGTGGTCGATGGATCAGCACTTTGCCAACGCGCCGTTTGAAGAAAACTTGCCGCTGACGCTCGGCATGTTGTCGGTGTGGAACGTCTCCTTCTTGGGTTGCCCGGCGCGCGCCATTTTGCCGTACACGCAAGCGCTCGCCAAGCTCGCGCCGCACATTCAGCAAGTTGCCATGGAGTCCAACGGTAAGGGTGTCGCCATCGACGGCACGCCGTTGGATTACGAGACGGGTGAGATTGACTTCGGTGAGCCGGGTACGAATGGACAGCACTCCTTTTACCAGCTCATCCACCAAGGCCGCACCATCCCGTGTGACTTTATCGGTATCGTCAAGTCGCAACAATCCGTTTATCTCAAGGGTGAAATCGTTTCCAACCACGATGAGCTCATGTGTAACTTCTTCGCTCAAGCTGATGCTTTGGCGGTCGGCAAGTCTGGCGTTGAGCTCCGCGCCGAGTCGTGCCCGGATGCCCTCATCCCGCACAAGACGTTCACCGGTAACAGACCGTCTCTCTCCATCATGCTTCCGGAGTTGAACGCGTACACCACCGGTCAATTGCTGTCTATGTATGAACACCGCGTCGCCACGCAAGGTTTCGTTTGGGGCATCAACTCGTTCGATCAGTGGGGCGTCGAGCTCGGCAAGGTGCTCGCGTCTCGAGTGCGCTCGACGATGAACGCCAAGCGCACCAAGGGTCAACAAATGAGCCCGAGCGACGGTTACAACCCGTCTACCACCGCCATGCTCGAGCGTTACTTGGACGGTAAGGCAAAGCTCATCTACCCGGAGCCAAAGGATGTGTTCCCGTGCGATTTGATTGACTCTGACGAGTGCCGTCCGCCGACTTCGTACGTCTAAATCGAATCATCGTGCGTAGCGTCTCGTTCGACGACGCTCACGGCTTCGATTCGATCGCGCGCCGCCGCCGCGTAAGTATCACTAGCCTTCGTTCACACTAAACACATGTAAACAAAATACATCGCGATTCAACGAACGCTCCCGCGTCTAAAACCCGTCTGCGGCGTGGAAGAATCGAAACGCCCGGCTCGGGCGTTTCGATTCCGCTTTGCTGCTGAGTAGGATGCCTGAGGAATGAGTGGAGGACACGTTCGAAATAATCACGCCCGCTTCCTCACACCGCGACGCACCGTGAACGACGGGAGGAGAGAGTGGGATGACGCGAACGATGCCGACGACGATGCCGACGACGATGTCGACGACGCGCGCGCGGGCGACGGGTGCGAGCAGACGCGTTGTCGTCGGTAACAATCCAATTCGAAGCCTTCGAACGCGCCCGTCGACGACGCGCGTACACTTTGGTGAACCGAAAGAGGACGGCGAGTTTCGCGCCTCTGTCTCTGGACTCACTGATCCGTGCGATGATTTCGTGTGTAAGAGCTCGCCGGCGGTGGAGAATACGCTAAAGTCGTTGATCAAGGACATCAACGCGGTTCGCGGAACGAACCGTTCGCTCGCTCCGTACGCCCCGGATGTGAAGTACGATGACGGAGCGCTCAAATTCGTGGGGAGCGAAAAGTACAAGGGGTATTGCTCGTACATTGAGAATAACTTGCGTCAGGCGACGTCAAGGGTGACGGAGATTTCGATGGAGGAATTGGACGAGGCGACCATCAAGTGGGAGCTCAACGCTGTGAACGACATAGGAAAGGTCGGTGTCGACGTGGTGGCCAAGTACAAGATGAATCTGATCACGGGAAGAGTGTTGGAACATCGCGAAGTGTGGACCGTGAACCCGACTCGGACGGAGGCGCAGGCGGGCGCGTTGCTGGAATCGACGCGAAAGGCGCACGCGTTGCCGCTCAACGCCATGGAACTCTCAGACAAGGTGAAAAAGACGATTGAGAACGTCACCAAATCCTTCTCATCCGAGGATGAGGACGATAAACGAAACTTTTACGTCGATCCGAACGACCCGATGAAGTTTTTCCAACAGGAAGACACGAGCAAGACGGACTTGCTGCAGCTCAGTTTGGTCGCGTCAGTTATTTACCTGCTCACAAAGGTGTTTGAACTCACATCTTAAACAAACCACTACCACTACTAGTAGACTACTTATTATCGAATTTAGAAGGCACGCATAATCACTACTCGATATCGTACGACTCGCCGAAACGCTCGCGCTTGCTCTCGCCTTCGGCTCGTAACATGCGAAGCGCCAACTCGGCTCGCCTGCCGCCGTTTGCGACGTTCGCATCGCGTCGCTTCTTCTTGCCCTTCTTTTTACCCGCAGACGGAACTGCCGCTACCACCTCTGCACTCTCGCTAGTCTCACTCCCAGACTCGTCGATGACTCCATTCGCACCCGTCTGATTCGCATTCGAGCCTCTTTGGCCGAAGAGTCTGAGCCTCGCGAGCAACTTACCGCCCGTCGTGTGTCGCCACCCAGTCAAGTCAGTGAGCCCAAACTCAACCAAAAACTCTTCAAAATACGCCTCGGCATCAATCCTCTCACTCTTCGGCATGTTTTTATTCCTCTGCTTGAGCTTTTGCGCGTAAAACGTCGACGACATCAAGCTCTGTTTATCCGCCGCTCTCGACGTGTACTGCGCCACCGAAGCGAACCCGACGCAAAACGTCGTAAACCCCGCGACAACCACCCACGCGCTAAACTTGACCTCCTCCTTTTCAAACACCGACCTCTTCCCAAACTTTGGTCTCGCCCACCTCGGCATCGCCGCGATCGTCTCGTCGTAATCCGTTCGAGTCTTGTCATCCATCAACACCTTTTTGGCCTCAGCCATCACTTTAAACCTGAGCGTCGCCTCACGTCTCTCCCGCGCCGGCGTTTCTCTCGGCAACTTATCAGGGTGATACCTCAACGCGAGCGTCCGATACGCTCTCGCGATGGTTGTCGCGTTCGCATCCGTCGCGACGTCGAGCGCGCCGTAGTAATCGTTTCGGGCGTATTGGATAAACTCGCGCGCGCTCGCAGAGGCGGCGGCGCCCGGAATGAAAGACGACGCGAACGCCGTCGCCATTGCGAGCGCGCAAGTCGTCGCGAGCGATGCGAAGATTCGTCGACGACGATGCGACGATGATCGCCGTCGTCTTCGATGCGCGAGGGTGTGCGTCGTATCCATGAATGGCGTCGTCGTGTGAGGACCTTGAATCAATCAGTCCAGGCTGTGCTACGGCTACGGATGTGACAATGACAAAACAAATCTATCGCGTTCTAGGTGATTTTCTCGGTGATGCGAAAGCGGCAGATACCGCTGCACGCGTCGCCTCGGCAGTATCTGGTGAATGCGGATCATCGGTGGACGCTCTCGCCGTCGTCGCGTGTTCCTTTTCTATATCCGCCATCATGTTCCATAAAAACTCGCCCAATTCGCCGTCCTCTTCCAACAGCGTGTGCATGACTTGATCGACGGCTTCCTCCTCTAAAAACCCGCTCGCGTCCGACGCCCCGTTCCCGTACGTCGTTGTTTTTAATCGCCCTCGACCGCCGAACGCGTTGACGATGACGTCGGCCATTTTTTGTTGGACGGATTCGTTTTGTATTTGTTCGGGGAGCGTGAACGGCCGAAGCGATCCGCGCGGACCCGTTCCGCTGGGAGACGCCGCGACGGATGACGGTGCGATCGTTCCCAACGCCACGGGCGTGCGTTTCGTAGCGGTAGCGGACGGAGGTACCGACGCCGGCGCGTCGTTTGCCGTCGGACCGCGACCGGGAACGAATCTCTGCGGCGCCGCTTTACGCCGACCGCCGGCGGCTCGATTCGTAGCGGTAACCGCCGGAATGCGCGCGCCGAAATCCGCGGGCGCACCCACGACGGCGGTGCGTTTCGGTGTATCGACGAGCGCGTCCCGCTCGACGATGGGAACAACTCTGTCGGATCCCGCGTCCGTTCTCGTCGCCGCTCGACGATCTCGGCGCATCAAATCGTCGTCGTCCTCGTCTTGTCGACTCGCGCTCGCCAACAACTCGGCGTCAATGACGTCGAGCATCTTACCAACCAACCCGCGCGCGTTCCCCCGCCGCGCCTCCCGCTCTTTCATCTCCACGTACTCACGCACGATATCCACCAATTTCCGCGTTCCACGCGGGAGATCACGACCGGATAACACCGACGACGCGTCTCGCGCGAATGCCTTTCTCGCATTTTCAAACCCACGCTCTTCGAGATAGTTATGCACCATCACCGCCGTTTCGTACTCGGACGCCCCCGCGTGAGGGTCCGGACGACGACGACGACGACTCGGCGGTCCCATCGCGCGCGCGTCGCGGGGACTTCGACGATCGCAATCGTCGTCGACCTGTGATGTTATGAATTTAATCCAAATCTTATTTTAATCAGATCGATTCGACGACCACGATCGTCACATCCTGACGCGCGCGACACCGACCGATTCGTTCGTTCGTTCGGCTCGTGCGTGCACATCGACGCATCTCGTATCCTTCTATTCGTTCGAACGATCGTCCATCATGTCCGCCAGACGTGGATTACTCGTCGCGATGGTGCGATCGGCACCGTTGGGACCCTCGTCGTTTAACCAACTGTCGACGACGTCACCGATGACGTTCGGACGCGCGGTGATGTCGCGCGCCATGTCCACCACGGGCGCGCCGAGCGAAGAACAAGACGTCGTCATCGTCGGCGGTGGGCCGGGCGGGTACGTCGCGGCGATCAAGGCGGCGCAACTCGGGTTGAAGGTGACGTGCGTGGAGGGCCGAGGGACCCTGGGCGGAACGTGTCTCAACGTCGGGTGCATCCCGTCGAAGGCGTTGTTGAACGCGTCGCACAAGTTTGAAGAGGCGAAACACGGATTTGCGAAGCACGGCATCAATTTCGGCGGGGAGGTGACGATCGATGTGCCGACGATGATGGAACAAAAGATGAAGGCGGTGACGGGGCTGACGAAGGGCATCGAAGGGCTGTTTAAGAAGAATAAAGTTTCGTACGCGAGGGGTTGGGGTAAGCTGACGAGCGCGAATGAAGTTTCGGTGACGGGTGAAGACGGGAACGTTGATGTGATTAAGACGAAGAATGTCGTCCTGGCGACGGGATCTGTGCCGAGCGCGTTGCCGGGCGTCGACGTGGATGAAGAAACCGTCGTGACGAGCACGGGGGCGTTGGCATTGAAAAAGGTTCCCGAGAACCTTGTCGTTATCGGTGGTGGCGTCATCGGTCTCGAACTCGGGAGCGTTTGGAGTCGCCTCGGTGCCAAGGTGACCGTGGTTGAGTTTGCCAACCAAATTTGCGGTCCGGCGATTGATGATAAGATTCGATCGACGTTTCAACGCGCGCTCAAAAAGCAAGGCTTCAACTTTAAGCTCTCCACCAAGGTGACCAAGGCTGAAAAGAAGCCGGGCGGGGGCGTCACGCTCACCCTCGAACCGTCCGCGGGCGGTGAAGCGACGCAATTGGACGCTGACGTCGTCCTCGTCTCCACCGGCCGCAGACCCTTCACCGAAGGCCTCGGATTGGAGGACATCGGCGTGGAGACAAACCGTCTCGGCCAAGTCGTCATCGAGCCGCACACCTTTAAGACGAACGTCCCGGGCGTTTTCGCCATCGGTGACATTGTCGAAGGACCGATGCTCGCACACAAGGCGGAAGAAGAGGGTATCTCCGTGGTTGAGCAAATTGCCGGTCACAAGGGTCACGTCAACTACGACGCCATTCCTTCCGTCATTTACACCCATCCAGAGGTTGCCTGGGTCGGTAAGACGGAGGCTGAAGTCAAGGCTGCCGGCATCGAGTACACCGTCGGTGAGTTCCCGTTCATGGCCAACTCTCGTGCTCGCACTAACGATGACGCCGAGGGTATCGTCAAGTTTGTCGTCGACAAGAAGACGGATAAGATTCTCGGCGCGCACATCGTCGGTCCAAACGCAGGCGAACTCATCGGCGAGTGCGTCTTGGCGCTCGAGTACGGCGCCTCTTCTGAAGACGTCGCGCGCACGTGCCACGCGCACCCGACGTTGAGCGAAGCCGTCAAGGAGGCTGCTCTCGCCGCGAGCTCCAAGGCGATTCACTTTTAAACGTCGCGCGCTCGCAAGACGAAGAGACCGCACTCCAATCTCAAGGAGTTGTACGACCAAAGAACATTCGCGCGTTTATTCTGTTGTTGAACGACCTTTTAAAAACAAATTTACAATCATCGAATCACATCGAATCGACTCCTCAGCCTAGTTGTCGATCCCAAACGCGTCCGTCTTCGCGCGCTGAATCTGAAACGCGGGTGAGATCCACGCGCCGCACGAACACTGAATCCCGGACCAGTCAAAGGCGCCGATTTTCGTTTCGCATCCCGGACACAAGAGCTTGCCCGCCGTCGCCCCTCCGTCACCATCCTCGATCCCGCTCATCCAACTCAACGGCGTGACGAACATTGACGAGCACCGCGCCGATCGAGGCGCGCTTGACGCCGCGTCCTTCTTTCTCGCTTTCCAGGAAAACGCATCCATGCCGACGCCCGAGTCGTGTCGCAAGACGTGCGCGCCGCGCGCCACCCTCCGTCTGCATTTTCTACAGCTCACCCATCCACCGCCCTCGGGATCATCCACCGCCCCGGGCGCCCCTGGATCGCGCATCACGCTCGTGGACTCGAGATACCCTCGCTCGTCACGCTCTCTCGTCAATTTGGCGACGCTCCAGAGTTTGTACGCCTCGTGCGCCGTCGAAACGCGTCTTCCCATGTCCTCCCACATCCTCAACTGGGCCTCAAACCCATCGTTCGGGTACCCCCCACGCCCCCCCACGCTCGCCAACGCGTCGTCAACGCTTAAATTCTCAAACCGCATCAAGTACGCCGCGACTACGGCGGCTGATCGAGATTCACCGGCGTGACAGTGCGCGGCTACGACGGCGCTCGAGTCGCTCGTCAACGCCGAGTCGATAAACGTCGTCACCTCGGGCACGACGGCGAGCAAATCCGCGAGTTCTTCGTCTGGAATCGCAATCACGAGTGTTTTATCCGCGCTCACTCGTCCCTGCGCGCGTCGCATCGCGTCAAATCGAGCGTCAGTCGCGTTTCTCGTCGCGTTCGCGCTTCTTCGAAAAAGTGCACTTTCTTTCGCGTTTCCGTTGCGTTTTCGCACCTGCGTCGGGTCCTCGGGTGGGGGCCATCCGATGGAGACGACGTGCGTGACTTTTCGCTCCTCGCACAGCGTCGGGAGATCGTGCTCGGCGCAGAAGAAGACGCGGTGCGGGTGCGCAGACATGTTTGCTGAATGAATTGACTTTTTCCAGTTCTGCGCGCGAGTCGGCGTGTGCGGATTGGATTTTAAATTACAACCGAAAGACATCGACTGGACGCCCGGCGCGAAACTCTTTGATGATTTTCTCGCGTTCTTCTGCGACGAGGGTGTCGAAATTGGCGCGATCACGCTCGAGGGAATGGAATTCGTCGCGCTCCGCGGCGAGACGAGCCTCGCGTTGGGCGAATTTTGCCTCGGCGAGCGCGCGAACCTCTCTGGCGTGCTCGAGGACGCGCATGCGGCGCTTTTGCGAGGACATTTGCTCGATACGGTCCTGTTCAGCGAGCTGAGCCATCATTTCTTCGGAGTAAAGGCGCTTTTCTTCAATGGCGGCGGCTTCGCGTTCTCGTCGGCGGCGAACGGCGTCTTCGTACTCGGCGCGTTGGATTTGTTTGCGTCGAGATGCTTCTTCCGCCTCTTTCGCTTCCTTGACTCGGCACGCCTCCTCGTGCTCTTCGAAACGCAAACGCGCGATGAGTTCATCGTACTCTTCCTTTTCTCGTGCCGCGCGAGTCTGCGTCGAGCCAACGCGGTTTCGCGCGCGTTCTCGCATTTCGGCTTGGTGACGCTTCGTCTCTTCCTCCGCCGCCTCTCTCGCGCGTACCTCGGACTCGTGCTTGGAGATGGACTCTTCTAATTCGCGTTCTTCCATATTTTCTCGTTCACGACGTCGCGCTTGCTCCTCGCGCGCCTTTTCCGCTTCCTCTTTCGCCTGCGCGCGTTTTCTCGCCGCCTCGCGCGCGTCCTCCAAATCCTCCTTTTCGATCCGTTTCTGATACGCCAACATCGCCCGTCGCTCCTCCTCCTTCTCCATCAACCTCGCCACCATTTTCTCCGCCTTGGCGCTCATCTGTGACTCGAGTTGCTCTCGCGCCCGCACCGCATTCATCGCCCGAGTCCTTTGTTCATCCGCCTCTCTCGTCTCGGCGCTCAACCGTTCCCTATCCAACTCCGCGTCCAACGCTCTCACCCGCGCCCGTTCCATCGCCTCCATCGCGCGTTTCTCCTCCACCTGCGCCGCCCGCGCCGCGTTCGTCTCCATCGCCTCTAATCTCTTTCTCAACGCGCGCAATTCATCACTCTCTCTCGCTCTTCGTCTCGCGTCTCTCTCCGCGCGTTCCGCGCGCGCGTTGACCTCTCGCAAACGTCTCTCCATCTCAACCCTCCGCATTTCCTCCGCATCGCCGCGCGCGTCCCGTCGTCGCTCGCCCATCCCTTCGCGCTCGCCTCGCGTCTCGTCTCGCGAATCCCGGGCGTCGATCCGCGCCCGAATCTCGTCAAAGTTTTCATCGATTCGATTCATCTTTTCAAACGCGCGCGCGTCGGCTCTCGCCCGATTCATTTCCCTCAACGCCGACGCCCGTCGCGTTTCCATCGCGCGTTCGATCGCGAGTCGTCGCTCCGCATCACGCGCTAATCGATTCGTCGGTACCGCGCGCGTTCCCATCGCGATCGCGTTCGCTTCGCGCACTGAGGACGACGCGCGCGCGCTATTTTCGGAAACGCGTTTCCGCGCTCGCGCGCGCGCCGAAACCATCCCTCCGTTCCCGCGGCGACGGACAAAACTAACAACGCGATCGGAAAGACGAAGGATGAGAAAAACAACGCGTCACGTCTCTCTCGTGTCTGTTGCAACCGCGAAACCGAAACCAAAACCGGTTTCGCCCTACTACTAGTGATACACCTTTGAAGATCGCCGAATCGCTCGCGCTCTTCCGTTTTCAACGCGCGCTCTCACCGCCCGCTCTCACCGCCGCTCTTCGCCGCGCTCTTCGCCGCGGTGGCCGTTTTCGCCTTATCCATCGCGACGTACCCGGCGAAGAGCGCGGCGCCGAGCGCGAGTCCCGGGAAGGCGTGACCCCAGGGCTTGTTCAACAGCGGGTGCGCGCGCCACGCGTCCGCGCGGACGAACGGGTTGGACATCGGGTCGGTCGTTCGGATCGCGGCGATTTCGGAGCGCGTCGACGCGGTGGACGGGGTGGACGTCGACGGACGGGGTGCGCGTCGTCGAGGTGTGGCGTCGGTCGCGCCCATCCATCCACCCTGCATCGTCTAGGTGTTTTCCATACACTTTTGACGAGTCATGACTCTAAGA
>Ga0255754_10003821_pt1 | contig 10708 bp, 6 predicted proteins | sample 101ome_22_FD_179954 | JGI IMG/M metagenome (GOLD analysis project Ga0255754, IMG submission 179954) | Coastal salt marsh microbial communities from the Groves Creek Marsh, Skidaway Island, Georgia - 101412BT metaG (version 2) | ecosystem: Environmental > Aquatic > Marine > Intertidal zone > Salt... | reverse complement strand
CTCTTCTTCTCCGTCCTCCTCGCTCGCGCGTTCGACGTATTCTCGCAACAACCACGCGCCAATCAGTAACCGCAAACAATATTTTAGCAACAACAACAATGAAAAAGAAAGAAAATTAGGCGTTTTCATTTTAGTTCTGCCGAGCTGTATTCTTCTTCTTAACCTCTCGCGAAATAATAAATCTCTCTGCCTTTCGACGCTGCAGGCCTTCGGAGAAACGGTGCGAAAGCGAATTCTACGGCCAAGAAGCGCACGATGTGGATGATATTCTAAAAGAAAGTTCGGAGTTTTCGCATGTCATTTGTGTGTTTTTTTTTCTCGACGTTTTTTTGTTTCACGCCGTATTTTTGGTTTGACCTCGTTCTTCTTTTTGTCGTGTGTCGTCGGACACATAAAATCGTTTCCCGAAAACGTCACTTTCAAACGCGCGCGACGGTACTTTTCAAAACAAGTATCCGTGCCCGAACGCGGTAAAAAGAAGTATCAACACTTCGTCTACTCCGTTAATTCTCTTAATCAACGAAAGTCGCCTTCGGCAACACTCGTAAGTGAAGAAAAAGAAAATAGGATTTTAATCGTCGTCCTCGTTTTTCCCGAAGGTCGCGTTTTTTCCCGAAGTCGGCGAAGTTACGAAACGTTCGCGGAGTGGGGGGGGGAGATGAGCGATTATCAAACACCGCGGAATGTGTTAAAAAGAATTTCATCATCCGCCCTTCCGTCTTCAACTCGAGCAATGTTGATACTCTTCATACTTCTCGGGGGTACTCTTTCTGATATATTCTTTTGTAACGCAAACTGGCCCATCGTTAAATATACGAACGGAACGGTCGGGGTGAAGAACGACGGCGGCACCGTTCAAGTGCAGAGTACAGATATGGTGGTCGACGGTAATTTAAGCGTTGGTGGGAAGCTGTTCGTACAAGACATAGACGTATCGGGAACAATTTTTACACAAAACCAAAATATCTCAGAAATTCTGAGTGAACTCCAAAGTTTGACGCCACCGAAATGTGTGCCTCCCGGTGGGGACAAACTTAGGTTTGATGGCGAGAAATGGATTTGCGTGTGCATAAGCTCGTACTATTATGGTGACGAGTGTCAGTATAAGACACCGTACGAACCGGTGACTAATATACGTGACGAATGCTTTAGATGTCTCGGCGTATCATTGCATGGTTTGTGTTACGACAGCCCGTATGGACCGATGCCCGAGTGGAATGTAAGTTTGGTTACCGATATGGGAAGTTTGTTTAAGGGGATGTCCTATTGCGTAACGGGGGTTCAAGATAAATGGATCGGTAATGACGGAGCAATATCGCGCTTTTGTGCGTTTGTGGGTTCGGCAAATCCTGATATATCAAAGTGGGACACGTCGTCAGTTACGAATATGCAAGGTATGTTTTCTGGCGCTTCCGCGTTCAACCAAGACATTGGAAGTTGGAACACGGCGCAAGTGACGAATATGGAATATATGTTTTCTGGCGCTTCCGCGTTCAACCAAGACATTGGAAGTTGGAACACGGCGCAAGTGACGAATATGAGATCTATGTTTTCTTACGCTTCTGCGTTCAACCACTACATTGGCGATTGGGATACGTCTAAATTATATACGTCTACTAGGTATTCCTATATATTCCGTGGCGCCACAGCGTTCCAGGCAAAATACACCTGCGTGAGTTCTTCTTCGTACAACGTCAAACCTTCATCGTGCAAGACCGTGCGTTCCACGTGGATTGCGCCTCCGCCCCCGCCGTCGCCACCGCCCCCACCACCAGCTTCACCATCGCCACCACCTAGTAGCCCACCAACAGGAGATTGTGTAAGTGGATACTTCGAAGCGTTTGCAAGTGACGGCGATACGGCGCTGTGCATGTACGCTTATGGTTCGAGCTCACTCTGCGCTACAAATGGTGCTGGTGAGAATGATGAAGTCTGTGCAAATACGTATACCAGTGGCGATTTTCTTCAGTCATCTCATAATTGTCGCGTAAATGGGGCGTGGGACGAAGTGTGCATCGCGAATCTGTGCCTTAGTTCAGAGCTTTGCACAGGCTACCAGAAGTCTGTCACTGGCGCAAATTATTGGTTACAGGGTGGAAGCGGGTCACAGGCATCATACTCAAATTCGAACTATAAGTGTTGTCGAAAGAACTTGCCATAAATTGTATAACACGGTCTAACAATTTATTAGGGGTTTGTTGCGAGAGTACTAGTTGCGAGAGTACATTTAAATAGAAGGTCCAAATCCCGTCGTCGCCACGGACGATGTAGTTCATCGTTTTTTCTTTTTGTCCGTCCATCGGTGGTGGATTAATCACTACTAATCCCCAATCTTCCCGCGACGGAGCTTAAAAAATCAGTGTCAGCAGCCGCAAATTCTTCCAAAATTTTCCCTCACTTTTTGCCAAAGACACAAAACGCGCGCCGGTTGGTTCGATACAAAAAAGCAACGCGCTAGAATAAGAAGAGAAGAAAAATGACGACGGCACACCGAGCGACGTGGTTCACCGCGCGCGGGCACGAAGAGCAAGGCGGCGCTCGCGTTTTTGCGCCTTCGAAGATGCGCTCGAAATTGGACGACCCGGGAATGTTGACGATGAAGACGAGGTGGAAAACGAAAGAGGAAGAGGAGATGGAGAAGCTGTTGAGCGGCGCGGAAAGCGAAGGGGAGAGAGAAGCGGCGGGGAAACTGACGATGAGGATGAAACTTTTGGAGAAAGAGAGGGCGCATTTTCGGAAGAAGAAGATGGAGCGGCAGATTATGGGCGCAGAGGAAAAAGAGGAGGAGGAGGAAGATCGAGGAGGAAACAAGAGACTGCGAATAGAGGCGGGGACGACGACGAGCGCGTTTCAAGCCAACCCGGAGGACGCGGACGACGACGATTCCGAGAATGAAGGAGACAACAGCGATGGTGACGATTCAGACGACGGAAATTCCGATTCCGACGACGACGATTCGGATTCCGACGACGACGCGGCGGCGTTGATGGAAGAACTCGAACGCATAAAAGCCCAACGCGCTTTAGAAAACGAACGAAAAGAACGCGAGCGCGAACAGCTCGAAGAGATGGAACAAAGAGACGAATTAAAAATGGGCAATCCTCTTTTACGAGACGAAATGGCTTCCGACGAACCCGGCGGCGCGAAAAAGAAATCAGCCACTTTAAAGCGCCGATGGGACGACGACACCGTCTTTCGAAACCAAGCCCGCGACGAGCCGAAGCGGGAGAAGAGGTTCGTCAACGATACCATTCGAAGCGATTTTCACAAGAGGTTTTTGAACCGGTACATCAAGTAGAGAGCTCTTTTTATATAGCGCGTGTAATAACATTACGTATACATGTAGTAGTTTTTTTTGTACCTTCTTGAACCGAAAAACAAACGGACGTCGTGTGCTTCTTCTTCTTCTTCTTCCTTCGAGACGATAGTCTTAGTCTATGAGGGATATTTCGAGAAGATAATTGGACACGTAATCCAATCGCCAGAAATAAACACGCTGCCTCTTACTGCCGCATCGAAAGCTACACAAACACAAACACAAACACAAACACGAAGAAAACCATGTTCTCCGCTCGTTCGTTAATCTCGCGCGCGTTGCTCCCGAAGATTAAATCCTCGTCGTCGTCGTCGTCGTTCAGCGGCGCGAAAAGAGCGATGCGAACTTTCGCATCGTCGGCCGCCGGCGGAGATAAAACAGTCATCAAAGGCGACCGGGTGGAAATCCACTACGTCGGCACGTTAGAGTCGGACGGGTCCCAATTCGATTCTTCTCGAGACCGTGGTCAACCGTTACCGTTTACTGTCGGGCAAGGTCAAATGATTAAAGGGTTCGACGACGGCGTTTTAGGGATGAAAGTTGGCGAACAGAAGACGCTCGTGTTGCCGCCGGAGTTGGCGTACGGGGAAGTGTCTCCGGAAAACGTATTGAGAGTGCCGAAGAAAGACGTGGTGGACGCGATCGGGGAAGCAGAGTGCGTGATTGGCGCGAAGTTAATGGTTGGTCAAGGCATGCCGGCGACGATTACGGAAATCACGGACGACGAGATTGCGTTGGACGCGAACCATCCGTTAGCCGGGCAGACGTTGAAGTTTGAAGTCGAGTTGATGGATTTGCAACGAGTGGAAGTGAAATACAACGATAAATTCAAATGCTTCTTCGAAATTGATTTAGATGGCGAGCCGAGCGGCAGAATTGTTATGGAATTGAGAGGGGACGTCGCGCCGAAGACGTGCGAGAACTTTCGCGCCTTGTGCACCGGCGAAGCCGGTTTCGGATACGAAGGGTCTCCGTTCCACAGAGTCATCCCGGGCTTTATGTGCCAAGGCGGTGATTTCACCAACCAAAACGGGACTGGGGGTAAATCCATCTTCGGGAACAAGTTCGAAGACGAAAACTTTGTGTTGAAGCACGAAGGTCCGGGGACGTTGTCCATGGCCAACGCCGGTCCAAACACGAACGGTTCGCAATTTTTCTTATGCACGGGAGAGACGCAATGGTTGGACGGGAAGCACGTCGTTTTCGGTAAAGTTGTCGAAGGTATGGACGTCGTGTCGGCGATTGAAGCCGTCGGTTCGCAAAGCGGTAAGACGAGCAAAAAAGTCACCGTGAGAGCGTGCGGCGAATGCTAAATAAATAATACGCGGGAAAAAAAAGAGAGAAGGAAAAAAAAACGTAATCTTAACTTAAGTGTTTATTGGTAGTTGGTCATTATTTAATACAATATATGTTGAAGCTCTATATACTCATACAGTTTGTTTTTTGTTTTCACTTGTTCGCCGCGGCGATAGCGACTACGTTTCCTAATTCGACGTTGTTGTTCCCGTCGTTTGCATTATTCGTATTATCCTCGTCCTCGTCCTCGTTCTGTAACCTCGTAAACGCCGCCCTTCCTCCACCGCCACTAATACCACCAACACCGCCACTACTACCACCAACACTACCACCACCACCACCACCACCACTGCCACTGCCAGCAATTGGTCGCCCACCAAACGTTGGTCGCATGAAGCCGTGTTCCACTTTATCCCACGTATCGAAGAAGAAGTATTTCACTTTTGTAAAATTCCGCGACCAGTGATTGAACCCGCCACCCATCGCCGCTCTTTCCGCGTCTTGAATCGCACGCATTTCTGCTCTCATGACTGGATCGTTAGCATCGTCGTCGTCTCCGTCGCAATTTTCTCGATCGAACGCGTTTGAGTGATTCACGTCGTCCGGGTCGTGCAATTTCCACTTTTGCATTAAAGGTAAACACGCGCCGCCGAGGCCCAACGTGGAAATCACGCAAATCACCAACGTCGCGGTTTCTATAGCCGGTGATCCTCTCACGTTTTCCGTTGGTTTCGTTGAAGGCATTGCCAACGCTAAAGCATACGCTACCGCACCGCGTAAACCACACGCTGCGTGCATTTTTTGAATGTTGTCCGGAATCTTCTCCGACCGCACCTCGTTGGCGACTTTGGACAACGGGAAAATGTTCGCGAATCGCGAGGCTAATGCCAACGGAAATCCAAACAAAATCATTCCGACGTCAAAAACGTGAGGCGCGGTGGCGACTTGTAAACCTAAGTACGCGAAAACGAACGTTTCCGATAAAAACGCAATCGCTTCGAACGATTTAAAAACCGCCACTTTTGCCTCCGCGCCAACGTTGTGGTACGAGTAATGCGCGTTACCAATCCCAGTGAAGAAGATGCTCATAATCCCAGAACACCCGACGTTTTCCGCGATAACGTACGAGAAATATCCATCTAATAATAACAAAGCGAACGTGTACGCGGTGCCGTTATACGACGCGGCAACGTTTACTCCCGGGTCGTTTAGACCCAACCGCTTCGTCGTAAACGCGCACACCAAGGCGCACAAAATTCCAATCGTCATCGACCCGATGCTCACGCCTACGAATTGAATTATCACCGTGAAAAAAGTTTTAATGGTGAAATCTACGGAGTAAAACTTCTCGAGCGTCCTAAATAGCACCACCGCTACGGCATCATTCAACACCGACTCGCCAAATACTAAATTATACAACAGCGGAGGCGCCTTCACGTCGGCGAATACGCTAAGCGTCGCCACCGGATCTGTCGCCGATATCAACGTCCCGTACATCAAACACTCTAAAAACCTGTTCGACCCTAAATGTTTCTTCGAGATAATCCCTATTAAAGTCAAAAACCACGTCCCTATTCCAAACACGAAAGCGCTAATAACCGTCCCGACAAACGCGAACAGCGATATCGTCCAAAAATCTTGAAAGAAGTTTTTCCGTTGCAAGTTCAATCCGGCGGAGTATATGATAATAGGTAAAAACCCATAAAAGAACGCGTTTGGAGAAAACATGAACAAACGATCGACTTTATCGTGCATGGTTCCGTTGATTATCGCTCCCGATATCATCCCGATGCACAAAGACGCTCCCGACGGTTGTAAATACGTCCAGTTGAATCTTTGAATGAGGAAAGAGACGATGATGCACGCGCTAAACATGAACGTCGCCGCCTGCGGTTGTTTTTGTTTATTTTCGTTTTGAACGCGCGCGCGCGATTTTGGAGAGAGAGATGAAAAGAGAGAGAAAGAGAGAGCGGTCAGCGTCCGCACAGCGCGTGCGCGCGCGAAGAGAAGAAGAAGAAGAAGAAACAAAAGTCATCATTTCATCGTCGTCGTTAGAAAAAGAAAACGGTTGCCTTCTCTTCCCGCTTACGACCGGGAACGAAAAAACAACGCGCTCTCGGAGAGAAGGAGAAAAAACAAACTAAAAAGAACGAAAGGACGAGACGCATCGCACCAGCATGGCGAAGGAGGCGATCGCTTCGTCGATGGATTTTTTTTCCACTCGATCCGCCGCGGTCGTGTTGTTGTTTGCACTCATATCTCTTCTTCTTCTTCTTCTTCTGAGGAAAAAGTTCTTTTGTTTGATGTGCAAAAAATTGAGGTGATTTTTAAAACCCTAAATGCACACGCGTGGAAAAAAATTCAAAAAAGTCGAGACGCACCAACAAAAGCACTAAAATAAAGAGAGAGATATGAGCAGCGAACAACCGTTATCTCTCTCGAACCCGACCGACCTCGCGTCCGAGGCGATGAGATTTCTTCAGCGACAGTCCCCGAAATGGTCGTGCGTGACGTACAGAACGTTGTGCCGAAAATTTTCCCTCTCCGCGCGCGCCGGGAAGCGATTGCTGTGGACGATTTTAAAGTCGAAAAACAAGGACATCTTTGGGGAGGAGGAAGAGGAGGAGGAGAAGACGACGACGACGCTCGCGTGCGTGTACGCGATCACGAGCGAGAGAGGGGTCGAGTTGAGAGTTTTGAACGCAGGGGAGGAGTTTGATTGTAATAACGATGAGGAGTTGAATGAAGTGGCCGTGTACGCTTTGGTGAAGAGGAAAGAGGACGGTGAATCCGTCTTGGAACAGTTAGTCTCCGAGGAAGAGGCACAGACGAAGGCTATTTTAGACGCGGAGAAAGAAGAAGAGGAGTCGGGCTCTTGGACGTTGAAATTTGGCACGTTTGAGAAGTCGGAAATTGCAAAGAGGTTACCGAGAGGGAAGAGATTTGTTTCTGCGGCGACTAAGGCGACGACGACGACGACGGCGACGGGCTCGGAACAGAAGAAACCGGTTGCCGGCGCGGCGGCGAAGAAACCGGCTGCCGGCGGCGGGCCGAAGAGCGGCAACATCGCGAGCATGTTTGGCGGCACCGGGAAGAAGACGGTAGCAAAACCAAAGGAACCGGCAAAGAAGAAAGTGACGCCGAAGAAGAAAACCCCGGAAAAGAAGAAGGCTAAAACACCAACGCCGAAGAAGAAGGCGCCGGTGGCGACAAACGCGGACGCGATGATTGAAGACGAAGAAGGCGATTCAGATTCGGATGATTTAGGAGGCGGCGGAAGGCGTAATCGAGGAGGAAAACGCGCGTTTGTCGACGATGAGGAAGAGGAAGAGGATGAAGAGCCGGCGACGACGCCGGTGAAGAAAATGAAGAAAAGTGATGAAGATAGCGAACCCCCAAGTCCGGAGATTATCGATAAAGAGCCCGAAGAAGAGACGCCGAGACGCAGATCGACGAGAAGCACGCCATCGAAAGCGACACCAACGCCAAAGTCGAGCTCGAAGAAAGAGAAACCGTTGAGTAAGAAAGCTCAGAAAGATATCATCAAAGCGAGAAAAGCGAGAATGCAGAAGAAAGTGATCGAGGAGATGGACGACGAAACCGGCGAAGAGTTGATGAGAACAGTTTTCGTTGATCCAGAGACGGGGGAGGAGTGCAACGAAGACGGGACATTAAAAGCCAAATAGCAACGCAATTCAATATATATATCATAGATACACTTACATACGCTATAATTCTACTCTAGTAGTACTAATTCTTCGTGGTCGTCGCGTTCGTCTCGTCTGTTTTTCTGGCGCTGTGGAGAAGTCTTCATCGACGCCGGCTAAGTCGCACGCGACTGCTCGACTATTCAACGGTTGCAGCGAAATGTCATCAAAAAGCGCCGCACGTGGACGCCATCTTCGCATGCACACGAGCGTTATTGAAGCGATTCGCTTCTCTTCGTCAATAAGGACAATACCTCGCGACCACTCGGTGCTTTCCGGGAAATTTGCCGATACGCCGTATTTCTTGGTGCCGTCGATAAATTCAATATCCGCGTGTAAGGAAAAGTCAGCCGACTTTTCAAACTTATCGAGGAGTTCAACGCCTTCTTCTTTCGAAGCGTCGATGATTACTTTAGCCCATCCAGATAAAACTAACGGTTCGGCTTCGAGCTGATTGACTTCTATTCTTTGCCACGCGCCGCTTACGAGAGTTGAAGCCGCGTCTTCTGTTAACATCTCTTCGTTGCCAGGGACGAGTATCGCGCCATCCGCAGGTTTGAAACCTCCTTCACCGTGAACGTGCCAATTATCTTGCGAAGACGAAGAGAGAGCATCGAATGCACCGTCTGCTATGTACTCTCTCTCAATAGTGCTGCCAGAAATTAATGTTTTGCAGAGCACTTTTAAAGCGACTTTGCCTATTGCCGCGTCCACTCCGCCTCTATCCTCTTTCCTCAAAGCTCTCGCTGTCTTCTCCATCGCCTCGAATTCTTTACGCATTGTTTTCGAAAACGTAGCGAGCTGAACGAATTCTTCGCCGAGTGGCGCAAATCCTCTCAAAGGACCGGCGAATTGAATATCTTCATACGGGTTCGACGAGGAAGCATCGGACTCCTTTTGTTTCGACATGCTCTTTGCGTGCGTCCTATAATTATACAACGCGGGCGCTGGCACAGTGACGAGTTTCAACCCCGAGCTCGAGGCCTTGGCGAGAATCTCCCAATCTTGCAAAGAATACGACGCATCTTTAGCGAAACCTTCGAGACTTGTGAACGCAGATTTTCTCCACAAGGCGTTTGCGTCTCCGAACACGTTTTCAAAAATACCGGGAAACAACGCGTTCCCGAGAGGGTGATACGAACCGACGACAACGTTCGTCCCGTTCGCAGCGGTTACGAAAAACTCGTTCGAAGCCGTAACGACGTCAGCTTTCGTGTGCACCAACACTCGAAGCATCGTTTCAATTTCGTTCGTTTCGGCTAAGTTATCGTCGTCGGAAAATAAAACGTACTCGGTTTTATCGGAAAGTTTCGAGCATCCTAAATTCCTCGCCTCGCCGAGATATTTCCCCGGCTTTGCTATTTTTACAATTTGCACGCTTTTATCTGCATCATCTCTGTTCTTGGTCGAGTCTACGAAGTTTTCCAATCTTTCTACGTGCGCGTCCTCCGAACCATCGTCTACTATGACAATTTCAACCTTGCGATGCGTCTGTTTCAACAAAGCCTCCACGGCTTTCTCGCAGTACTCTGGACGATTTTTGTGCGTCATCACCACGCCTACGCGCGATTCGTCTGCGAACGAGCTTCCCATTTCTCTCGCCATCTTAATCTCCGTCGCGCTCTTCCTTCTCTCGTCCCTAATTTCTTTTAATCTTCTCTCTAACGACATCACCTCAATCGTCTCCGCGCGTTTCCTTGATTCCATTAGCATCCATCGCGCCTCCAAATCGTCCAGCATCTTTTCGCTACTCCCGCCAACGTCGTCCTCCTCGTGATCATCATCATCATCAACAACAACATCTCCATCACTAATACCCCTATCACTAAACTCAATCCCAGTGAGCGTTGCAAACGAAACGTCGTCGTAAAAACTCTCCGTCGCGCCGCCTCGCGTTTCCTTCGACATCGCCGCGAAATACATCAACGCTTCCGAATCGTCCTCGACGAACGCGTACACTTCTTCTTCTCCGCTATTAGATTCTCTCCTCTCCCTGATCCAATTACTCACTCGCACCGATAACGCGCGCGTTCGAGGTCCACCGATTGGTTTCAACGCGTCTCTCGGTAACGTCGCGTACTCAAAGTAGTCCCTCTCCTTTTCTTCGTCCAATCTTCGCTTCAACAGTTCGCACCGGTCGTTTCGGTCGTCCGCGGCGAGGAGCAGCACAATCTTCTTCTTCTTCTTCTTCTTCTTCTTCTTTTCCGTCGTCGTCGTCTCTTCTTCGCCTCTGGCTGGCCAACGCTCGAGTAAAAGCGCTTCTTCAACCGCTCGCGCTCGCCTTTCGATCGCGCAGTTTTCCGCGCGATTGCCGTCGAGCACCACGACGAGTCGTTGTTGTTGTTGTTGTTGTTGTTGTTCCTCTTCTTCTTTCGTTCTCGTTTTTGCC
>Ga0255754_10003817_pt1 | contig 10710 bp, 8 predicted proteins | sample 101ome_22_FD_179954 | JGI IMG/M metagenome (GOLD analysis project Ga0255754, IMG submission 179954) | Coastal salt marsh microbial communities from the Groves Creek Marsh, Skidaway Island, Georgia - 101412BT metaG (version 2) | ecosystem: Environmental > Aquatic > Marine > Intertidal zone > Salt... | reverse complement strand
GAGAACGACGGCGACGATAAATAGAAAGAAGAAAAACAGTTTTAGCAGATATAATAATAGAACCATCTCCACCACTGCGATGGCGAGTAGTAATAGCGGCAGCAGCAATCAGATGAAGTATTCAGACAATAATGGCTTACCCAGAGATGCTAAGATTGGCATCTTGGGTGGAGGACAACTCGGACGAATGCTCGCCATCGCCGGCGCGCCAATGGGGGTTCGTTTAAACGTTATCGATCCTACGGAACCCTCTTGTCCAGCTTCGATTGCCGCGGAACAAACGATTGGATCGTTTCGAGACAAAGCTGCGGTGATGGAATTCGCGAAAGATTGCGATGTGGTTACGGTTGAGATTGAACACATCGACTGCGACGCGCTCGACGAGTTGGTCAAAAACGGCATCGACGTGCAGCCGACTCCAAAGACGTTAAGAACGATTCAGGACAAATACGCGCAAAAGGTACACTTTCGAGATAATAACGTGAAGATTGGACCGTTCATGGACGTTCCAGACGAAGCGCAGTTGCAAAATGCCGTCAACGCGTTTGGGTTTCCGTTGATGTTGAAGAGTAAAAGGTTAGCTTACGACGGGAGAGGCAACGCGGTGGCGAAAACGGCCAACGATTTGAACGATGCGGTTAAATCCCTCGGTGGATTTGATACCGGTTTGTACGCGGAGAAGTGGGTGCCTTTTGAAAGAGAGTTGGCGGTGATGGTGGCGAGATCCAAATCCGGCGAAGTCGTCGCGTACCCAGTCGTAGAAACCGTACACGAAGACAACATTTGCGACACAACCTTCGCGCCAGCGATGATTTCCAACAAATTGGCTGAGAAAGCACAAGCTGTTGCGAAATCTGCAGTTGCCTCGTTCGAAGGGGCCGGGATTTTTGGCGTGGAGCTGTTTTTGCTCGAGGATGGCGAGACAGTCTTGTTGAACGAGTGCGCACCGAGACCGCACAACTCCGGACATTACACCATCGAAGCGTGTAACTGCTCGCAATACGAGATGCACTTACGAGCTATTTGTGGTTGGCCGTTAGGTAACCCGAAATTGAAAGTTGGTGGTAGCGTCATGAAAAACATCTTAGGCGACGGCGAAGGCGAAAAAGCCATGACGAAATGCCACAGAATGATGGGTAAAGCGCTGACCGTCCCGGGCGCGAGCGTGCATTGGTACGAAAAACCAGAGGTGAAAAAAGCGAGAAAAGTAGGTCACATAACCACCGTCGGTGCATCTTTGAACGAAGCGAAAGAACGCATGTCAGAAATAACCGGGGATGATTACAGCGTCCAACCGTCGATTGGGATCATCATGGGTTCGGATTCTGATTTGCCAACCATGGCGGCTGCCGCGGACGTGCTCAAAGATTTTGGGATCAAGTGTGAAGTGACGGTCATTTCTGCGCACAGAACGCCCCAAGAGATGTTTGAATACTCCAAAAAGGCGCACACCCGAGGTATTCGAGCTATCATTGCCGGTGCCGGAGGGGCGGCGCACCTTCCCGGTATGGTTGCGGCGATGACACCTTTACCAGTAATCGGTGTCCCGGTGCCTTTGAAATATCTCGACGGCATGGACTCTTTGCTTTCTATCGTACAAATGCCAAAAGGTGTACCGACTGCCACCGTAGCCATCGGCAACGCCGCGAACGCGGGTTTATTAGCGGCTAGAATTGTTGGCGCATACGAGCCGGAAGTGTTGAAAAAGATGGAGGAGTACCAAGACAACATGACGGATGTCGTTTTAAATAAAGCGGACAAGTTGATGACAAACGGCTACGAGAAGTATTTGAAAGAGATGTAAAGAAGATAGTGACGATAATGTTGGCTTTAGCGCGTTTCCGTAGTTTCCTTTGTTATTATTATTCTCATTTATTACTGGACGGTATGTCTCACCCAGTTGTATTTTTTTCATCTTCGTACTCCCTTTCAATGCCTCAAACGTCTAAAAGAGATAAAGCGCGCGACGGACGACCACGATTACACACACATCATCGCATCATTTTTATCATCGGTTCATCTTTCTATCCCGCTTTCTCTCTTTGAATGCTCTCGCGCTCCGTTTACATTTTTAGAACGACAACAGCAGCAGCAGCAGGAGCGAGAACCAAACTCTTCAACAACGTTGATAGCCGCCGGGTTAAAATTAGCATAACCAACAACAACACGACGATGACTTCGCCAGCGACGCGTTGCTGTTGTTCGTCGAACTTTCGAACTATTTCTGCTACCACTAATAATAAAAGTAATAACAACAGCAGCGTCATTGTCGTCAGACAATGCATCAGATCCCCGCATCGACAGAAAAGCGGAGCAGTCGTCCTAGGTACTAAAAGCAGACGAAGAGGAATTGTCACCTCCACTAGATTTGCACTGAAAGCCACAGACGACGACGATGACCGAGAGATGGAGATGGACGACGACGACGACGACGAGGAAGAACGAAAAGAAGAGCGACACAGCATACTCGCCGCATCAGACACGTTAGTTTCGAACGAGATTTGGGGCGCCGATTGGCCAGAATACGTTCAATTTTTAGCCATGTTGCAATCGCAAGGTTACGCGCAACCGTCGCCAGAGTATCAGAGAGGTTCGTCTTCGTCTTCGTCCTCAAAGGCAGGCGTAGATTCGAACGTTCCCGCGTGGGCGCAAGGTGGTGTAGACTATAACGGAGAAGAGCGAGATGGACCCACATCATCGTCGTCGTCCTCTGAAGATGATGATGATGATGATGACGGGGATTTCAAATCGAGGTTTGAGGACGAGTTCGAAGATCTCACGATTACAGATTTAGGAGATAGGAAACGAATGATCATCGCGTTTTGTCGCGATCGTCGCGATATTTTTGATAATGCCGTCACGGAAGCACAGTTGTATCAACTCCTCGATTGGCCCATTCCAAAGCTTCTGGCTTCGAGAAAACTCGTATCCGCGATGTCAAGATTGCGGAACGCTTTCCAAGTGGATTGCTCTCATTGGCGGGGCAAATGTGCAAGCTTGAATGGCCCAACGAAAATTCAGGCCGTGAACCCGACGTTGCATTTCACAGACTTGATGCGCATAATTATGAGTTTATCCTACATAGAAGATCCAGATCAATTCAGCGATTTACCGCCGAAAAGTGTTGCTTCGAACGTGCTCAGATCTATTATGGAAAAAGCAGTCGTTCCAAAGGACCCAAACTACAGGGAACCGGAAGCACCGAAACCTCGAGCAACTTCTTTCGGGGAGTCTAAATTCACAGTTCGCGAGAAAATTAACGCAATCGAGGAGCGAAACCGAAAAGCGCACTTGTTGAGATATGAAGGTGGTGCTGGACGCACGGATGGTATCACAACATGGAACCCAGAAACGAGAGGACGCCAGGTTGGTAAACAACGCATACTCGAAAGTCAACGCGAACGAAGAGAAGATTACGACGACGAGGGCAGCAGAAGAGGTTTTGGTGGAAGAGAGCGGTTTAATAACTACGATAACAGATATTCAGAGCGAGGAGGATTTGAACGCGGCGGAAGAAGAGATTTTGGAGGAAGAGGCGGCGGTAGAGGTGGCGGCAGAGGCGGTTCGAGTGGTCCGTGTTTCAACTGCGGCGAATTCGGGCACATATCAAGAGACTGCCCTCAGCCGCGACAAAGAGATTCGGGAGGAGGTAGAGGTAGAGGTAATTTCGAAAATAGAGGAGGTAGAGGATTTGGTAGATCTGGAGGAAGATATGGCGGTCGAGAAGGCGGAGGGCGACGTGGCGAACGACGATTCTCAAATGAAGACCGAGCGCCACGAAGAGATTTTGAAGACAACGAGGATAGATGGACGTGATCGAGTAGTGCTTTTTCAATATGCCAGGTACTCTCACATTATACAGATAACAATAAAACTAATGATACAAACTAATGATACAAAATTTGAAAACGCTCACACACCGGCATGTTATTTTTGTCGTAGTATTATACATTCCCACACTCAACATCTCCAATTTAGCGCGGACCAAATTTGCCTTCGGTGTTTTCACCTCCCGAGGTTGAAATAGGAATGGCATTCAACGCTTCGAAACTTTCCAAGTCAATCTCTTCATCGCCGAAGTGTGAAAAGGTCGCTGGAAAGACGGCAAATTTGTACGAAAAGAACCCAAAGATAGTCCATCCCAAGCAGTGGTCGGCGCCAAAATGTTGCGCGGCGAGACAACCGAAGTATGCCACGACCGACATTCGCGCCGGTGTACTTCCAATGATCATATCTGCGATCTTTTGAAGATGTGCGAACGGAGATTCCGTCGGCTCTCCTCCATCTTCGCCTTCGCTTTCACTCCTCTTCCTCTTCTCTTCCTCTTCGTCGACTCCACTGAAGAACTGATCGATAGATTTCGTAAGCATTTGCATGTACAAAACACCAATCACGCCTCCGCTCGCAAACGCTTTCGCCTGTTCGATGTCGCCTTTTGTAAACTCAAAAGTGAAACCAGCGGCGATGATACCTGCCGTGAAACAAAACAGTCTCATTTTGTACGCGTCGTAATTATGCATGGAAACTTCTCTTTCCATCTCAATCTGTTGCGGTGACTTCTTCTTAACTTCCCCTGGACGAAGTTCTAAAGCTCCGGCTTTGACCACGTCGCAATCGTAATACTTGGTTGGAAAATTAATCGCGTTTTCCTCTGGATGCTCATCGAAAGTATCCACGATGGAAATACAATCCAACGTCCACGATTTCACGTGTTTTCCTTCAACGCTAACCCATAATGCGGTCGGCGTCCCAACCTCTCTCGCTCGAAACGTCACGACGTCCGTTTTACCGGGAACGTTGAACCTGCCTTCGCACCCGTCCGCGGAAAACGAATCGATGCGTTCCATCAACGCCCTTCCATCCGTGCCTATGATACACACGTTCAACGCGGACGGTTGTTCCCAGTCAAAACTGCTGTTGCTTTCTTTCTTGTCCGGGAATCCCGAGCGAATGTGCAGCGTGTACGTTCGAAATCGCGCGTCTTCGATTTCATCCTGTTTCCATCAAACACAATAAAAATACATATACAAAAGTCAATACACACAAGAATCGTTCGTTTTGGAAGAAAACGAGAAAGGCACCCCCTTCTGGCAGGCCAAAAAAAAAAAAGAGGCGGAAGACACAAATTTTTAAACTCTGATATTTTTATATACGCTTTGGGGGAAAAACTAAAACGTACCGTGGTGAGATCGGAGGACAACAACCTGTTCGGCATGGCGAAATCGACTTTAGAGGAGTCAATCGTACTCTTCGAAGTCGCGATCTGCTCTGCGGCTACCATCGTTCGATCGTCGTCGTCGCCGTTTGCGGCAAAATTGACAAAACAACGGTTCGACATTTTTTTTGACCTCGGTGTAATTCTTCTCTCGCGGCTCTTCGTCTTTCGCGACGCCTTCAACGCGCGCGGGAAAGAGAGAGAAAAAGAAGAAGAAGAAGAAGAATACATCGTTATTGTTGATGGGTCGCTACAGATCAAAGAGAGAGAAAGAGAGCGAGATTGCTTTTTGTGTTGTTTGTGTGTGTGTGTGTGTAGGAGAACAGAAACACGTGCAGGTGAATAAAAGTGCGCGCGCGCCGGCTCTCTTCAAAAAAATAACGAACTTTTGGGGGTGTGAGACTGTGAGTTTAAATTTCTGCCACCGAAGCACCGATTTTTTGCCATTTTGCGATTTGCGTGGGGGAGAAACGGCACTGGAAATCGTTTGTTTGTTTTGTGCCCTGCGCCCAGGTGGCATTTTTCCGTTTTTTGCATTTGGCCTTTCTTTCTTGCGCGACGTCACGCACCGCACAACGTGCACACGCCTTAAAATCATATTCCTTCTCTCGTTGGTGTCTTTACTACCACCTCGCGATGATACTACCGATGACCACCTACCCGAGAACGCTCTCGTCCTCGTTCACATCCACGTCTTCCTCCTCATCCGCGACGCGTCCTCGCGGCGGCTGTGCTCCTCTCGCATCTTTCACGTGCAACAAAACGATGCGCAGGAGAGCGGTTACGACGACGACGACGACGACGACGACGACGACGACGAGAGCTTCAGTCGTTTCCGAAGCGACCAATGTCGTCAGTATTCAACCATTGCCGGTTGATTTTGAAGCCATAAAATACACACCATCACCTCTGGAACCCGGAGCGTTGAACGCGCAGTTCGCCGTTCTAGGCGTCGTCTCGATTACCGTCGCGTATTGGTGGTTTGTGGTCGTCCCAGCCGCGCGAATCAACTTGGCGGTGAACAAAAATCAAGGCAAACTGAAGACGTACTTAGAGGAGTTGAAACGGGACGAGTCGCGAACGTTAGAGAGATGGTTTTTCACCGAGTGGTTGATGAAGATAGACCCAGAGACGAAGTATTTGTTGCGTGATGATGGTGAAGAAGAAGAAACGATTGGATTGGGAGACACCGAAGGCGGTGGCGACAAAACGAAAAGCGAGGACATCGATATCATAATCCAAAGAGCGCGAAAAACGCCGGACTTTTTCTCGTTGGATAATCCCGTATTGGTGGCGTTTATAATCACGTTTGGGTTTTCCGCGGTTATTGGACTCTTAGGCGAGGTAAGCGCTGGCGTGTTAGAGAATTAGATGTATTGTTATTCTTATAGAATGTGTGTTGATAAATTTTACAAGCTGTGTGTTGTGTGTTGAGCGGAATCTCATGCGAATAAAGATGTTTTACATGGGTGAAAAACCGCCGCGCGCGCAACTTGCTCTCGCCATCGTATTTCTGTTTTTTTACACTCTCTCACTTTTGTTTTTTCCGACGACAAGAGGAAGCTCTTCTGATATTTTGACATGTACAACAATGTGGTGGTATTTCTCGTCCCTTTCTTTCGTTCGTGTCATCTCTCTTTCTCTCTCGTAAACTCTTTTTTTGTCGCTCTCGCAGACTATTTATTTTAACGAGGGCCGGCGCCTCCTTTGGAAGTGGACTTCGGGTTGGCGATATTTGCTTTAGCAGCGGCCAATCTCGCGCCCAAAACGCGGAACGCCGAACACGAGACGACGTTCAATCCGGCTTCGTGGAAGAATGCGATGGACTTCTCGTCGCCGCCGTGCTCGCCGCATACCGAAACTGGAATCTTTGAATTCACCGCTCTGGCGCCTTGGACGGACATTTTGATCAATTCCCCGACGCCATCAACATCGATGGTGTTGAACGGATCCGTCTCGATGATGCCGAATTCTTTATACTTCTCCAAGAACGTACTCGCATCGTCTCGGGAGAAACCGAAAGAAAGTTGCGATAAATCGTTGGAACCAAAGCTCATGAATGCGGCGCCTTCTTCGACCAAATTGCCGGAAACGATGCAAGCGCGCGGCGTTTCGCACATCATGCCGATTGGAATTTCGCGGTTGTCCGGCCCGAGCACGTCGGCTCGACTAACTTCGGAAGCGCGAGCCTTAAACGTCTGTTGGATGGTTTGAAAAATTAACGCCCGTTGGTTTTCAAACTCCTCGACCGTGGAAACGAGAGGAACCATGATTTTACCGTTCGGGTGCACGCCAGTGGCAATGTACGCGTCAATCATTGCGTTCACGATAGCCTTGGTTTGCATGGCCGTAATTTTCGGTTCGAGAATACCGACGCGAACGCCACGTAAACCCATCATCGGGTTCTTCTCTCTTTTGGCTTCGCACGTCTCTCTCAACGCATCCGCGGATTCCAAAGAGCACTTCTTCGCCAAGTCCGAGGCGAACTTCTCGTCCTTCAACTCGAGCTCGGTCGGCAAAAATTCGTGCAAAGGTGGATCTAACAAACGAATGGTAACTGGCAAGTTACCGGCTTGCTCGAACAACGCTTGGAAGTCATCCTTGAGCATTGGGCCCATCTTATTGTCCAAGATTTCAACTCTCGAGGCGTCATCCTTGGCCAAAATCATCGAACGTGCTACTGAGACACGTTCCGCGGTCGCCAAAAGCATGTGCTCTGTGCGGCACAATCCGATACCTTGGGCGCCAAAATACATGGCGAGTTTCAATTCCGCCGCGGTATCGGCGTTTGCGTACACGCTCAAGCTCTTCGCTTCTTCCACCCAACTCATGAACTTGGCCATCTTCGGGTGTTGTTCGTACACGCCCTCACCGGCGGCGTTCATTTCAACTTTCCTGTTGATGACGTACCCTTCACCACCATCCAAAGAAATCCAATCGCCGGACTTCACGGTGGCAATCAAGTTCGCAGGCGAGATACTTTCACTGCTGTAGAAATACGCCTCTTTCTTCGCCTCGTCCACTCGCATGGTTGCGACGCCCGAAACGCACGGCAACCCCCATCCGCGAGCGACGACGGCGGCGTGCGACGTCATGCCGCCATTTTGCGTCAGGAAACCATTCGAGGCGTGCATACCGGAAACATCCTCGGCAGACGTCTCGACGCGGCACAAAATGACGCCTTCTTTTGGATTCGCTTTCTTCATCGCCAAGACATCTTCGGAGGAAAACGCGACGCGACCGACGGCGCACCCGGGACTCGCGGCTAAACCGGTGGAGATTTTAGCGTCGATGTACTCTTCTTCGGTCTCTTTGAACGCTGGATGGATCAATTGGTTCAAGTGATCCAACTCGACCATTTCGATGGCTTCTTCTTTCGTGATCAAGCCTTCCTCGTACATGTCCACCGCAACGTTGATAGCTGCGACGCCGTTACGCTTGCCGTTTCTCGTTTGCAAGATGAACAATTTGCCAGAATCGATGGTGAATTCGATATCTTGCATATTCTTGAAGTGCATCTCGAGTTTATCGAGCGTATCTTGCAAACTTTGCGCGACGACCGGCATTTTCTCAAACAGCGTGGAAATTGGTTCTGGCGTTCGAATACCCGCGACGACGTCTTCGCCTTGCGCATTGATAAGATATTCACCAAAGATAATCTTCTCGCCGGTATCCGGTCTGCGCGTAAAGCACACGCCAGTGCCAGAAGTTTCCCCGAGGTTACCGAAGACCATAGACTGGACGTTGACGGCAGTACCACCCAAGGAGCTCAAGCCGGCGATTTCTCGGTACGCCTTGGCTCTCGGCTTATTCCAAGACTCAAATACAGCTTCGATGGCGAGTTTCAATTGCATCGTTGGGTCCGACGGGAACGGCCTATTCGGATCAACCTTCAAATACACTTGCTCGTACGCATCGCACACTTCCATCAAATCTTCCGCGGACAACTCCGTGTCCTTCTCGACGCCCTTTTTCTCCTTGACGCGTTCGAGTTCCATTTCGAATTGACTCCTGTCCATCTCGAAAACGACCGAACCGAACATATCCAACAAACGCCTGTACGCGTCGTACGCGAACCTCTTGTTCGCACCGCCGTTTGCCGCGGCAATTTTCTCGCAGACCGTTTTGTTCAAACCAATGTTCAAAACGGTCTCCAACATCCCCGGCATCGACACGGCGGCGCCGGATCTCACCGAGAACAAAAGCGGTTCGGCGTCGCCTTCGCCGCCGAACTTCTTCCCCAACTCTTTTTCGGTTTCAGAAATGGCAAATTCGACGTCTACCCAAATTTCTTCAACCGCGTCGGTGCCTTCAACTCGGCACGACTCGTACGTTTCGCACATGGACGCCGGGATGGTAAAACCCGGCGGCACCGGTACGCCGAGTTTCATCATCTCCGCCAACAACGCGCCTCTGTTTCGTTTTTTTAATAAATGCATCACATGATAGAAAACGCCACGTGTCAGTATGTGTTGTTATCATCGCCGTCGAAAAGAAGAAGAAGAAGAAGAAGAAGAAGAAGAAAAGAGGGTGGTGTGTGTTTGTGTGCGTGTGATTTTTTCTGTATGGGCTCACACTCAATTTTTTTCAGGAACATCACCACCTCACCACCCCTAAAAAAAAACTCAAAAGCGCGCGCGAGTCAAATTTTTTTTTTTTTCCTTTTTTGATGACGTAGAAAAACGTGTTCAAACCAGAGTTCGTTAGTGAGCTCAAGTAGGCACCCTCGCGCCCTTTTTTGTGGTTGTAACAGTATTTAGAAAAAAGATACGCACTTGTTGCCGAGAATGTCCTTCAATTCCGCGCCACCATCGCAGGTTTTGGAGTTGAAAATGTACACCACTTTCGGTTCTCCGTTTGGTTTTAAGATTTGCACCGCGTTGTTCGCGATCACATCTTGTTCGGTCGAAGACACTTTCGCCGCTCGAACGTGTTGAATGTTGTTCGAGCGAATTCCGTGTCGACGCGTTGTCTTTCTTCCCAAAGACGAAAAATTTTGTTGTACAAAGCTTTGCGAAGCAGACAAAGAAGACGACGCGGAAGACATCATCGTTATCAGTGTTCGCTAGGGTGGTAGTGTTTTTATAAAGTTACAACTTTAATAATGAGAGTGCGTTGCGTGTGTTGCGAGAGCGCGCGCGTGCGTGTGTGTGTTTTACAATAACGACGATTCGAAAAAGAAAAAAAGTCTACGTAGGCACCTAGGTGTTCGTTTTTCGCCGACACACGTCTTGATATTTTTTGCTTTTTGCGTTTATGATGTGTGTGCACAGAAAGAAGAAAAAAAAAGAGCCAACCAATCGCGGGGAACGAAGTTTGATGAAAAACAACGAATAATACGGTCCAAACGACGACGACAAAGACTTGTGAATGAAACCGATCAAGGGAGCTCTTTTCGATTGCTTTTTTATGCGAGAAAGCTTCCTCGCGCGCAGCTCCAACAACAACAACAACAACAACGAGGAGAAAAAAAAAGAAACCCCCCAAACACCCCC